>Ga0102941_1000011_pt1 | contig 59668 bp, 51 predicted proteins | sample SalPonR2_C_D2_MG_FD_79281 | JGI IMG/M metagenome (GOLD analysis project Ga0102941, IMG submission 79281) | Salt pond soil microbial communities from South San Francisco under conditions of wetland restoration - Salt Pond MetaG R2_C_D2_MG | ecosystem: Environmental > Aquatic > Marine > Intertidal... | reverse complement strand
GATGAAAAGTGTTAAACCGTTTTACTTGAAATGTATTACGTTGCTCCGTAGAAGTATTTATTATTTCGCTAAGTTTCAAAAGATATGCATATAAGGCTTTAAATGGTCTTATTGCTTTAGTTGGATTTTTTTTGTCCGCCAGTTCCAACTAGTGGATAAAAGATTGAAAGTAAGTAAATAATAGATATTTTTAATGTGTAACTCAATAAGTCATTGGTGAGGTTAAATCAAAGATAGGTAAAACAACAACAAAATAGTTGGTTGGATATTTCAACCTACAAAAATGTATTTTTTAATAGAAAAATATGATTGAGTGGAGATGATTGCAACGGTTCAGAACTAAGAGAAGGTTCGTGTAATACCTAAATCAGAAATATTGATAAAAAAATAACCTTCCCGGGTGTGGAACCCCGGGAAGGTTTATAAAATGTGATAAAATAGTGTATAAAAATTCAATTATTTATTCAATCATCAACCAGTAGGGCATCATTAAATGAACTTTTTCGTCTCTATTCATCAGCCAGGTATTGAAATAGGCGCGAGCCTGGTCATTTTTATCCGGCCAAAGTTTCTGAAAAGAAGATTGTTTTTGGGCAAAAAGTGGGAAACCAAGATCGAGAGAATAGTCTGACCAGGCCGGAAGAATGGCAAGATTAATATTATTCAGTTCTTTTTGAATACCAGCCTGATGGGCGGCTATTTCTAGGGCAGTTTTTAATCCCCCAAGAGTATCAACGAGTCCTCTTCGTTTGGCAGCCAGTCCGGACCAGATTCTACCTCGACCCAACTTATTAACCTCCTCTTGAGGTATATTTCTGCCCTGAGAAACATTCTGCGTAAATTCATCATAGATCCATTTGATATGTTCTTGTAGTTTCTGTTCTTCTGCGTTTGTCCATTCTCTAAAAGGACTCATCATGTCAGCGCGGGGAGTAGTTTTAATTGTACTTGAGTTAACACCAATTTTAGACATTAATCCTTCTAAGTTTACTTTTCCTCCCAGAACACCGATAGAACCTGTTATTGTTGTAGGCGAGGCAACAATCTTATCTGCCAGACAGGAAATATAATATCCACCTGAAGCAGCAACATCAGACATAGAGACTATAAATGGTTTCTTTGTTTTTCCGCGGACAGTTTTTTGTACCTCACGCAGAATTATATCCGAGGCTAGAGCGGAACCACCGGGAGAATCAACTCTTAATACTATTCCTTTGATTGAATTGTCTGCTCGGGCTTGTTGAATGGCTTTGCAAAGGGTTTCAGAACCAATATTTTTAACCTGACTGAATGACCGGTGACTTTTCCCTTCTGTAATGCCACCAGAAGCATAAATAAGAGCTATTTTTTGGGATGATTTTTGATCGTATTGCCAGACAGTTTTGTAGGGAGGAGTTCTGACTATATTTTTTCCTGAACTTAATTTGACACTTTTTGCTTCTGAACTTATAGAGCCTTTAACTTCGTCTCTATAAATTAAGGAATCAACCAATCCATTTTTGTAAGCTAGAGGAGCTTCAAGAGGTCCCTTCTTTATAATTTGCTTTATAGAGTCCACATTTATTCCACGTGAAAGACTGACTTTATTCAGGTAGACTGAGTAAAGGTCATTTAATAGTTTTGATTGTTGTTTTTGGTCCGGCTCGGAGCGATTTTTATTTGTAAAAGGTTCATGGGCTGATTTGTATTTGCCAATGTATTCAAATTCTGGTTCAATACCAAGTTTATTGAGAGCTTCTTTAAAATATAGTGAAGTACTACTCAACCCTGATACCCAGGCAGTACCAGAAGGATTTAAAAAGATTTTATCAGCGACTGAAGCGATGAAGTATTGTCCATTTGAAAGTGAGTTAGCGTAGCAATATATTTTTTTACCCGATTGCTTAAATCTTTCTAAAGCTTTTCTTATTTCCAATCGCTTGGAAAATCCTGCTGAAATGGAATTTTCAAATTTCAGTAATAGACCATCTACTTCTTTACTCTCCTGAAGGGTTTTAATACTGCTTACTATTCCTCTCACTGATGAGAAAGGTTGGGAAGAAAATAGTTTGTTCTGTTCTTTGATTTCTCCCTCTAGCTCTATTTTTGCTATTTTCTTTTTATCTTTTTGAAAAGCAGCCGAATAATTATTAGCTGATAGATGGATTCCCACCACTCCATCTTCATACTTACTTTGATCATCATTTATTGAGGATAGTGATATACCCAGGTTGGAAAAATTAATATTTAGTCCTAGTTTTATATTTTCATTGTTAATATAACTAGCTGATAACTCAAGACCTTGAATAGGGGTTATTTTACCGTAATATTTAGGTTTAAAATTATCTTCCCGAGCAATGTCTCTATAGATACCCGCTGAAAGTGTTAATATCTCACCAAAAAGACGAATTGCTACTGCACTATTTAGCAGTTCAGAACGGCTGTTACGAGAAAATATATTTTTAATACTGGTACCAATGGAAATAAATTTTTTTGGTCGGGCCATCATACCAACATCATACTCTGGCTTATAATTTTTTGTTCCAAACCATCTTAATGTCGAGCCAATAGTGATTGAATTCCAGAGGCTAGTACCTGATCCGACTTGCCATTGTTGGTAGCCCCTGTAATAGATTCCATTAAATGCCATTGAACCGGCCAAAAGTGAACCAGAAAACCAATCAGTTTTTTTACGATTTTGGTATGGAAATAAAGCGTACAATTCAGTCTCACTTCTATAACCTAGAGCAGAAGGATTAGTGTTAACTGCCAGCGCATTATCTGTTGTTGCAACAGAGGTAGGAGGTAGTATTCTATTATATTGTCCTATTAATGGAGTTAAACAAAAGAAAGAAATGAGTAAGAGAATAATCTTTTTCATGGGTAAACCTTTCTATTAATTCGATTTTAAATGTAAGATGCAGAATAGATTTGAATGTTATTTGTCTTTAAGTCTTTCTTTTCCTTCTTCGAGTGCTTTTTCTTTTAGATCTTCCATTTTTTTCTGGCCTTCTTCCATTACTTCTTTTTTTACTGCCTCTGATTTCTTCTTTAGTTTTTGTAGGAATTCCTTACTTTTGGATTTTCTATAAGTGAAAAGCAGTCCAATTCCCAGGACTAAAAGTACAACCAGAGCAATTTTTATTAATTTTTTTATTATAAAAATAACGGAGGACAATAAAATAATACCCAATATAACGCTAATTAGGGGATGCATCGAAAGATATTGTAGCCAGTTTTCCATATTTTCTCCTTCTTATATTAGGGTTTCTTTAAAAAAATAGAAAATATTATCATAATAAACGCTCCAAAGGTCACCACGGTCACCACGGACTCCTAAAGAGACTCCTAAGGAGGATATCCATGAGACGCTTATCATTATTTATATACACTTTTTAAAGAGACCCTGTATTCAAGATGAGAATTTACAGTAATAGTTCTTTAAGCCATTCCTGTTCAGCACGTAACATTCGTAAAGATCTATTTAATATGTCTTTTTTGTGTTTTTCTTCTGCCGATAGTTGAGTTAGTTTTTTTATTATATGTTTTATTCTGGTATTCAGATCTTTCTTATACTTTTGAAGAGACTCTTGTAGCTCTTTTTTAGATAATGAATCAGAGTAATGCAAGGCAATTTCGAAATTTGATAATTTATTTTCAGTTTGAGAGAGATTGGTTTCTAATAAGTTTTTTAAATAATTTCTTCCTGCTTGATTAAGGTGATAAACTTTTCTTGGAGGAGAATTGTCCTGCTCTACCTTTTTACTTTCTAAAAGACTCTGATCCTCTAACTTTTTCAAAACACTATATATAGTTGAAAAACCTATATTAACTCCTTCTCTCAGTTGTTCTTTCTCAATAATTTTTTCAATTTTATAGGCATGGCAGGACTGTTTATCTAAAATTCCGAGTATTATTATTTTAAGTTTAGAAGATTTCATCGGATTTATTATTTTTTAAATTAAATTGTTTTGCAGGAGTATAGCATTTTTAGAATCAGACTTTAAGTTCAGCTTATCCAAGTAGACCAATAGTAATTAACTTTGAAATCATAAAGATTCAATATAATATCTACATTAAAGTCGAAAATTAACCTTCTCCCCTATATTAAGAAAAAAACAGAATAAATCAAAGCTGACTGATTATTGTTTAGTATGGGTTGAATCGCTTTGGAAAGCAGTATCAATTAGGTGTGAATTGATTTTATAATCAGTTAGTTTAATCTTGATATTGCCATCAATTTCTTTGTCTTTAATAGTATTAAATAACTTAGTTTCACCAAAAGGTCTTTGTATTGAAGGCGGGGAAAATTCTGGGATACCCTTTTCTAGATGGAAATTGTAAGTGATCTGTTCAGGCAGGTTATTTTTATTATGCTCATTATATTTAATATCTATTTTAAAGAGTGTCTCTTGTTGTATAAGCCGGATTTTTTTGAGTAAATGATTTCTAGTCGCGATTTGTAGATAAGTTGAGTCAGGCAGGGACTCGGAATAAATCTTCAGCTCTATCATTTTTAATGAATCTGTATTTATCTTGTCGATGAGCTTATGTTCTATTTCTGTTAAATTGTTTAATATTGTCAATATAAACCGAGACTTTGGAAGCATGGTAAAATTTGAGGAAAAATGTTTGAAATGGTCTGGTTGTTTAAAATAAAATTCCACTTCTGTATCAGGAATCCTAAAATTTGGTATATCAACTTTAACTATTCCGCTGCATTTTAAATTTTTATATTTTTTGAAATTGTGCTGCGTTTCAGCCAGTAATGAATCTATATTATTTTGAGATTTTACCGGGTGGATACATAAAATTAGCCAGATTAAACCACAACAATACACATTGGTATGTCGGAAAAAATTTAACATTTAAAATCTTTACGTGAAAAATTAATTACACTTAATGAAAAGAATATAAATGAAAAGATTCCTGATCTAACACTTTTATTAAGAATGGATTTATATGGGATTGGTTCTTTGAAGACAGCAAAAAAGGTATCAAAATAGGTAGTAAAAAGATATGGCTTAATAACTTCTAGTGAATCTATTTTTAGTACTGAGATAATAATGGAAAATATGACGAAGGCATAACTGCCTATAATAGCAGGAACAGAATTTTTTGATAAAGTTGAAAAAAGAAATGCCAAAGACGCTACAGATAGTTGAATCCAGATGGCCAGTAGATAAGCGAGAAAAAATCTATATAATGCTTCTTTTTCAGATAAGATTAAAATCCCTTTGTCAAAGACAAGTAAATTCCCTCCTCCTAGAATTATTCTACCTACAAGAATACTGAAGATACCGAAGAAACTTATTAGTAAAACGGTATAAAATATTATGGTAATATATTTGCCTAAAATTAATTGAAGCCGACTTATGGGTCTACTTAATAATATTCTATAGGTTCCAGAAGACATCTCTGTTGAGACAATATCTCCCGCAACTAGAATAATGAAGAAGGGAAAATGGATCCATAAAGCAGTCATTAAATAATAGGAGATTAAATAGCCATTTACAATTTTGCCTGTAAAAGTAAAGGATTCGCTAAGCTGGGAGACCACTCTACTTTGTATATTAAAACCAAATTTATTGACTAAAGCAAACACAACAGGAAGTAAAATAGCTATAGTAATAAAGCCAATATAGGTTCGAAATTTACTGAATGTTTTTAATATCTCAAATCCAACTATCTTATTTAACTTCATCTATTTAGTTTGGTTTGATTGCTGATTTACGATTGAAAAATAGTGGTCTTTCAAAGAAGAGCGAGCCTGTAGAGAGTAAACTTTAAATCCATTTTTTACAAGCAGTTTAACCAATTTAGGCCGCAGGCCCTGCGAAATATGTAGTTTGATCTTATTATCCTGGTCTATGGAAACTTTATTGGCCCATTTTTTATTTAGAAGTAGCTCAAGAGCAGCTTGTGGCTGGTCAACAACTACCTCAGTTGTAAGGAACTCTGTTTGGCCCAGAAGTTCAGAAACAGGCCCTTTTTCAATTAATTTTCCAAAGTGAATTAATGCCATATGATCACATATAGATTGCAGTCTTTGTAAATTATGAGAGGAAAGAAAAATAGTAATGTTCTTTTTATTGTTTAATTCTAATAATAACTCTTCTACTTTTTGTACACCATCAGGATCTAATCCTGAAGTAGGCTCATCGAGAATTAGAAGCTCAGGTTCATGTACCAGGGCCTGAGCAAGGGCTAATCTTTTTTTCATACCATGAGAATATTCACTGACATTGATTGATTTGGCTTCATTCAAATCTATACGTTCAAATATCTTATTTATCCTGGATTTACTCTGATTACCAGATAAATAACTTAGATGTGTTAAATTTTGTTCACCTGTTAAATAGTTATAAAAACAGGGCTCTTCTATTAAAGTGCCGACTCTGGAATAGATCTGTTTATTGAAAATACCTGGTTTTTGTCCGAATAGTTTGTACTGACCCTTAGAGGGTTTTAATAAGGAGGTGAGCATTCTAATGAAGGTACTTTTACCTGCTCCATTGGGACCTAAAAATCCAAAAATTTGACCTTCTCGTACTGTTAGATCAATATTTGAAACGGCCCATTTATCATCAAATTTTTTGGAAAGCTGCTCAGTTTCTATAACTATATTACTGTTTTCCATAGTAATTTAATTTATAAAAAAAAGTTCCAAAATACTATTTATATCTATATCACTTTAACCTAAAGAATTCATTAACCTAAAAAAATCATTACTATTGGATTGCTACCCTCTTGAAAGGCTCCTTTTGGCCATGAGACCCCCAAAATAATTTCTTGGTACCGCAAACTTTCGAAATCGATTTGACCTTTTAATTATTCTGGTTACCATGACACTTAGTTGTTTATTATATTTTTCGACCAAGATTATACTTTGTAACAATCAAACTCCTTATCTTCATTGGGCCGGTGATATCTCAAAAAACAAAAATTAAATAAATACTTTAGGCCTAGGTATACTATACTTAAAATACATCAAATAATTTATATTTCAAAATAATAATAAAGCTAGAAAGGAAGGGGAAAAGCCTTATGAAGGGAAAGATATAAAATTTGGATCAATTTATGATAATTAAGATGCAAAAAATATGATTGAATTATATTAAGATTGGCTACTAACACTACAAGGTTTATAAACAATAACTTTAGAGAGATTTATGCTTTCTACCTCATTAAAAGGGTCCTGCTTGGTAACGATACATTGTTAAGAGGCTCCGCCTTGAATTTCTGTTATGTTAAACACAACTCAATACAAGTATTACCTAATGATAGTATTCAGAATTACTCAAGATAGATCCGGTCTCATTCTGTGCGAATAAATCAAAACATGAAAGTAATACTTTAATCAAACGATACTTCGGAGCTCTGATGACAAAATTTCCAAAGAAAAAGTCACTTTTTACGAGACTAGCAATAAATTTTCTAAAAATCATCAGAACTATACTATGAAATCAATACTTTATTAATCAGTTTTCATAACACATTTGTGATAAACTCGTAAAAAGTAATGTTATAGAAATATTATCTGCTATAATAGGTTGTATTCTTTGAAGTTAATCTGTTAACTTATAATAGCCTGACAATAAACTACTTTGCGCCGTTGCGTCTTTGCCTCAAGGAGATGTCTATGACACGAGCGGCTCTGTTTACGAGACCCTCATTTGTATTCAAAGGTGCCTGCGAGAAAAGAAACATTACAGAAAAACATAGGTTTCAAATATTGCTTTTCTGTAGATTATTATATATTTTGGTAATGTTATAAGAATAAATAAATGGAGGGATTTATGGGTTTAGAATTAAAATCATCGGCTTTTTCAGAAGAAGAATTTATTCCAGAAAAATATACCTGTCAGGGAGATGATATTTCTCCGCCTTTAAGTTGGTCCGGTGCTCCTGAAGGTACTAGTTCTTTTGTCTTGATCTGTGATGATCCAGATGCCCCTGCCGGGACCTGGGATCACTGGCTGATATATAATATTCCTGAAGAAAGGGATTCTTTAGAAGAAGACATTGCTCCTGAAAAAGAGGTTCAGGAAATGAATCAGGGGCTCAATGATTTCGATAATATTGGTTATGGCGGCCCCTGCCCACCACCCGGGCCATCCCATAGATACGTTTTTACGCTGTATGCTCTTGATGAGGAACTGGATCTGGAACCTGGTTTAACTAAAGAAGAACTGCTGGAAAGTATAGAATCTAATATACTTGAAAAGACTGAACTCGTGGGTAAATTTAGCCGTTAATTGAATAGATTAAAGAAATCAAACAAAAATTTTTTATAAGATCAGAGGTGGGGGAGACCCCACTTTTATTTTTGGCTTATGAATTTGAACGAATCTGGAGAGGAACATGATTAAAATTTTGTTGGTAGATGATGATGAAGAATTGACAGAGGTGATTAAAGAGTATATGGAGGATCAGGATGCTGAGGTAACTGTCCTTAATTCCGGTCAGCAAGTAATGCAAACTGTGAAAAAACTCAAACCGGATGTTATTCTATTAGATATAATCTTACCTGATACTACTGGTATTCAACTACTGAAGAATATCAGGCAGGATCCGTTAACTTCTTTTATACCTGTAATTATGTTGACTGGACAGAGCTCAGTAGATTCTCAGGTAGAGGGATTAGCAGAGGGGGCGGATGATTATATCACAAAACCGTTTGATTTAAATGTTTTGTATGCAAGAATTTTGTCAATACAAAGAAGGTACAAAAAGAACACCCGTACCAAGTATGACCAGATTAATTTATTGAATTATCTGATTGGAGTATATTCTAACCGCCAATATACAATATATACACAACTATTGGATGAATATGATGATCATCCTGATGATTGGATTTATATAATTCCTGATTTAATTATCCAAAAACAGGATAAAACACGTTTTTTTAATTTTGAATCCCATCAGAGTATATTGGAGGAACAGTTTATTGACCGGGCGAAGAAATTTGCTGAAATTCAGGATCAATATAATGATAATTGTGAAGGCAATATTATAGTAAGAACCAAAAAAACTGGCCGAGAAGCTAGCGATATTATGGATGAATACGATATTAGTTTAAATATAAAATTAATAGAAAGACATAAAAGTAAATCTGGCCCTTAATAGTCGCCAAAAATAGCGCTTACTTTATATATGATCAAGTAACTAATCCCAACTCCCGGTATATTAAGCAAGTATCTTTTTTTCTAACCTATGACTTTAGTGAAATGTATTTTTAATATGTTTGTTTTAAAAAACTGTAAGTGAATGGTATATAAATATTCAGGAAAGATTAACTCGGAATATTAGTTAAAATAGCCGTCCTTTATAAGCTATTTTAATTATTAATATTATCGATTTATAATGTTAAATTTACCTGTGATAATGTAGTTCTCTGATAAGTAAGTATGGATTCGTAATAATCTAATTCCTTATATTATGATCGGTTGACTTGGAGAATCTGGTTAACCTGGTTAAGGAGTATAATACAAATTATATATAAACAGGGGATTAAATAGTTTATAAATCTTCACAATTAGTAATAAAATTTCATTTCATGTGCCTGCATAAATAGGATAAAAAATTAATATGAAAATGGATTACAAATCCAAAATAGGGAGTATTCATGTCGAAATTTAGAATTAAAGGACCTACAGAGTTAGAGGGGGAAATAACTGTAGCAGGTAATAAAAATGCAGCTTTACCTATTCTTGCGGCTACTGTGTTGACAAGAGAAGAGTGTGTCTTAAGCAATGTACCTGAAATACGAGATGTTAAGACTATGCTTAAACTTTTAAAAGATCTTGGTAAAAATGTTTCGAAATTAGGCAAGGGTGAGTATAGAATAGAAGGTGCTATACAAAAAAGTAAACTCGATAGTAAGTATGCCCGTAATATTAGGGCCTCGATATTGTTTTTGAGTGGATTACTCGCGAAAACTGGTGAGATAGAAACTCCTCCTCCAGGCGGATGCGTGATAGGTCGCAGGAAAGTTGATACTCATTTTCAAGTTATAAAACATTTTAATGGAGAGGTTGATCTCCTTGAGAATGGTAATTACCATGCATATTTGTCAAAAGCCAGCTCAGGAGAATTATTTTTAGATAAAGTTTCTGTAACAGGAACAGAGAATGCACTTATATTAGCCGCTGCTACTGAAGGTAAAACAGTTATCTATAATGCTGCTTGCGAGCCTCATGTCGGTGATTTGGCGCGATTTCTAGGAAAAATGGGAGCAGATATAAATGGAATCGGAACAAATCGATTAACTATCCATGGCACGAATGATCTGGGAGGGACAGATCACTCTATAAGAGCAGACCAAACTGAAGCTGGAACTTTTGCTATTGCGGCAGCCTGTACCCATGGAGATGTAATTATCCATGAAGCAATACAGCGTGATCTGATTTCAACAATGAGAGTCTTAGAAGGCTTCAATGTGGAGTACGATTTTCTGGATGAAAGGACCTTACATGTGAAGCCCTCGCAACTTATTAGTAAAACTGATGAAGTTCAGGTGGGTCTCTGGCCCAATTTTCCGACGGATTTAATGAGCCCGGTTATTGTCTTAGCCACCCAATCAGAGGGATCAACTTTATGCCATGATTGGATGTATGAGTCTAGAATGTTTTTTGTAGATAAATTAAATATTATGGGAGCAGAGATTATTCAGGCTGATCCGCATCGTGTGATTGTGAATGGCCCTACTCAGTTGAAAGGACAACATTTAAATAGTCCTGATATCAGAGCCGGTATCGCTATTATAATTGCTGCACTTTGTGCTGAAGGAGAAAGTATAATTCGTAGGGTAGAAATAGTTGATAGAGGATATGAAAACATAGAATCGCGTTTAAATAATTTAGGTGCGAATATAGTCCGAGAAAGTGAGGAATAGCTGTAGTTTAGCTGCTGATAGTCTTATAGATTTGGTTGCCTTTGGGCTGCTCGATGAGCCTGTTTAATTTTATCTTGACTAATTTAATATACTTAAAAAATCCTACAAAGGGTCATAATGAAAGTTTTTGTTGTCGATGATGACGACATGCAAAGAGAAATATTTGAAGAACTTCTCAAAGGGTATGGCTGTAATGTAGAAAGTTTTTCCTCAGGTGAAGAAGCCCTTGATGCTTTAAATGAACAATATGTGGATCTGGTTTTGACTGATTATAAAATGCCAGGCCTGGATGGAATAGAAACGTTGGAGAAAATCAAGGACATTAATCCTGAAATCCAGGTGCTGATGGTAACCGGACATGGTAGTATTAAAAGCGCTACTAAAGCAATGAAATTAGGAGCCTGGGATTATATCACAAAGCCGGTTGAACCGGCGGATTTAAAAGCTAAGTTAGACCATATTCGTGAACACAATACTCTTACAAGCGAGAATAAGTTATTAAGAGAAAAGTTAGAAGAAACCTCACCTGAAACGGAGATAGTACACAAAAGTGAAAAGATGAGGAAAGTTCTCAACCTGATAGGACGAGTTGCAGAAAGTAAATCTTCTGTTCTAATTCAGGGTGAAACAGGAACAGGGAAAGAGTTAGTTGCCCAAACCATCCATAATTTGTCAGGCCGACAAAAAGAGAATTTTGTTCCTGTGAATTGTGCAGCTATTCCAGAAAATTTATTTGAAAGTACTATCTTTGGACATGAAAAAGGAGCTTTTACAGGGGCCAGTAAACAGCAAAAAGGTAAATTTGAAATTGCCAATAAAGGGACCCTGTTTTTGGATGAGATTGGTGAAATACCTGAGTCTTTCCAGGTGAAATTACTTCGCGTTCTTCAGGACCATAAATTTCATAGACTGGGTTCCTCTCAAATGATTGAAGCAGACGTAAGAATTGTCTCTGCTACCAATCAAGATATTGAAGAACTGGTTGAGAAGGGTGTCTTCAGAAAGGACTTAAGCTATAGATTAAATGTAATAACTATAGATATTCCGCCTCTCAGGGATAGAAAAGAAGATATACCTGCTCTTGTTGAACATTTTATTGAAGAATATTCGGATAATAATTCGGGCAATGTAAAAGAAATAAGTTCTGAAGCTCTGGATAGATTATTAAAATACGATTTTCCTGGGAATGTTCGCGAACTAGAAAATATTATTGAGAGAGCAATTTTATTATCCCGCAATGAAATTATCACTACTCGAGAGCTGCCTTTTGAGGATCAGAGCCAAAATGGTGATTTTGAAAAGAAAAGTTTACCTCAAAAAATTGAAGAATATGAGAAAATGTTGATAAATAAGGCACTGGAAAAATCTGAGGGCGTTCAGGTAAAAGCAGCTGAGATATTGGGAATCTCTGAGTCTACATTGCGCTATAAATTGAATAAATATTTTGATTGAATATAAATATTTAAACTTAAATATACAGGTATAATTAGGCTGACCTTAAAAAGTGTATAGTTAATAAAAAGTCATGCTGAGCGCCTCTTTGAGATCCTCCTTAGGAGTCTCTTTAGGAGTCCGTGGTGACCGTGGTGACCTTCGGGACGCTCAAGATGACAGTGTTTTATATTTTTTAAGGTGACCCTAATTAGATAAAAAATGGTTAGTAAAAAGTTATTAAATAGTTGACTTAAATATATGATCAATCGTCTTCATTGAAGAAATGTTCATTATCTTCATTAATAATGTCCGGTTTTATTGGTTCTTCTGGGCCAGCATCGGCTTTTAGTTCTTCCTTATCGGGATCTCTTTCTATATCATCATAATAATCATCTACCCTTGTACTATTAGTTTGTTGATCATCCCATCTTTTTAAAATATGTAAAACAGCTCTGTGAGGAGTCCTGAAGATATGCTGCTGCGGACCTAGATTTTTGTACAATCCTGCTCTTTTCATCACATCACGGACCGGGCCTTTTATTCCAGCAATATAGAGTTCGATATTTTTTTCTTGAAGTGTTTGAATAATTGACTTTAAAGCATTTAGGGCTGTGGTATCCAGGTCACTTATTGTACTTCCATCAATAATGACAGCTTTGATTGTATCCATTTTATCCTTTGATTTTTTGAGAATATAATCCTTAAAAAATTCTGCATTGGCAAAAGAAAAAGAAGCGTCCAATCTTACCATTAAAATTTTTTCCAGGGGCTCTGCATTGGAAAATCTGTCCAAATCTTTAAAAGAACGTGTCCCGGGTAGATGCCCCAGCTCTGCTACATTGGGATAACTCTGATGGTATAAAATACCCAGTAAGGAAGCTATAATTCCTAAAAGTATCCCTTCTTTTATACCAATAAATAAAGTAATTAATAATGTAAAGGAAGCTATCGCACAGTCACGTTTTTTTGTTTTAAATAGAAACCTGAAGGATCTAATATCGATCAGTCCATAACCGGCAACTATTACAACTGCAGCCAAAGAAGGATAAGGAAGATAATAAAATAAAGGAGTTAGAAAGATTAGACACAAAATAATAACTCCGGCTGCTATTATATTTGAAATGGGGGTTTTGCTTTTAGTTTGTTCTTTAACAGCGCTATTGGAAAAACTTCCTGAAATAGGCATACCGCTAAAAAAACCATTCAGAAAATTAGAAATACCCAGAGCAAATAGTTCTTGATTGGAATCTATTTCATAATCATTTCTCAGAGCATAGGTCTTTCCTAGAGTTACAACGGTCATAAATTGAACCAAAGATAGAGCTATAGCAGTACTTAGTAATTCTCTAAGATTATCCATCGAAAATGAAGGCAAGGAAATAGAAGGAAGGCCTGAGGGAATCTTGCCTATGACATCTACTCCCTTCTGGGGTAAATTAAAATACCAGCTAACTGCAATCCCAATTATTATTGCAAATAAGATAGAAGGAAATAATGGTTTCCAATAATTAATTAAACCTATGATCGCAATAGAACCTGCTCCAATTGCAAGTGAGATGTAATTTATATCCTGAAAATTTGAAAAAACTTTTACAACTGTTTCATAAAAATATGTAGATTTTCCAACGTCTATATCCATTAAATTACCCAATTGACCAGTGATAATGATAATAGAAGCCGCCATTGTAAATCCCACAATTACAGGACGGGATAGATAGTTGACTAAATAACCAAGTTTGGCAGAAAACATTATTAACTGAAAAATTCCTACAATGAAAGCCAGCAAAGTTACAAGAATTACGTATTCTTCAGATTCTGGTTTAGCAATATTACTAATGCCAGCTGAAATGATCACCATATCTATTGCAATAGTTGTAATGGCTAGATGTCGCGAGGTACCGAAGAGAGGATAAACAAGGAGAGGAATAATACAGGCATATAATCCATAAATAGGAGGCACACCGGCAATAACTGCATAACCCATAGATTGGGGGATTAACATTATACCCACTGAAAGACCAGACCTACTATCATGTTGTAGCTTATTTAGATTGTAATCTTCAAGCCAGGAAGTTATTGTGAAAAGTTCTTTAACATTTGTCCATAATTTTTTGGATTGAACATCCATTTCATTCCTTATTTCGGGATTTGATAAAAATTATAACCATATCAACTATTTAAATTACTTCAATAAAAATGAAAAAAGCAATTACCAAATTAATTTCTAATGAGAACAAAAAAAGGTTATAAAAATTGAAACGTAAGAATATATTGAAATGTCCTGTCAATATGTAAGTAATCCCCCTTCTTTTGAAAGGAAAGAAATCTTAAGTGAGATTATGAAATAAGACCATTAATCTTCATTATTTTCATTTTCATCACTAAAGAAATGTTCATTATCCTCATCAATAGTATCTGGTTCTATTGGTTCTTCTGGCCCGGAATCGGCTTCTAATTTTTCTTCATCCGGCTCCTCTTCCACATAATCATAGTACTTATCCAGTCTATCATCATCAGATTCGTTTTTACCCCATCTTTTTAGTATATGCACAACAGCCCTGTGAGTAGTTCTAAAGATGCGTTGCTGGGGACCTAAATTTTTATACAAACCGGCTCTTTTCATTACATCGCGGACTGGACCTTTGACTCCAGCTATATATAGTTCAATATCACGTTCCTGCAATGTTTGAATGATCGAGCTTATAGAATTAAGAGCGGTGGTATCCAGGTCATTGATTGGTGTGCCATCAATTATGACGGCATCAATATTTTTCCTTTTACCTTTAGATTTATCAAGAATATAATCTTTAAAGTATTCTGCATTGGCAAAGGAAAAGGAAGCATCTAATCTTACTATTAATATTTTGTCCAGTGGTTCTGCATTGGAAAATCTATCTAAATCTTTGAATGAACGTGTACCTGGAAGATGTCCTAATTCGGCAATATTGGGATAACTTTCCCTGTATAGGATTCCAAGCAATGAAGCAATTATGCCCAGTAATACTCCTTCCTGAATACCAACAAATAAAGTTATGAATAAGGTAAAGGAAGCTATGGCACAGTCTCGTTTTTTGGTTTGAAATAAAAATTTGAAAGACCTGATATCAATTAAACCATACCCGGCTACGATGACAACAGCAGCAAGAGAAGGGTAAGGAAGATAATAGAATAATGGAGTTAAGAAAAGCAGGCTTAAAATTATAACCCCGGCTGCAACTGCATTCGACAAGGGAGTTTTACTCTTGGATTGCTCATTCACAGCACTTCTTGAAAAACTTCCTGACACTGGCATGGCACTGAAGAAGCCGTTTAGGAAATTTGAAATACCTAGAGCGAATAGTTCCTGATTTGAGTTAATTTCATAGTCATTTCTTAGGGCATAGGTTTTGCCTAGAGTAACAATTGTCATAAACTGAACCAGTGAGAGAGCAATTGCTGTACTGATAAGTTCACGAAGATTTCCTATAGTCAGAGAGGGTAGTGTAAGAGAGGGTAAACCAGCAGGAATTTCACCGATTACATCAATTCCTTTTTGAGGGAGGTTAAAATACCAGCTCCCAGCAATACCGAGTATAATGATTAAGAGGGAGGACGGGAATAATGGTTTCCAGTAATTAAGAAGACCGATTACTATAATCGATCCAATACCTATACCCAGAGCAAGCTGATTTATATTTTGAAGATTGGAAAAAGCTTTTGCCAAAGTTTCGTAGAAATATACTGATTGACCAAGTTCGACTCCCACCAAATTACCTAATTGTCCGGTAATAATAATAATTGATGCAGCCATAGTAAAACCGACTATAACAGGACGGGAAAGATAATTTACAAGATAACCCAGCTTGGCTGAAAACATTATGATCTGGAAAACACCCACTATAAAAGCCAGGAGGGTCACCAGGACAATGTATTCTTCGGTTTTGGGTTGAGCAATTTGACTTATACCTGCCGAAATGATGATCATATCTATTGCTACTGTACCCATGGCAAGGTGCCGGGAAGTACCGAATAGGGGATAGACAAGCAGAGGTAGAATACAGGCATATAAACCATAAATAGGAGGCATGCCTGCTATAACTGCATAGGCCATGGATTGAGGAATTAACATTATTCCAACTGTGATTCCAGCCTGTAGGTCATGGCGTAATTTGTTTAGGTTATAGTCCTCTATCCACTTGTTTACTGTAAATAGTTTTGTTAACCTTTCCCAGCCTTCTTTTGATTTTTTAAATTTACTCATTTAGTCTTAGTCTCCCTGTTTAAAAAGGCCAAATTATAAGTATCACAATAGATCCAACTACCCACATAATCTTACTCAAGGGTGTCCTAATTTTAACAAAATCTGTAACTTTATATCTGCCCGGATTATATATCATCGTATTGATTTGGCAGCCAACTAGTGTTACAAAACTTAATGAAGCAGCAAAGGTAATTGCAAATAAAAATTGCCTAGCACTGACATCCATTGTATTTGAGGAAGAAAGTCAAATATAGAAAAACCTCGAACACTACGCTCCTTGGCAATTGAATTCACCAAAATATCTGTTGAAGTTCCCATCAATGTACATACTCCACCAGCAATAGAAGCAAAAGAGAGTGGGATCAGCAGTTTGGAAGGGCTTTTATGCGAAAGGTTTATAACTATAGGGATAAATATTGCTACTGTAGCAGTATTATTTATAAAACCTGAGGAGATACTTATTATTACCATTATAGTGATAGCAGCAAACCCAAAACCCTTTTGACCAACCATTTCCAGCAGACTACCAAGTCCGCGCAATACTCCAGTTTGCCTTAAACCTTCACTGACAACAAATATAGATGCTATAGTGACTGTAGCTTCATTACTAAGTCCAGATAAACCTCCTTGAACAGTTAAAATATTTGAAACCATCAGGATTCCAGTAATTATCAAACCAGTAACTTCAAAAGAGAAAATTTCGGTAGTGAAGAGAGGGATAGCCAAAAGTATAAGACCGAAAACAACACCGATTTCTAAGCTCATTTAAGCTTTTACCTCACCTTTCTTTGTTTCATATTCTGCTTAATAAATTCAGAGATATTAAAATTAAAATCAACTCTATTTAAAAAAATAATGGGTCGACTGAGAGGGAAGTCAAAAAATAGACTTCCCCCTCTATTTCAAACCTCAAGAATTAGTTATTTGATTTCTATTTCTTTCTGTTCTGCAGTGGATTCTTCTGATTTAGGAAGGTTGATTGTGAGGATTCCATTGTCAAATTCAGCTTCTATTTCGTCTTCCTCTACCATCTCAGGTAATCTGAAGCTCCGCTGGAATTTTCCGAAGACTCGTTCAGATCTGTAACTATCGCCTTCCTTTTCTTCCTTCTTCTGTTCTTTTTCACCCGATAGAAGCAGTACATCATTTTTGAGGGAAATATCAATATCATCCTTTTCTAATCCAGGCAATTCAGCTGCTATTTCAAAGCGGTCATCTTTTTCTTGAATATCTATGGCCGGTTCAAAATCGTAAACTGTTGTTTCTGCTTCATCTCCGAAGAAATTATCCACCAGAGAATTCATTCTCTTTGAAAGATTGGCCAATTCATTTTTGGCAGGACTCCATTTTGTTAATTTCATGATTTACCTCCTTTCTTTTTTTGATTAACCTTTACATCTTTTCGTTTTATTATGCTACAATTCCTATACCAGTGTATACCAAAAAAATAATAGGAAAAAATTCTGAAAAAGTTACAATAAAGTTATTTAAATTTGCCTGAGTAAAAGTCTAGATTGACAGGGAATATGTCTGATTTTCATTATAATAAGTAAAAAATTCAAACTCTATGAATAATAAAAATAAATATTTGGAGGAGGTAAAAAATTATAGAATTAAAATCAAAGCGAATCTTGCAATTAGATGAAAAGATTGTTAAACTTAACGGATTTGAGGACCATCTGAAATTTTAATTGTGAAAATATAAACGAGAGGTAAAAAATGGCAGAAAAGAATGTGTATTTGTTTGGTGATGGTGAGGCAGATGGAAATGCTGAGCAAGAAGAACTTCTCGGTGGAAAAGGTGCAAATCTAGCCGAAATGAGTAGTATCGGCGTCCCTGTACCACCAGGCTTTACCATTACTACTGATATTTGTACAAAATATGTTAATGAAGGTCGCGAAGCAGCATTTAAAAATATCAGAGATGAAGTCGAAGAGGGTATTAAACATGTTGAAGATATTATGGGCAAAGAATTTGGTGACGAAGAAGATCCTCTTCTCGTTTCTGTAAGATCGGGTGCAGCTGTAAGTATGCCCGGTATGATGGATACTGTTTTAAATCTAGGTCTCAATGATGACACAGTAGAAGCAATGGCAGAAACTACTGGTAATCCAAGATTTGCCTGGGATTCTTACCGCCGTTTTATTCAAATGTTTGGTGACGTTGTTCTAGGTATTGAACCGGAAGAAGATGAAATCGATCCCTTTGAAAAGGCCATTCAGGCTCAAAAAGATAAGAAGGGCGTTGAAAATGACACTGATTTAGATACCGAAGACCTGAAGGAATTAGTAGAAAGATTTAAAAAAGTTACTAAAGAATATGCAGGACAAACTTTTCCTTCTGATCCATGGGAACAGCTCTGGGATTCAATTGCTGCTGTATTTGGTAGCTGGGATAATTCAAGAGCAATCGACTACCGTGAAATGCAGGGACTACCTCATGATATGGGAACTGCAGTAAATGTTCAGGCTATGGTATATGGTAATACTGGAACTGATTCTGCAACTGGTGTTGGTTTTACACGTAATGCTGCTACCGGTGAAAATGTATTTAATGGTGAATTCCTTATTAATGCTCAGGGTGAAGATGTAGTTGCTGGTGTTCGTACACCTCATAAAATAACCAAAAAAGGTTCCAAAGAATGGGCAGAGATCAATAATATCTCAGAAGAAAAAAGGAAAAAAGAGTATGCTTCTTTAGAAGAAAAAATGCCTGAAGCATATCAACAACTGCATAAAGTACAAAAGAAACTGGAAGAACATTATGCAGATATGCAGGATGTTGAGTTTACTATTGAACAGGGCCGCCTCTGGTTACTACAGACCAGAACTGGTAAAAGAACCGGTGCCGCTATGGTAAAAATGGCTGTTGATATGTTAGAAGAAGGCCTGATTGATGAAAAAACTGCTGTAAAAAGAATTACTCCAGAAAAACTTGATGAACTATTACATCCTGTTTTTGATAAACAAGCACTTCAAGATGCCGATGAATTAACAAAAGGACTGGGAGCATCTCCTGGTGCTGCTACAGGTAAGATAGTCTTCAATGCCGACACTGCTGAAGAATGGAATGATAAAGGCGAAGAAGTTATTCTTGCACGTGTAGAAACATCTCCTGAAGATGTGGCCGGTATGGCTTCCGCCAATGGTGTGCTTACTTCCCGTGGTGGAATGACCTCACACGCAGCTGTTGTTGCTCGTGGTTTAGGAGAATGTTGTGTAGCTGGTGCTGGTGAAGTAGAAATCGATTATAAAGCCAAGAAAATGATAGTTAATGATGAAGAACTTGAACAGGGCGATTGGATTTCCTTGAATGGAAATGATGGTGCTGTTTATAAAGGCAAAGTCAAAACCGTAGAACCAGAAATTAGTGATAATTTTGAAACCATCATGGAACTCGCTGAAAAATACAGTGACATGGGCGTAAGAACTAATGCTGATACACCAGAAGATGCAGAAAGAGCTATAGAATTTGGTGCTACCGGTATTGGACTTACACGGACAGAACATATGTTCTTTGAAGGCGAAAGAATCAAAGCAGTTCGGGAAATGATCCTGGCTGATGATGAAGAAGGACGTAGAGAAGCGATCACTAAATTACTACCTATGCAAAGAGAAGACTTTGAAGGTATCTTTGAAGCAATGGATGGTTATCCAGTAACTGTCCGTCTGCTTGATCCGCCTCTGCATGAATTCGTACCCCAAGACGAAGAAAGTCAAAAAGAAATGGCAGATGAACTTGGCGTTTCTTTCGAAGAAGTTCAGGCCAAAGTAGAATCACTGGAAGAACAGAATCCTATGCTTGGTCATCGTGGTTGCCGTTTGGGTAATACCTATCCGGAAATCACTGAAATGCAAGCCAGAGCAATTCTGGAAGCAGCTATGAACTGCAAAGAAGACGGAATTGATGCAGTTCCGGAAATCATGGTTCCCTTGATTGGTATGGAACAAGAATTTACCATGCAGAAAGAAGTTATCGATGGAGTCGCTGAAGAACTCTTTGAAGAAAGAGGCGAAGAAATAGATTACAAAGTAGGTACTATGATTGAGATTCCACGGGCTTGCTTAGTAGCTGACAAGGTTGCTGAAGATGCTGAATTCTTCTCCTTTGGTACTAATGATCTGACACAAATGACCTTTGGTTATTCCAGAGATGATGTAGGTAAATTTCTGGATATCTACAAAGATAAAGGTCTTCTAGATGATGATCCTTTTCAAGTACTTGACCAAACAGGCGTAGGTCAATTGGTTGAAATGGGTACCGAAAGAGGACGTCAGACTAATGAAGACTTAAAAGTTGGTATCTGTGGTGAACATGGTGGAGAACCCAAATCCGTTAAATTCTGTTATCGTAACGGGCTAAATTATGTAAGTTGTTCACCTTTCCGTGTACCTATCGCTCGCGTAGCTACAGCACAGGCTGCTATCGAAGCAGATGAAGAATAGATCAGACCTTATATACTGAAATAAATAAAAGTCCCGGGGAATCCCGGGACTTTTTTATTTTTAAACTGGCTGCCTTAGAAGTGATTATCTTGCAACCAGAGAATACCTCATATTTCGAAAAGTATATTCAATAATTGAAGAAAATAAGCAGAATTTGTTTAATAATTATAGGAATATATTATTAGGAGGACAATTGGACTGGTCTTAATCTTTACTTGTTCATTGTATTTAATATCCTTTGGAAATTCGTTTTAAAATAATAAAAATTTTTGTTCTTTGTGGTTGGTAATTGTTTGTGGCTAAATAATTATTTATGAAATCAAGTTATTAACATTGATACCCCCAATTATTTTTATTGAAAGAATAGTTTATTTTTTTTAGTTTCTTTTGAATTGAAAATAATTATTAGATTGTAACTATGGTGACTGTGGGAACAGATATTATAGAAGTTGAAAGAATTGGCAAGGCTATCGAAAAATACCAAAAATTTCAATCTCATATATATACCACTCGTGAAATTGAATATTGCCAAAAAAAGCCCAATACAGAGGAGCATTTTGCAGGCAGGTTTGCGGGTAAAGAAGCAGTAAAAAAAGCAATAATGAGTATGGATACTTCAATTCAACATATACCTTTTAATAGTATAGAGATTTTAAATGAGGAAAATGGTAAACCCTATGTCTCCTTATTGAAACAGAAGTATTCAGATTATTTAAAAAAATATCAACTTGAAATATCAATATCTCATATAAAAAAAGTAGCAACAGCTACTGCAATAATGGAGAAAATATGAAAGAATATATTTTATCTAATCAAGAGGCACAAGAAATTGATGACTATACTATGGGAGAACTAGGTGTTTCAGGTGCAGATCTGATGCGAAAGGCAGGAAATTATGTTGCTCTCAAAGCTAAGAAGACCCTCACACAGATTCCCGGCAGTAGGATAGATATATTTTGCGGAACAGGAAATAATGGAGGAGATGGATTTGTTGCTGGGGAAAAATTGATTGAATGGGGTGCCCATGTACATCTCTGGGTTGTAGGCAAAGATGAAGATATTGAAGGTGAAGCTCTCCATTATTATCAACAAACCACTGATAATCAGCCTATTGAAGTAAGTTTTCTATTAAATCAAAAAAGTTTACAAGAGATTGATAACCTCCACGGTTCCGATCTAATTATTGATGCTTTATTAGGAACAGGTCTAAAGGGTGAAGTGAGAGGAATTTATACTGATATTATCAAAAAAATCAATGATAATGAAAGGCCCGTTATTTCAGTTGATATACCCTCTGGGATTAATGGGAATACAGGTAAAAAAGGGGGGATAGCAGTAGAAGCAGACGAGACCGTCACAATGGAGTTTTTAAAAAGGGGACTTCTTTATAATGATGGGCCAACTTACTGCGGGGAAGTAGTTATAGCAGACCTTCAGTATCCTGATGAAAGCTATGAGATCCTGGATAATAAAGTTTGGCTTTTCCATCAGGAACATATTCCAGAAAAATTGCCCGCTATCCCTTTTGATACTTATAAACACCGGAGAGGAAAAATATTATCTTTTGTGGGATCAGAGGGGATGTCTGGAGCAGGTATATTAGTCTCAAAAGCAGCCTTGAGAACAGGGTCTGGCCTGGTGGTAAATGCTGTTCCGGAGAGTATCAATTATGTATTTGAGAATCAAGTGACTGAAGCATTGAGTTTTCCTCTGCCTGAATCACAAAATAAAACTTTGTGCAAAGAAAGTTTCGAAGCCAGTCAGGAAAAGATAGATTGGAGTAATGTAATTGTCTTCGGCCCTGGAGTAGGGGAATTCGAAGAAGTACTCGAATTTGGAAAAGAATTAATCAAAGAAACAAACCAACAATTTGTAATCGATGCTGATGGATTGAAAGTATTTAAGGATGATCTCGCTTTACTGCATAAACTGGATAATCCTGTTTTAACTCCTCATCCCGGGGAACTGGCCTATATAACCGGCGAGAGTGTTTCAGAAGTCAAAGATGATATAATCGAATTCGGGAATGATTTTGTAGAGGAATATAACTGTACCTTAGTGATTAAAGGTCCTCATACTCTAACAATCAGCCCTCATGATGCTGCTGTAAATGCTACAGGTAATCCTGGTTTGGCGACGGGCGGTACAGGGGACGTACTAACAGGTATAATTGCTTCTCTGATTGGACAAAACTTATCACCTTTTGATGCCGCAGCTACTGCGGTTTCTATTCATGGGACAGCAGCTGATAAGGCTGTTAAAGATCTAGGTTTTAGGGGCCTTATTGCTCAGGACCTATTAAAGTATATTCCAAAAGTATTACAACAATATGATGAGATAAAAAATTGAAAAAATATCTTTTAAGAACTCCTGCAGTATTACTAACAATTTTAATTTTTGTGGTCTCTTCTTTTCCGCTAAAACAAGTTGATTTGCATAGCGAATTAGGGATAGACAAATTAATTCATATTGTAGAATATGCAGTCTATAGCATTTCAATAAGTACCGCTCTAATAACTTTTCCTGATACGATTTTGCGCAGAAAATTGTATTTATTTACAATAATTATCTCAATGGTATATGCAGCTTCCGATGAGATCCATCAGGCTTTTGTTATGGGAAGAAATTGCTCCTGGCTAGATTTTATTGCTAATGCTATTGGAATAATTTTAGGCGCCTATCTCTTTAAAAAATGGAACCTGGTTAAAAGAATTGGTGTATGACTCAACTCAGTGAATTATATATAAAAAACTTTGCCATAATCGAAGAACTAACAATAGATTTTCAGGCTGGTTTTACTGTTATAACTGGCGAAACTGGAGCAGGAAAATCTATTATAATCAATGCTATGAACCTGACACTTGGTGAGCAAGCCGATATATCAATGATCAGGTCAGGTTATGAAAAAGCGATTATAAAAACTACAATTGAACTGGATGATGATAGTGAATTAATTAAACAATTTTGTGACCAGAATGAAATTCCAATCCAGAAAAAATTAGTAATTGAGAGAAAATTGTATTCTTCAGGAAGATCCAGGGCCTGGATCAATGATGAGAATGTAAATATTAGTACTCTCAAAAAACTGGGTAATGAATTAATAGATTTACATGGTCAGCATCACCATCAAGCCCTGCTCAATCAGGATAATCACCAGCCCTATTTGGATGGATTTGGAGACTATGATGATTTGTTAGCAAAGGTAGAGCAAAGCTGGGATAAATTGGAAAGGTTGCGGGAAAAGAAAAATAATTTGATGGAAAAACACCAGTTACTGCAAGAAAAAAAAGACCTCTGGCAATTTCAATACGAAGAAATAGAAGAAATTGGCCCAAAAGAAGAGGAATATGAGAAACTTAAACAGGAGAAAAGCCTGCTGGAGAATGCAGAAGAAATTTATACAATATCTAATCAACTAGTAGACAAGTTATACGAAGGGGAAACCAGCTTTTATAACAATATTGATGAGGTTATCACTAAAATAAAAGATTTAAATGATATTCAAGGTGAATTTGGGGATTATCTTCAACGCCTGCGTGAATCCAAGTATTTATTTCAGGAAATTTCCAATAGCCTCTCAGATTTTACCGACGGAATCGAAGTTAACCCGCAGAGACTTGATCAGGTAAATGAAAGAATTTATGAACTTGAAAAACTGATGAAAAAATATGGAGATTCGCTTCAGGAAGTACTGGAATATAAACAGGAAATCAAAGAGAAATTGGAACAGGATCAGGGCCTAGAAAAGAAAATAGATCAAATTGAGGAAAGGATTGACCAAGCCAGAGAGACATATGTTGAAAAAGCACTTAAATTAACCCAGAAAAGGGAGAAATGGGCGCATAAATTCGAAAAAGAACTGGAGAATATACTAGCGCGGTTGGGAATCGAGGGTGCTAAATTTGAGGTAAAAATTGAACAGAAAGAAAATTCCCAGGGAATAAAAATTGAAGACAAAACATATCGAGCAGATAAAAGTGGTATAGATCAAATTGAATTTATGATCAGTACCAATCCGGGAGAACCTTTAATGCCTCTGACAAGTATTGTTTCAGGTGGTGAAGTTTCCCGCATTATGCTGGCCATAAAATCTATTTTAGCAGAAAAGGATCGAATCCCTATCCTCATTTTTGATGAGATCGATACAGGTATATCAGGCAAAATTGGCAGAATAGTTGGCGAAGAAATAAAGAAATTATCCCGTTCGCACCAGATTTTATGTATTACACATCTGGGTCAAATAGCTGGACTGGGAGATGATCACCTGGCTGTTCGAAAAGTATCAACTAATGGCAGAAGTAAAACTGTGATCTGTAGATTGGAAAAGGAACAGCGGGCAGAGGAAATCGCTTCTATGATTGGAGGCCGCGATATAACTGATTCTGCCCTTGCTCAAGCGCGACAACTTTTGGAATCATAGAAAATAATTGTGAATTTAATATAAAGAAATAAAATTGAAGAATTCCCATGCTAAGTTAACTGAATTAAAAATTGAAAATTGTAAGGGGAGCTAATGAACTATATTACTAAAAAAACGATATCTGATTCTAAAACACTTAAAAGGATGATTGCTCGTCTTTCTCATGAAATACTTGAAAAAAGTGAAGGAATAGAAGATTTATGTATCATTGGGATCAGAACTAGAGGAGAATTTATTGCCAAAAGAATAGCTCAAAAAATTGGAGATATAGAAGATACTGAACTGCCCGCAGGTATTTTGGATGTAGTGATGTATCGGGATGATTTCCGGGATCGTAATGAGCTGCCGCGTTTAAAAGGAACAGATATTCCTTTTGATGTGGATAATAAAAAGGTAATTTTAGTAGATGATGTGATTTATACAGGACGAACAGTTAGAGCAGCTCTGGATGCTATAACCGATCTGGGACGACCCTCATCTATAAAATTGGCTGTATTAATTGATAGAGGACATCGTGAAATGCCTATTATGCCGGATTTTGTAGGAAAGAACTTTTCTACTGCCACTGAGGAAGAAATTCAGGTCAAAATAGAAGAAATAGATGGTGAGGATCGAATCTTATTAAAAGAAGCCGAGAAAAAATAAAAATTGAGGAAATCATAAATGAGTCTTAGTATTAATAATCTGTTTGGCTTGGAAGGTGTGCCCAAAGAAGATATAAATCAGATCTTTGATACCGCTTTCTCATTTCGTGAAGTATTAGAACGAGAAGTGAAGAAGGTCCCGACTTTAAAAGGAATCACAATTGTTAATTTGTTTTTTGAGCCTTCCACTCGTACTAAAAATTCGTTTGCTCTGGCAGAGAAAAGATTATCAGCAGATACTGTTAATTTTTCTGCTTCCTCCAGCAGTTTGAAAAAGGGGGAAAGTCTGAAAGATACCGTCCAAAATCTTTGCGCTATGAAATTGGATGTGGTTGTGATGCGACATTCAGTTCCGGGTTCTGTCAGAATGCTTTCAAAATTCGTTGATGCAGTGGTAATCAATGCCGGAGATGGGACCCATGAACACCCGACTCAGGCTTTGCTGGATATGATGTCATTAAAAGAAAAATTTGGCAAAATTGAAGACCTGAATATAGCGATAATAGGCGATATAAAACACAGCCGCGTAGCTCGTTCAAATATCTATGGCCTAAAAACTATGGGAGCCAATATCAAAATTTGCGGTCCGCCTACTTTTATGCCTGCTGATGTGGAGGCACTGGGAGTGGACTATACTTATGATATTGATGAGGCTCTAAATTTTGCTGATGCTGTTAATGTTCTTAGAATACAGAAAGAAAGACAGGGGAGCGGGTTATTGCCAAGTATGCGAGAATATCGGCAAGAATTTGGATTAACCAAAGAGAGAATGAACAATCTGGAAAATAAGGTTACAATTCTACATCCCGGACCTATGAATAGACAAATAGAAATTGATTCTGAAGTTGCAGATGGTGAGAACTCTATTATTTTGGAACAGGTCTTAAATGGTGTTGCTATTAGAATGGCTGTTTTATTTTTACTTTCTGGTAATAGGTAAACTTTGGTACGAATTTCAGAGATTTGTAAGATTATCAAAAAGATTAGATAAGTTAATACCGGAGATTATGATGAAAAAAAGTGATTTAAAAGGGAAGGTGCTGCTACAAGGAGGAAAAGTAGTTAATCCTTCATCTGATAGTATACAAAAACAGGATATTCTACTTGATGATGGAAAAATAGCACTAGTTGAACAAGAAATAGAAGAGGAGAAAGCAGATAAAGTTATTGAATTAACGGACAGGGTTATTGCTCCAGGATTCATAGATATTCATACCCATTTACGTGAGCCAGGACAGGAAGATTCCGAGACAATCCGATCAGGAGCTCAAGCGGCGCTCGCAGGAGGATTTACGCAAATTTGTTGTATGCCCAACACTATTCCTCCGATTTCTACAGAGGGCGATGTATTGTTTGTTAAAAATAAAGCCCAAAACCTGGAGGTTAAAGTCCATCCTGTTGCTTCAATAACTAAAGGGAGAGCAGGGAAAGAATTATCCGAATTTAGCGAGTTAGTAGAAGCAGGAGCAGTTGCATTTTCTGATGATGGTAGCCCTGTGGAGTCTTCGCAAATAATGAGAAATGCTCTTGAATATTCAAAAATTGTTGACAGGCCAATCGTCAATCATTCTGTAGACCAGGATCTAAAAAACGGTGGTATTATAAATGAAGGGAAGGTCTCTGCACAAACAGGATTAAACGGAAATCCGCCCATTGCAGAAGAAATAATGGTACAAAGAGATCTCAAAATTGCAGAATTCACAGATGCTAAGCTTCATATTCCTCATGTTACTACTAAAGGTGCAGTTGAATTGATAAGGCAGGCCAAAGAACGAGGGGTCAAGGTCTCTGCAGAAGCAACACCACATCATTTAAGTTTAACTGAAGAATATTTGAAAACATTTGATACACGCGGGAAAGTAGCTCCTCCTCTGCGGGAGGAAAAAGACCAACAGGCTCTAATTCAAGGGTTAAAGGATGGAACAATTGATGTAATTGCAACAGACCATGCACCTCATACTTATAACAAAAAGGAAACAACATTAGACTTAGCTGCCTACGGAATGATTGGAATGGAAAGTGCTTTCGGTTTAATGATGGATAATTTGGTTAATAAAAATGAGTTGTCAATTTTGGAATTGGTTAAAAAATTCACTATAAATCCTGCCCAAATAATGGAGCTGGATATTTGCAGGTTTCAACCAGGCGAAAAAGCAGAATTCACAATTTTTGATGAGAATGAATGGTGGGTTTTTAATGAAGAGAGCGTTTATTCTAAATCAAAAAACACCCCCTTCTTTGGCACAGAGATGACAGGTAGAGTTAAAAAAGTCATAATAGGAGACCGCGTAATTGAAATCTATTAATAGGGAGCTATAAAAAATATTTTAGAAGATATATTGTATTTTCATATGATGCTCTGTATGCTTTTTACAACTCTTTTGAATAATTTAAGATTTAGTGATAAAACAGTGAACTGTAGAAAAAATTAAAAGAATGAAATTAAAAGCTTGATATAAAAGGAAATGAGATTTAAATTTTCTTGCTTTTTTAAAGGTGTAAGGAAAGAATACGTAAATTAGGAATTAATAATGTTTGAAACATATTTTCCGAAAAAAGATGAAGTAGAAAAGAAGTGGTATGAGGTAGATGCAACTGGCAAAACACTGGGAAGATTAGCCTCTGAGATTGCTAAAATACTGAGAGGTAAACATAAAGTTACCTTTACTCCCCATATGGATTATGGTGATTTTGTGATAGTTGTGAATGCTGATAAAGTTGAGTTAGAAGAAGAGAAAAAGAAGAAAAAGACTTATTTTGTGCATACTGGATATCTTGGTAATGAAAAAGAAATTGGATATGAAGAAATGTTAGAAAAACATCCCGAAGAAGTAATTAATAGAGCAGTAAAGGGGATGTTGCCTTCTAACAAGTTAGGGGATAAGATATTGAGTAATTTAAAAGTCTATGCTGGTAGTGAACATCCCCATCAAGCACAACAACCAGAACCTTTGAAAATAGAAACATAGAAGGGATAAATAATGGAATATATTTCCTTAGGTCGAAGAAAAGAATCAGTTGCCCGCTTAAGAATGTATGAGGGTAACGGCAAAATAAATGTAAATGGAAAAGATTTTGTCAATTATTTTTCAAGAAAAGATTTGAAAAAACGAGCGCTGTCTCCTTTTAAATTATGTGAGCAAGAAGGTCGTTTTAATGTAAAGATCAATGTTGATGGTGGTGGAGTAACAGGCCAAGCAGAAGCAATTCAGTTGGCGGTTGCTCGAGCCCTTGAAAAATATGATTCTTCTTTACGTGGTAAGTTAAAAACTGCCGGTTATCTGACTCGAGATTCACGTGTCAAAGAAAGAAAGAAATATGGTAAGGCAGGTGCTCGTCGAGGATATCAGTTCTCAAAACGTTAATATTGTAAAAAGAGAAGGTATATGAAAGAAATAACATTAGAAAACTTACGTAAGAGCGGGGCGCATTTTGGGCATATAACAAGCAAGTGGAATCCCAAAATGAAGCCTTATGTTTTCATGAAGAAAAATGGGATTCATATTATTGACCTGGAAAAAACCAGGAAAAATATTGCAGAGGCCTGTAGCTTCTTGAGAGATCTAGTACAAAAAGGAGGAAATGTCCTTTTTGTTGGTACCAAATCTCAAGTAAAAGAAATCATTCAGGAAGAAGCTGACCGATGTGAGATGTTTTATGTCGTAGAGCGCTGGCTAGGTGGTACTTTGACAAATTTTAGTACTATCAAGAAAAGCATACGCCATTTGAAAAAATTGGAAAAGATGAAATCCAAAGGGTATGATGAAGATCTGACCAAAAAAGAGAAACTTTCACTGGATAGAAAGCGCGTAAAGCTTTCTGATCTCCATCGAGGTATCAAAAATATGAGAAGGCTCCCTGATGCTTTAATTGTGGCTGATGCAGTTGATAATGATATTGCTGTTAAAGAGGCACAAAAATTGGATATCCCAGTTGTTGCTTTGACAGATACTAATGCAGATCCTTCGAAAATAGATTATCCCATTCCTTGTAATGATGATAGTCTAAAGTCATCTAGATTGATTATTAGCAAATTGGCTGATACTATTTTGGAAGCAAGGAATGCTAGAGCCAACTTAGGAAAAGAATAATATAACCATAGAGAGAAATAAAAATGAGTATAAGTGCACAACAGGTTAAAAAATTAAAGGACAGGACAGGTATAGGTTTGCTGGAATGCAAAAAGGCCTTAAAAGAAACTGATGGTGATATTGATGAAGCGATTAAATCACTGAGAAAGAGAGGTATAGCCAAAGCAGAGAAAAAAGCTGGGCGAGAAGTTGATGAAGGCTTGATTCATTCTTATATACATCCCGGAGGTAAGATAGGGGTCTTAGTAGAAATAAATTGTGAGACCGACTTTATTGCCAAAACAGATGACTTTAAACAGTTTGCTAAAAATATTGCGATGCATATTGCTGCCTCTGATCCTATTGCAGTTACCGAAGAGGATATTGCTGAAGAAACAATCAAAGAAGAAAAAGAAATTTATAGAGAAAAAGCCGAATCTGATGGAAAACCTGAAGATATTATACCCAAAATTGTGAATGGAAAAATTGATAAGTTTTTTCAGGAAAATTGTTTGATGAAACAGGATTATGTAAAAGATCCTGATATCTCTGTTGAAGAATATGTAAAACAAACTATTGCACAAATCGGAGAAAATCTGAACATTGCAAGATTCACAAGGTATAAATTAGGGGAAGAAGAGTAGTAGATAGTTAGGTTTAAAATATAATGAGCTCCTTAAATTACAATCGGGTTATTGTTAAATTTTCTGGAGAAGCACTTGCCGCTGGCAAGTGCTTTGGTATAGATAGGGATGTTCTTGATTATTTGACTGATGAAATTATCAGCCTGAGAGAATTAGGATTAGAAATTGGTATTGTTGTTGGAGGAGGTAATATTTATCGAGGAGTAGATATAGCCTCTAATGGAATGGATAGAGTACGCGCCGACTATATTGGAATGTTGGGGACAGTCATTAATGGAATTGCCTTAAAAGATTTATTTGCCAGAAAAGGGATTAATACCAAAGTGATGTCAGCCATTAGAATGGAGGATGTTGCTGAACCGATGGTGATCAGAAAAGCAAGGCAGTATTTGAAAGAGGGTAAAATAACTATTTTTACCTGTGGAACAGGCCGTCCCTATTTCAGTACGGATTCTGGTGCTGCAGTGAGAGCCTCTGAAGTTGAAGCAGATCTATTTATCAAAGGAACTAAGGTTGATGGAGTTTATGATAAGGATCCCGAGGAATATGATGGAGCACAGATTTATAAAAGTTTAGATTACCAGACAGCCATTGATGATAAATTAGGAGTTATGGATACTACTGCTTTTAACTTATGTCAGGAAAATGATATTCCCATTATGGTATATAATATGACAAAATCTGGTCAGCTTAAAAATAGTTTGGTTGATCAAAATGTAGGTACATTAATTACTAGAGGAGAATAAAAAATGATCAATGCGATTCTGGATGATGCTGAAAAAAGCATGGCAAAATCTGTGGAATCGACCAGGGAAAGGATGAATTCAATTAGAACTGGACATGCTACTCCAGGTATGCTAGATAATATTATGGTCGACTATTATGGTAGTCAAACTCCTTTGAATCAATTGGCTAATGTTGCCGCTCCAGATAATAGATTACTTGTGGTTCAGGTATTTGATGAAAATTCTGTAGAAGCAGTAGATAAAGCAATTAAATCTTCCGATCTTGGTTTAAATCCACAGGTAGAAGGAAGTGTATTAAGGATTCCTATTCCAAAATTAAGTGAAGAACGGCGAAAAGAATTGGTAAAGTATGCCAGTGAATTAAGTGAAGAAGGAAAAATATCGATCAGAAATATTCGCCGAGACGCGAAAGATGCTATAGAAGAACTTGAGGATGAAGGTGAATGTTCGGAAGATGATGCTCATCGTGCCTTAGAAGAACTACAAGATATAACAGATGAATATACCAACAAAATTGAAGAAATGGCTGAAAACAAGGAACAGGAGCTCATGGAAGAGTAAGTATGATTTTTCTCCCGCGAGTGTAGTTCAACGGTAGAATCTCAGCTTCCCAAGCTGAAGGTGAGGGTTCGATTCCCTTCACTCGCTCTCTTATCACAGTAATCATTGTTTGATTTTTTTTCTCTTCTTTGTTGGTGAGATTACCTAAAACTATGTCAGAATAAAATTAACTTTGAAGATATAACTATAACTTAAAAAGGGTCTTATGAGTAACAAAAAAATGAAAGTAAAACTAGAGAATGACATGGTCTTTGAGGGCAAGTCATTCGGTAGTGAAAAAGAAATGTCAGGTGAGATCGTTTTTAACACAGGTATGGTCGGTTATCCTGAAGCCATGACTGATCCCTCCTATTATGGACAAATTATGGTTTTGACCCATCCTCTAATTGGTAACTATGGTGTTCCGGAGTTTGAGCCTGAAGGACATGAACTATTGGATAATTTTGAATCAGCAAATATTCAGGTAAATGGATTGATTGTATCAGAATATTCAGAAAAATATGCCCATTGTAAAGCAGGACAAAGCTTAGGTGAGTGGATGGAGAAAGAAGGTGTCCCAGGAGTTACTGGAATTGATACTCGAAAATTGACTCAGGTTCTGAGAGAGAAAGGGACTATGCTGGGAAAAGTTTATCATACTATGGAACCGGATTTCTATGATCCCAATAAAGAGAATTTGATTGAAGATGTATCAATTGAAGAACAAAAAGTATATGGTGAAGGTGAAAATCGTATAGCACTTCTAGATTGTGGTTGCAAGTATAGTATTATCAAAAATTTGACTAAAAGAGGAGTTGAAGTAGTTAGATTACCCTGGGATACCAATATAGAAAAGATTAAAAATCTTGATGTAGATGCCTTATTCATTTCGAATGGTCCTGGTGATCCTAAATTAATGCAGGAAGTAATTGATACCACTAGTGCCGCTATAGAAGAAGAAATGCCTGTTTGTGGAATTTGTCTTGGTAATCAAATTCTTGCTTTGGCTGTCGGTGCAGAGACCTATAAATTAAAATACGGGCATAGAAGTCAAAATCAGCCAGTTATTGACCAGCGTGATAAACAGTGTTACATCACTTCACAGAATCATGGCTATAATATCAAAGAAGGCTCCCTACCTGAAGGATGGAAAAAATGGTTTGTCAATCTAAACGATGAAACTATTGAAGGTATTAGACATGAATCAGGAAAATATTTGAGTACACAATTTCATCCGGAAGCAGAACCGGGACCGACTGATACGCAATTTATATTTGATCAATTTGTTGAAGCGATAATCAATAACTAAGAGAAGGTAGCAATGAATAACACCGCAAAAAAAGTATTAATTTTAGGTAGTGCTGCTCTGAAAATCGGAGAAGCAGGAGAATTTGATTATTCTGGCAGCCAGGCTATAAAAGCACTTAATGAAGAAGGCGTTTATACTATTTTGATAAATCCCAATATTGCTACAATTCAAACTTCTGAAGATTTGGCCGATGAAGTGTATTTTTTACCAGTTAATGTTCAATTTGTAGAAAAGGTTATCAAAAAAACAAATCCTGATGGAATATTACTTGGATTTGGGGGACAAACAGCTTTAAATACTGGTATTAAATTACAGGAAAAAGGTATCTTAGAAAAATATAATGTACAGTCCTATGGGACTTCTGTTGAAACAATTCTAAAATGTGAAGATAGAGGAAGATTTAATCGGGAATTAGATAAGATTGGTATTAAAACAGCTCAAAATCGTGCAGCAGAGAATGTCGAAGAAGCGCTCGATATTGCAGATGAATTTGGCTATCCAGTGATTGCAAGAGTGGGTTATGCTCTGGGAGGTCTGGGTTCAGGCATATGTAATGATGAAGAAGAACTACGCGAGTTGATGGGAAAATCTTTTAAACATACTAACCAGGTATTAATAGAAGAGTCTATGCTGGGCTGGAAAGAAATTGAATATGAGGTAATGATTGATAATTATGGTAATTGTATGACTGTCTGTAATATGGAAAATGTCGATCCTCTGGGAATTCATACTGGTGAAAGTATTGTAGTGACACCAAGTCAAACCCTATCCAACCATGATTATCATAAATTACGTGAAGTAGCCATAAAAACAGTTCGACATCTCGGTGTCTCCGGAGAATGTAATATCCAATATGCCTATGATCCGGAGTCTGAAGATTACAGAGTAATAGAAGTTAATCCCAGGTTGTCAAGAAGCTCTGCTCTGGCATCTAAGGCTACTGGATATCCTATTGCGAAAGTTGCCGCCAAATTAAATATGGGACGCAGTATAGCGGAATTACCTAACAGTATTACTAAATCAACTTCAGCCTTTTTTGAACCTGCATTAGACTATATAGTAGTCAAAATGCCAAGGTGGGATCTGAAGAAATTTAGGCGTGTCTCCAAAAAGATAGGAACTGGCATGAAGTCAGTTGGAGAAGTAATGGCAATTGGTAGAAATTTTCAGGAGTCATTACAAAAAGCAGTCAGAATGCTGGGAATCGGTGCTAAAGGAATGACTGGGAATGGTGATCAATTTGAATTCGAGGATCTAGAAGAAGAATTACAACAACCCACAGATAAAAGAATCTATGCTGTAGCTGAAGCTCTTGATAGAGGATATTCTGTTGAAAAGGTGCATGAGTTAACTTCAATTACCGAGTGGTTTTTATACAAAATTAAAAATATCATTGATATTAAAAATAAATTGACTGGAAAAGAGAATATATCTCAAGAATTAATGCAGGAAGCCAAGAAAAATGGTTATTCAGATGAACAAATTGCTGAAATTACTGGCTTGAAATCAGGTCAGGTCCAAGAAATAAGAGAAAAACACGAAATACATCCTAAAATCCGTAGGATAGATACCATGGCTGCTGAATATCCAGCTCGAACAAATTATTTATATTTGACTTATCATAGTGATAAGGATGATATTCAACAGTATCCCAATAACTCTGTTTTACTACTCGGCTCCGGTTCTTACAGAATTGGTAGTTCGGTAGAATTTGATTGGAGCTGTGTAACAGCGGGTAAAACTCTGCGAGATCTGGGTTATAAAACTATCATGGTTAATTTTAATCCTGAAACAGTGAGTACTGATTATGATGAGTTCGATTATCTAGTTTTTGATAGTATAGATTTTGAAACAGTTAAAGAATTGTACCAAAAATTTGATCCTTTAGGTGTGGTAATTTCTATGGGAGGTCAAATAGCAAATAATTTGGCCATGGATATGGATGAAGCCGGTATGAGAGTCTTGGGTACTTCGCCCACTGATATAGATAGAGCAGAGAATAGAAGTAATTTTTCCTCTATGTTAGATAACCTAGGCATTGATCAGCCTGATTGGGAAGAATTAACTTCAGTAGAGGAAGCTAAAGAATTTGCTAAAGACCAGGGATATCCTGTTTTGATCAGACCCTCTTATGTACTAAGTGGTGCAGCAATGACAGTGGCTTCTAACGAGGATGAACTTGTAGAATTTTTAGATAAAGCAGTTGAAATATCTCCTGACCATCCTACTGTAATAAGCAAATTTTTGGACAATGCTAAAGAGATTGAACTCGATGCTGTAGCACAGAATGGTGAGATTGTGACTTATGCAATCTCCGAACACGTAGAGAATGCGGGAGTACACTCAGGTGATGCAACAATGGTTATTCCACCTCAGAGGACCTATCTTGAAACTGTTAGAAAAATAAGAATAATTGGTAGAAAGGTTGCTTCTGCACTGAATATTAACGGTCCTTTCAATATTCAATTCATTGCCAAGAACAATCAGGTCAAAGTGATAGAATGTAATTTGAGAACTTCGAGAAGTTTCCCTTTTGTATCCAAAGTCATGGGCGAAAATTTTATAAAACTAGCCACAAAAGCTATCATGAAGATACCCGTAGAAAAACGCTCTGAGTCATTATTTGAACTTGATTATGTAGGGGTTAAAGCGCCTCAATTTTCATTTACCAGATTAGAAGATGCTGATCCAAACTTGGGAGTTGAAATGGCATCTACCGGCGAAGTTGGTTGTATGGGCAAGAATTTTGATGAGGCATTTCTAAAAGCCCTAAATTCTGTTGGGTATAATTTCGATATCAATAGTGTCTTATTATCGACGGGACCGATAGAATCTAAAGCTGCTTTGCTTGATTCTGCTAGATATCTAGAAGAGATGGGCGTTGATTTTTATGCCACTGGCGGAACTACCAAGTTTTTACAAGAGAATGGTTTGGAAGCAAAAAGATTATACTGGCCTCTTGATGATAAAGAACCTAATATAATTGACTACATTAAAAATGATGAAATTGATCTAGTCATAAATATACCCAAAAATTATCAAAAAGAAGAACTTACAAATGGTTATCTCGTAAGAAGAGCGGCGATTGATTATAATGTTATGTTAATAACAAATAGGCAATTGGCTATGAGATTTATAGAAGCAATTGCCAGAGGCTCACACAAAAAACTAGAAGCTGTAGAATGGAAAGAGTATAAAGAACATGACCCAACTGATTGGTCACAAATGTAAAAATACGTATTATATAAAAAAATAGATTGAATATTCTAAAGGGCAGATGTAGTAGTCTGCCCTTATTTTTTTCGTAGAATCAATAATTGTTTAATAAAATTTGGGTTTCACAGGAATATATGGAGCAAAACACTTCCAATAGCAATTACATAGAAGAAACAATTTCTTTATCAAGAGTAAATTTATATTCTGCAATAATATTCTTACCAATTATAGTGGTTTTGACTCTACCGTATTACTTTGAATGGGGGCTGTCAATTTCAGACTTTAATCCTTTCGGAATCAGTAGTAGTTTGATATTTTTATTATTTATTATTATTGGGATGTTTTTGCATGAATTTTTGCATGCAATTACCTGGTTGATAGGCAGCGATTTGAAATGGGAAGAGATTCAGTTTGGCATTAAATGGAAAGCTATGGCTCCTTATGTGCATTGTTCTAGTCCGATGAGAGTTAGCAACTATCGGACAGGAATATTAATGCCCTTTTTGGTTGGGATATTGCCTTATCTATTTGGTTTATTTTGGGGTAGAATATGGTTCACACTTTATGGAATGCTATTTGTCATTTCTGCTATGGGCGATTTTTTATCTTTAACAATGTTAATGAAATATAAGAAACAAGATTTAGTAAAGGATCATCCGGATAAAATAGGTTTTTACATAATTAAAAAAGGCAAAAAAAATGGAAAAAATAGTAGAGATTAATACAGAATATATCAGCTTATCTAATTTATTAAAGCTTTCAGGGGTAATTGGAACCGGAGGCCAGGCCAAACTTATTATCCAGGATGGCCTGGTTGATTTAAATGGAGCCCCTTGCACAAAGAGAGGGAAAAAAGTGTATCCAGGAGATGAGGTGAAGTTAAATTTAGACCCAGAAGTTAAAATTACTGTGAGACAGGAACCGAAGAAGTAAGAATAAAAGATAATACTTACTATAATTTTAGATTTGGGCTCAAGGATTTTGTTTCCGTTAAAAAACTTGATAATTGTGGAAGATTTTTGTTAATTGAAACAAAGCAGAATAAGAGGATTATATGGACGAAAAAAAAGTTTTGATAGCAGAAGACGAACTGATAGTTGCAGAGGATATAAAAGCTTCCCTGACTAATCTTAATTATCAAGTGACAGATATAGTGGATAATTATGAAGATATTGTTGAGTCTATCGAGAGAGAGGAGCCTTCTATTGCTCTAATGGATATTAGATTAAAGAGTGAGATGGATGGTATTGAAATTGCCAGCAAATTAAAAAAAGAATATAATATTCCAGTTATATTTCTTACTGCTCATACTGAGACTTCCTATGTCAAAAAAGCTAAAAGTGTAGAACCCTATGGTTATTTAGTCAAACCATTTAAAGAAAAAGAATTACTATCTACTCTTGAAACAGGGTTATATAAGTATAAAATGGAGCAGAAGTTAATAGCAAGTGAACAAAAATATCGTTCCATAGTTGAAAATTCATATGGCTGTATATTTATTTTGGATGATAACTGCAATATCAGGTATACTAATCCTACTTTTCAACAAGTAATAGGTGAAAATGAAAACAAAATATTGAATAGTAATTTTTGTAATTATCTTGCCGAAGGAGAAGAACAAAAGTTTAAAAAATATATCAATTCGGATAAGAAAGAATCAGAACAGTTCCAAATAAGACTTCATACTCAAAATGATAATGCTTTGAGATTACTTGAAGGAGTGACCACTGAACTCAACGGCCAGGAAAACCAGAAGAGAATAATTTGTCAGTTTATGGATGTTACTGAAAAAAAGAAATCCGAGAAACAGTTAAAATTATTTGCTCATGCAATAAAATCTATAAATGAAAGTATAGTCATAACAAATGAAAATAGTGAAATTACATTTGTTAATCAGGCTTTCCAGGATTGCTATGGATATGATGAAGACGAGGTAATCGGACAATCAGTTGATATGCTTCGCCCCCCAGATTTTAGTGAAGAAAAAGACAAAGAGATCAGTAGAGAGACTCATCAAGAAGAAGGTTGGAGAGGGGAGGTTAAAAATGTTAGAAAAGATGGAACTGAATTTCCAATTCATCTTTCTACTTCGGAGATCACGGATAATCAGGGGAATTATCTCGCATCTATTGGTATATCGAGAGATATTACAGAAAAGAGAAAAATGCAAAAACAAATAAATCAAACTCAACGATTGGAATCTATTGGGAAACTGTCAGGAGGGGTGGCACACGATTTTAATAATATACTCTCGGTGATCACAGGTTATTCCGATATACTTTTATCCGAAATAGATGAAGAGGATGAAAAATATGGGTTTATCAATGAAATTGCTAAAGCTGGTGAGCGGGCCTCAAGATTGACAAGACAGCTACTTGCTTTTAGCAGAAAGCAGGAAATTCAACTGTCAGTAGTAGCTATAAATAATATTATTGATAATCTTAAAAAAATGTTAAGACGTCTAATAAGTGAGGATATAGATATTGAGTTTGATTTGGGGGAAGATATTGATCCTATCAAAGCCGATCCGGGCCAAATTGAACAAATTCTAATGAATTTAATTGTAAATGCTCGTGATGCAATAGAGATGCAGCAGGAGGATAGGAACAAGAAAATCACTGTAAAAACCAGACAAGTATATTTAGATGAGGATTTTGTTTCTAATCATGTTGAATCAGAGAAAGGGCCTCATGTTTTAATTAGTGTAAGTGATACTGGGGTTGGTATGGCAGAAGAGACAATGGAAAAAATATTTGATCCCTTCTTTACTACTAAAGGGGAAGGTAGAGGAACTGGCTTGGGTCTCTCTACAGTATATGGGATCGTAAAACAAAATAATGGAAGTGTGTATCCTTATAGTGAACCAGGACAGGGAACAAAGTTTAATATATACTGGCCTTCACTGGAAGTAGAAGAAGAATTTATTAGAGAAAAAGAAAAGCTAGATGACGAAGGGTTTCAAGGAAGAGAAACTATTTTATTGGTTGAAGATGAAGATCAGGTGCTAGAATTGGTAAAAAATATACTAGAAAGCTATGGTTATACAATAATAACAGCCAGTAATGGAAAGGAAGCACTTGAGATAGGTAAAGAAAATTTATCGGAGTTAGATCTTCTTTTCACGGACATTGTTATGCCTAAAATGAATGGTATTAAATTGATAAAGAATATGAAGAAAATAAGCTCTGATCTGAAGGTGTTATTTAGCTCAGGATACTCTGGCTTTGATATAGATGACTTTGAAGAAATAAAATCTGAATATGAATTTATTGAAAAACCTTTCAGAAAGAAAACACTTGCCAAAAAAGTTCGAGAAGTTTTAGATCAAGAAGAATAAATTGGTTTCTAACATTAATTCTAGCTGTTTGTTAATGGTCCCTTCTTATTTCTAGGTAACTCCACTTTAAAGGTCGTGCCCTGGTTGGGAGTTGAGGAGACAGTAATATTTCCGTTATGTTTTTCTACTATCTTTTTTACAAGAGATAGTCCTAATCCATCACCTTCCTGAGAGCTATTTTCTGTTTGAGTAAACATTTCAAAAATTTTGTCTTGCTGCTCCTCTTTAATTCCAATGCCATTATCTTTAACATTATACGTAATAAAATTTTCATTTTTAATCTCTGAAGTTATCTCAATTTTTGGTTTTCGATCTGGATGGTGAAATTTAATTGCATTACCAATTAAATTTGAAAAAACCTGGTTAATTTTCTGTTTATCACCCCAGCAGGAATGTAAGTCACCCTTTTGAAAATTTAAACTGACTTGCTTTATTTGATAAACAAAATTTTTCTCAATTTTAATTATTAAATCGTTCATATCAATTTTTTCAATATTTAATTCTTCTCTTCCAAGTCTACTTATTTTCAGTAGCCCATTGATCATACTCTCTACTTTTTGGATGCTAGAAGAAATATAATTTTCTGCTTCCTCTAGATCATTTTTTTGTATCTCTCTGATATCTTCTAATTTATCCTGTTCAATATCCGTTTGTTTTAGAATATCAGTTATTTCATTCACATTCTCTGACATCTCTTTTGCGAAGCCTTTAATATTTAAAAGCGGCGAACGAAGATCATGAGAGGTAGCATATATAACTTTTTCCAACTCTTTATTTTTTTGTATCACTTTGTTACTTAACTCCTGGAGTTTCGTTAAATCTTGGTAAATTTTAATAACACTCTTTGTTTCCCCACTTACTATCACAGGGGAGGTAGTTAATTTGACATCAATTCTTGCTCCTGATTTTTTCATTCTTGTCGTTTCTTCTATTATATTTTCTCCTTCGAAAGTTCGTTTAGATAAATTTTGAGCTTCTTCTTGATAATTTTTCGGCGAAAGTATAGAATCTAAATTTTTTCCCACTATTTCATTTTTAGTATACCCAAATAATTGGGTAAAAGCTGGATTGATATTATGAACCTTTCTTGATCTGTCAATTGAAGCGATTGCAAAAGGAGAACTATTAAAAAGTGATTGGAAATATTCTTTTTGTTCTTTTAAACGATTTTCAACTTCTTTTTGTCGACTGATGTCTATAATAATACCACGAACTCCTACAATTTCGTATTCTCTAAGAATAGGACTGAAATAAAAAAGAGTTGAGTAAATTTTTCCATCTCTACTTGTTGTAGTGCCTTCTACGTCTTTTATATTAATTTCTTCTTCAATAACTTGGTCTAATTTGTTTTTTATTTTTGATTTATATTCTTCATTTACAATATCTAATAAATTGAGGTTACTAATTGCTTCTTCTTTACTATAATGAAATAGCTCTTCAAACTCTTTATTTATGAATGTAATAGAGTAGGATTTATCTAGTTCAAATACTGGTTGAGGTAAAAGATTGGTAAGATTTCGGAACCTTTTTTCACTCTTTCTCAATTTTTCTTCGATTTGATATTTATACAAAGCTGTTTCTATTGATGAAACTAGTTCTTGATTTTGAAAAGGCTTTAATAGGTAACCATAAGGTTCGGTGATTTTTGCATCCTGCAGGATCCTCTCTGAAGAATAGGAGGTTACAAATATGAAAGGTATACTGAAATTGTTTTTAATAATATGAGCCGTCTCTATGCCGTTTAACTTCCCTTTGAGCTTTATATCTAATAAAATCAGGTCAGGATGAAATTTATTAATTTTCTGAATAGCAGCATTCCCTGTGGCCACTATGTCTGCCACTCTATACCCTTCCTTTTCGAGTGCAGCCTTCATATCATTCGCAATAACCATCTCATCTTCAACAATTAAAATTGTGGGCTCATCCATAATTATTAAGGTTGATTTTTTAACAAGAACATATGAGTGAAGAATATAATTTATTTAGATATATATCCTTAAACTAAAATACCTAATGTTACGGTAAAATCAAAGAAAATTTTTCTTAAAAAGTGTCAATATACACTTGATGATGTTGGTTTTTTAGTTTAATTTAAAACAGAAGAAAAGATATTTGATTATTACCTGTGGTGATGTTAGTGGTTAAAAGAGCCAACACCATAACAAAGGGAACTGTCCTCCGTGTAGGGAAAGCATGCCTCCACTGAGTGGAAGTTTGACCTATGTGGGAGGTTCCCACCGTTAAAAACAGGACTCTAGATTGACTGCTTCATTACCACAGGTTTTTTTATCTCACCTCATTTAAATTAATTTATGTATATTCTAAATATTTTAGACAATATATTTAGAGTAGTATGGTTTCTCGAATTTTTTAACCAGTATGGAAGCAGAAGGATTTTTATGGTTGATGAGGCAAGCATCAACCTGAAGGAATGCTAAGAAAATATTTCACTTTTATAATTGGGAGAATATAAGTATTTTATATACAGATTGTCTTGAATACGGGGAGAAGATTATGAGAGTACAAAAATTATATCTACTTATACCCTTTTTTGTGATGATTCTATTCAGTAATTGTATTAATAAAGAAATTGAATCTTCAAAATATAGTTGGATACACAATAAAAATTATCCGTCAAATAATGTTGAACGGATCAGAGTTAGAGGGCAAATACCTGCTCCTGAGGTACAGATTAAAATCGGATCAGAAAAATATTGGATTGCTATCGATCTATCTCAGCCAAATTTAATTCTAAAAAAAGTGAGTTTGCCCATAAATAATTTTTCACCTGTTAAGATGTTTTCAAAAATGGAAAGAGGAAATGATTTTTTATTTGAAGTTGGAAATCTGAAAAATGTAAATATTTTTGGTAAAAATTACAGCCAAACTCAATGCTATCTGCTTAAGCAAAGTAGCAAAAAAATTCCGTTTAAGGGGTTTTTAGGAAGACAATATTTTCAAGATAAAAAAATAACTGTAGATTTCAAGAATTCTATACTTGCTTATAGTAGTCAAAATGATAGTATAAAGAATCTAAACAAATCTTATCCGGTCCAATTTTATTTTAAAGAAACTAGCTCTGGAAGAGAAAAAAAGATATATTTTAAAGGAAAAATCGACACGTTTACTGTTTTAATGACTATCAATTCTTGCATTCGTAATTCTCGTATTTCTCCGTTTTTAGTAGATTTGATTCAAGATAGCCAGATAAAGCAGGGAGAATTGGCTAAGATTGAAGAGCTTGAAATTAACAAGTTATGTAAAAAAGATATCACTGCCCAAATAGATCAAAATCTTAGATTAGGTTCACCTTCAGGTGATAAGAGACTTGGTTTTTCTGTAGGATTGGATTTGTTGCGAGAATATCTTTTTACTATTGATATAGCAAATAGAAAGTTTTATTTGGAAACACCGGTTCAGGCTGACAGCTCAATAAATAAGTAATATTAGTTATCTATGAGGGGAACAAATCGAACCGGTAGAAATTTATCTTTTTCTATTCCTGTTTCTTTTTTTTGGATTAAGACTAAATGTTGGGAAAAGGTCCCCCCAAAAGGCAAGATCATTTTGCCGCCAACTTTTAACTGGTTAATTAAATGGGTAGGGTAGTCCTGCGAGGCTGCAGCTACCAATATTCGATCAAAAGGAGCGTGTTCGTTCCATCCCTTTCTTCCATTATCAGCTTTTAATTCGTAATTTTGGAAATCAAATTTCGATAAGTTTTCTTCTGCTAAATTTTTCAGATTTTCTATAACTTCTATACTGTAAACAAACTCTGCAATCTTGCAAAGAATAGCGGTTTGATATCCACATCCTGTTCCTACCTCGAGGACTTTGGAATTTTCGTTTAAATCTAATTTTTTAGTCATTAAACCAACAATATAAGGTTGAGATATTGTTTGGTCATTACCGATTGGTAGAGGTCTATCTGCGTAAGCCATCTTCTCATATTCCTCATCAACAAAATTGATACGGTCTACTTCTTTCATAGCTTGGATCACTTTAGGATCGCTTACATTTCTACCCTTTATCTGACTTTCTACCATTTCAATGTTATTGTCAGGGTACTTTTTCATAAATGGAACCAATTTATTAATAAAAATTGAAATTATTTTAATGATGTAACTTACAAGCCGGCTAATTTTGATTTTAGTTGATTGAATTTGAGAGGTTGGTCTATAACAGCATCAAATTCTGGAGGGGGATCTTCTCCAGATTTAATTTCATTGAACAAGCCAATGATTCTCACATCAGGGCGCTGTTCACGTATCCGCTGAATTATATTGGGGTCATTTTGGGTTTGGGGGAGTTGAGGATTCAAAAAGATCGCTTTATATTGTTCATTATTCTGACGATTTTGTTTAATTTTATTTAAGGCAATATTGATATCTTTTACAAAATCTGCTTCAAAACCTATTTTAGCGAGCATGACTCTAGCTATAGATTGGATACTGGAATCGCCCTCCATAAATAAAACTTTTCCTTCTGTTTTTTCTACTTCTTCAGTTTGTTGAGCTTGAGGATGCTCAGCCGAAATTGGCAGGTAAATAAAAAATTTTGTACCAATGTCAACGGAAGAACTAACTTCCATTCTACCACCATGTTTGCGAACAATAGACCGGGCAGTGCTTAAACCTAGGCCCGTCCCCTTTGATTTTGTAGTAAAGTAAGGCTCGAATATATTTTGTCTCTGCTCCTGTGGAATCCCAGGACCATTATCTTGGATTGTAATTTTTATATAATCATTATCAAATACAAAACCCTTTTCAGACCTTTCTGATTCCTGTTCTACTTTTACTTGGATTTGGCCTTTGTCATCCATAGCTTGGTAAGCGTTTATAACTAAATTACTTATAACCTGATTTATCTGTCCTTTATCAATTTTAATATCAGGTAAATCGTCGTCAGCATGATATTCAAAATCAATTTGTTTCTGTCCGGTGAGAGATAATTTGACAGATTGTTTAATGAAAGAGGATATTTCGGTTTCTTGAAGTTCGATTTGTCCTCCTGTTGATAGCGATTTTAATTGTTTGGTTAAATCCTTAGCGCGTTCAACAGCTTGTTCAGTCTTTTTCAGCCTTTTTTTAATCTTGTCATCATCTCCGAGTTTCATTTTAAGCAGAGTGATATTGCCCATAAAAATAGATAAAATGTTTCTAAAATCATGAGCCAAACCGCCCGCTAATAAACCAAGGGATTCCATTTTATCTGCTTTTATCATTTCTTCTTCCATTCTTCTTATATCAGTAATATCCTCTAAAATGCCTATGTAACTTTTGATGTTACCCTTAATACTATAATTCTTGGTTAAACTAACAGAGATGATCTTGTTGTTAGTATTAGCAATCTTAATTTCTAATTCAAAATTTACTTTCTCTTTGTTACCTAGTTTTTGAATATAATCTTTGAATATTTTTTTATTATCAGATTGTAAGAGGTCACTAATATTTTTATTGAGGAGAGTGGAAGTTTTGGATGTAAAAATATTTTTAGCAGCAGGATTAGCATACGTAATTTTACCATTTAAGTTAAATTCAATTAAACCAGCTCCAAGAGACTCAACCAAACTTTTATATTTTTGTTCCCGTTGTTTTAGTTTACGTGTAGTTTCTTTTCTTTTGGTAATATCACGTTCAGTCGTAGCAATTGCATAAGGCTCATTATCAGAGCCTTTTAACATGTTGTATGTAAACCAGACATCTAATTTTTCTCCAGATTTATTTAGGCGCTGAGATTCATATATATCTTGAGCGCCACCTTCTTGGACTTCTTCAATAAACTTTTCAAATTTTTCTTGTTGGTCTTCTGGTATAATTTCAAAGATGTTTGAATTTAAAATTTCATCTTCGTTCCAGCCGTAGAGAGCTTCGGCCCCTTTATCCCAGGCTATTATATTACCCGTTAAGTCGAAAATAATGATTGCATTATTTCCTTCATGTAAGAGGGAAGAATAGTTCTTTAATTTCTGCTTTAATCTGGAATTTTCTCTTTTAAGTTGAGAGATCTGATTATCTTTTCTATTATCTTGGACCATATAAACAATAATTAAATGATTATTATAAGTGTTATTGATTCATAGTTTTTAAGAATTCACTATTGTTTTTAGTTTTCTTCATTTTTTTTCTTAGAAATTCCATGGCCTCAATAGGATTCATTTCTGATAATAATTTACGTAAGACCCAGACCCGGGATAATTCTGTAGCCGATAAAAGCAATTCTTCTTTTCTGGTTCCGGTTTTATTGATATGGATAGCAGGATATATTCTTTTATCACTGAGACGTCTATCAAGAACCATTTCCATATTACCTGTTCCTTTGAATTCTTCAAATATTACGTCATCCATCCTGCTGCCAGTTTCGATTAAGGCGGTAGCAATAATTGTAAGACTACCACCCTCTTCAATATTTCTGGCGGCTCCAAAGAATCCTTTGGGCATCTGCATTGCTTTGGCATCAATCCCACCACTTAGAATTTTTCCTGAATGAGGTACTACAGTATTGTGCGCACGTGCAAGGCGAGTGACACTGTCCAGCAAAATCACGACATGATAGCCTAATTCAGTTAATCGTTTTGCTTTTTCTAGTACCATTTCAGCAACACCGATCTGTCGTTCTGCTGATTCATCAAAGGTAGAGCTGACGACTTCAGCATCGACGGAACGCTCCATATCAGTGACCTCTTCTGGACGTTCGTCAATCAACAATACAATTAGAATAACTTCTGGATGATTAATAGTTATGCTATTTGCAATTTGTTGAAGTAAAATGGTTTTACCGGTTTTAGGAGGCGCTACAATCAAACCTCTCTGCCCCTTGCCAATAGGACAGAGTAAATCCATAATTCTCATTGATAAATTTTTACTATCGTTAGTTTCCATTTGAAGTCTCGTTTCAGGATAAAGGGGGGTCAATGATTCAAAAGTTGTAATATCTGTCACTTTCTCTGGTTCTAGCATATTGACTGCTTCGACTCTTAGTAAGGCATAATATTTTTCTTGATCTTTAGGAGGACGGATAAAACCATAAATTTTATGGCCATTTTTAAGATTAAATTTTTTAATTTGCGAGGGAGAAACATAAATGTCATCGTCGCCTTTTAAATAATCATGTTCCTCTGATCGAAGGAAACCATACCCCTCATCCATAACTTCTAAAATACCCGAGCCAAATATATAACCTTTATTTTCGGCTTTGGCTTTTAAAATTTCTATGATTAATTCTCTTTTCTTGAGACCTTGATAGTCTTCAATGCCTAATTCATCGGCAACTTCAGTTAATTCTTTTAATTTTTTAGATTTTAAATTTCCTACAGACAAGTCCGAACTCATTTTTTTACCCTTTTGTGCTTATAATTTTTTGATTTATTTATTATTAGATTAGAAATAGAAAATACTTGAGGTTATGTAAATTCAGGCGTGATAATATCTACCTAATTTATAGTCATTAATATTAATATCAAAATGTTAATTTATAATCTTTTCTATTAATGGTGCTAAATCGTGAGTACCTGTGATCAACCAGACTGAATCAGATTCTGTAATTTTACCTACAATTTTGTCGAAGTTATATATTTTTTCTACATTATCAAAATGAAGATAATTTTTGTAATAATCAAATAATTTTTTTGCTTTCAATGATTTCCTACTATTAGTTTCGGTTATAAACAGGTTCCCCTTTGATTTTTTTAATTTTTTACCAATTTTCTTATAATCTTTATTTTTTCTAAGTGCGAGTAATATGTTAATTTTTTGTGATTTATGTCTTTTGTTTAAGAAATTGATAACTTTTTCAATAGCTGCTGGATTGTGCGCAACATCGAAATATGTAATAGGCGATCTCTGAATTATTTCAAGTCGGCCAGATAAGGAGACAGATTCAATACCTTTCTTAATATCTTCTTTTTGAATATTGTTTTCTAAAGATTGTAAGGTACATATAGCAGTACTCAAATTTTCCAGTTGATATTCACTAACCATATTAAAACTAACTTCTTTAAGTATTGTTTCGTTCCAACTAATTTTTAATTTCTGTTTTCCGATTTGTTTATCTAAAACTGTTATATTAATTAATTCAGGCGCATACTTTAAATATGAGTTCCTTTTTTGGGCGAAAGATAATAATTGACTTTTTATTTGAGGTTTCTGCTTGCTAAGAACTCCGGAAATCCCACTTTTTATAATTCCCGCTTTTTCCCGGGCGATTTTTTCAATAGTAGGCCCTAAATATTGTTCGTGGTCCTTACTTATAGAGGTTATAGCGTAAGTCTCAGGTGTCACAATATTTGTGGCGTCGAATCGCCCACCCATACCAGTCTCAAGAATTGCATAGTCAATATTATTATCTGAAAAATACTGAAAAGTCAATGCAGTTAGAGTTTCAAAATAACTTAAGTTATATTTTTTTATTTTATTTCTGTACTTTTTGATAAAATTAATAATATAATCGTCTTGTATATTTTTATCATTTATTACAATTCTTTCATTTAATTCATATAGTTCAGGTGAGGTGTACAACCCTGTCTTATAGCCGCTATTTTTTAAAATTCTATAAATAATATTACAAACCGAACCTTTTCCATTTGTACCTGCTATATGTATGCTTTTAAAATCATTTTGTGGATTGGAAAGCTGGGAAGACATTTTTTTTATCCTTTCCAATCCCGGGGTGATACCTTTATTCTTGAGATTGTCTAAAAATTTATTTGTAATCATTTTTATCTCCTGAAAAATTCATTACCATTTCCCTTAGGTCACTTAGGTCACAACGGTCACCAGGGACTTCGATGAAGACTCCCAGGGAGGTCACATAGACCCCTAGGGGGATCCTTCGGAAAAACTGAATTTTTATAGAATAGGGTATTTAAAATATTATAAAATATATTCTTAACCTACTATTTCAAAATGGTTATGAATAATTGAAGATCAAAAGAATAAATTATTATTTGCAATCTATATTGAATGGCAGGTAAAATAGATTTATTCTGATAGGGTAGAAAATGTGAATAGTGGATAGGGACAGAGTATTAAAAAATAGAAGGCGCTTACATATTATTTTCAGCTCTTTTTTTGTATTTTAAAATACTTTCAAAAGTAGTATGAGCCAATTTTTTTCTATACCATTCTTTTTTGAGTTTATAAGCGTCTTCTCTATTGGTTAAATAACCTAATTCAAGGAGTAATTTTGGCATTGAAGCGCCGATTAAGACGATGAAGCCAGCTTGTTTTACACCTCTGCTTTTTTGCGAGAGTTCGGTCTTGTAATTATGATTAAGATACTGGGCTAACATCTCACTGTCTTTCATATTTGCTGTATGAATCATATTGGCTAATATATTATCCTTATAATTTTTATATTTTTTTTGAGCTGAATCACTTTCATATTTAATTACAGAATTCTCTTTTTTAGCAACCCGTATAGCATCTTTGGCTTTACCCGGCCTTAAAAGAAATATTTCTGTGCCCTGAACTCTAGGTGTGTTGCAGGCATTAATATGAAGACTCAAGAACAAATCTCCACCAGTCTTATTTGCTATCTCAGTTCGTTTCCAGAGAGGGACAAACTGATCAGATTTTCGTGTATATATAACTTCAATATTGGTATTTGTCTCAATCAAATTGCCTATTTTTTGGGCCAAATCTAGTACTAAGTCTTTTTCTTGGACATCAAATTTATTATTAACTGCACCGGGGTCTTTTCCTCCATGTCCTGGATCTAGAACAATAGTATCAATACTCCACTTTTGTTCTATTTGAGTGACTATTTGTTCATTGATAGGGGAAAATAATGAGACCACAATTTCACCTGTGTTTTGATCATAGTACATGTCCTTGTCAACAAATTTGTGGGCTAGCTTGAAGCCGAGTAAAGTTGACTGAGCTTTATTAATAGCATCAACTTTTTCTATTGATTGAGTAGGATCTTGCTGAGAGAGTAGATCTTCGTTGCCCTTTGAATTATATACAGTAAGATAAAACCATTCCTTGTTTCTGAAGAATCCTGATAAGTTATCAGATTTACTTGCTCCCCTGAGATCTATTCTTATCTCTAAACCATTCTTTTTTTCATCATAAGAAATAGATTTGAGATAGGCTGGAGACCCATCATAATCTTGTGGTGAATTATTTAATATCTTTTCTGTTAATGAGGGTAGATTCCTTTTTTTACCCTTAGCAACGATTCTTTTTTGTGAATCTTCTGGTTTAAATTTGAACTTAAGCCTGGGAAAAATTTCTTGTTCTAGTATAGCTAAAAAGGAATATAAAGGCACATACAATTTATTCTGAACAATAATAGTAGAATGAGTCATTTTATAAACATCTGGGCCAATTGTAATGAAAGGACTATTTCCTGTGATCTTGATGTGTTCTCTTTTGAAATAAATCACTTTCTTACCTAGTTCTGTTCTAGAATAGGTACGAAAATGATTTTTAGAGATATAATCTTCCAGGCAGAAATAAGGGGCATTATCAAAGTAAGCAACTTCTAATTTTGTAACTACCGATTTTCTATTTGGGTTTGTAATTGTTAGAGAGGCTAGAATATTATTAGTTAGAATAAATAATAGGATTGTTAGTAAAATAAATTTTAATCGATAGGAAATATCTTGCTTCATATATTTATGTTAAATGTAATTTCAAAATTTGTCTTATTCTTCCAATTGACTATATGCAATTTTTTTCTGTTTAAATAAGCTGCTTTGAAATATAACATAAATAATTCATTTATTCTATGATTAATTAATAAAAAATGTCTATATCCTGTTCCAAAAAGCACAGGCAAGTTAAATCGATTAGGTGGACCTGGTTCATATAAGTAAATTTTACTATTGAAACTTTTAGTATAAAAATTACTGGTACCAATCTGATAGTGGAAATTATTGTGCTCAAATTTGAAGTATACACTGTGAGCAAAACCCTGTTCTGGATTCTGCTTTTTATCAATCTTTTTATAACCAGCTCTGGAAACAATGTCAAAATCATTCAGTGAAATAATCACTTTGCCTTTAATTTGTTTTTGATTCCGAAAGGAATTCTGCTGCTTTATTTTTCTTTTAAATTTTAATCTTGCTTGTACTGTTTCTCCAAAATCTTTATATAATTCTACATTACCAGTTATTGTTTTTTTAGAAAATTCTCCTGCTTCTTCGGGACTGAGAGGCGAACTAAAATCTACATACCCTGTAACGTCAATTTCATAGGGAAAATCGGTTGAGACAGCAATATTATATCCCTTCTCATTTTTTATGTTCCCAGAATAATTATTATTTGGACAACCTAATGCATCGTAGAAATGAGGACTATAATACCTGAAACTATAACCAATCTCAAAATCTTGTAATTCAAAATCTGAACCTAGTTTAACCGCAAAATTTTTATTGGAAACCAGTGCCCCTTCTATTCCCAAATCCATTTTTTTGAACTCAAATATTTGTATAAGTGAAAAACCAGGAAAATGGGAAGCGTTTGTATTTTTTATTGGATTAGAAAATCGCGTTGTGTAAAGTAAAACCCCGGTTTCTCCAATTTGATAGTCATAGAGGGTCCCTAGTCCATAGTGGATCCGGTGAGTATTATTTTTTCTTGCTAATTGTCCTGGAGTAATATGTTGACCGGATTTGCTGATGTTTACTATTTTATCATTTTCAAGATGGGAATCAATTCCATTTTTCGAATAAAACGGTAGAAAGAGAAAATTATTGGCTTCAATATTGAGACTTAAGCCAAAAAGATATTGTGATTCATTAGAGCTGAGGTAGTTGTAGAATTTAGGATCGTGTATCTCTGCATTATATATGGAAGAAGCTGATCGAATATGAAATAGGTCATTGTTAAATAATAATCCATATCCCCAGTTGAGATTATAACTGCCACCATATACTTTGAATGTATTTAGTAATGAGGGAGTTCTAAAGGTGAGATTCTTATAATCCCAGAAGTTTTGTTCATCTCTATCCCATTCGCTAACCCCACCTATAAACCCTCCTTTATCAAATTCACATCGCATTCGTTCTAGATTTTTATAATAATGGATTGATTTAGCCTGGCTGACAAACTTATTATAAAGATTATATTCAAAAGAGTAGCCCGTAGAATGGTTTATTATGAAAAATTTTTTCAACAGATTAATAATATTGGTATTAAACTCACTATATTCCTGAATATCTTCCCAATCATTTATATTAGAGTAACTCTGCTTGATATGTACCAAAGTACTGAGTATTCTCTTTTTTAAAGGTAATTCTCGAATATCTTCTAAATTGGAATGTTTCCATAAAATTTTATTGTTTCTATATGTCTCAAGAATTGCTCCTACATTTTGCTTCTCCAAGTTCTGTGAATTAAGATATTTGGAGTAGTTAGAATGTGTATTTGACTTTAACATGTGAAGCCAAATAGAGAAAAATAGCAGAAATGATATTATTTTATTGATATATGGCATCCAAAATGAAGGGTTGAGGGTAGATTTAGATGTGTACGATACCCGGTATTAATTTCAAAATTTTTCCAATAAAAACTAAATCCTAGCGAATATCTATTTGGATCAAATTGAACCCCGGAGTTTATTTTTACATGGGAAAATATGTTAATTTTTGCGCCAAATTTTGTAGAGAAAGGAAATAGAATATCCTTGTATATCTCAGCACCTAATTCTATAGATTTATTTACCTGCCATGAGATCCCACTTGCGAATATTTTAGGTAAGGGTTCATGACTTACCTTTAGATGGCCATTGTTGATATTTTTGTAGAGAATACTTGCTGTAATATTGGGGGTGATTTCAAATAAACCTCCTAAATCGGCGACTATACTCCAGGTCTTATAGGAATTTTGAATATCAATTAAATAATAACTTAACCCCAGAGAAACATGAATCCTATTATAAATGCTTTTAGTATAGCCAGTAGCAATCAAACTTTCTCTGTATAATTTGTCTCCAAAAGTATTCACTCTACAACCAAAACCATAGTTATTTTTTCTGTTCCAAGTAATATTAAAAGCCTGGTAACTTAGCTCTTGTAGTCCATATAAATTAGTATATGCAATTCTAAAATTAACTCCGGGCGCTTTCATTATTGTAGCAAAGTTTAATCCTCCTGGCCACAGGGACACTATATTGGCACATGAGGTGTTTTCCGGGTTAATCATTTGTACCTCAAATGCGCCGGAGCAAAAATAAAATTGCCCTATCATTAATAAGGCTAAAAATAATTTTTTCATTTTAGATTAATTTAGGTGTTAAATTAATTTGGTGCTAATTTAAATAAATATAAGGTATCATCAAAATATTTTATCATTTTTAATAAAATGCGATGTGAGATAATAATAGTTAGAAGAGTATTAACCTTAGATGTTCAAAGTGATGATGGTAAAAGACGTTTAGAGAAGATATAAAGTAAAGTTATGAAGAATTTCGGTCACTATAGCAAGAATATTTATGGTTTATTGGTACCTAGGTTTGGATAATATGAAAAGTACGAAATTTATAAGCTAAAAATTATTGCTCCTGTGGAATGTTCAATTTATCCAAAAAATCTTTTGCTTTTTTGGGATTGAAAGTGGCAAATAGACCAAAAACAATTATTAGTAGGCCTAACAGAGTAATTAACCAATCTGGTAAACCTTTGAGTACCAGAACGAGTAGTCCTATAATTATTGAAATAATTCCGTAATTTCTCATTGCAGCTCCATACATTTAATATTATTTCTTCTTCTGATTTAAAATTTAGAATATTAAATTAATATAGTCAATACTATTTAAAAAAAGGTTTAGGAGGTAGTAATGTATGTTCAATTTCGTAAAGTTATTGTTATATTTTTGATTAGTACAATTTTTGTTGCTGGACAGACCTCTCTAAGCTCAACTCAACCAACCAGGTTGATAACTATACCTACTGCAGGTATATTACCAGCCGGTTCCTACCAATTAGATTTAAATCTTTATAATGAAGGTGGGGTTTCAACTGGAGTTGAAGCTAGTTTAACCGATCGCTTAATGATCGGAGTTTCTTATACTGCGTCTAAATTAATTGGAAACCAGAATATTGAATGGGGTGTTAGACCGGAAGCAAAAATAAAATATAGAATAGTAGATGAAACTCAAAAACATCCCGCTTTTGTAATTGGGTTTAATTCGCGAGGTAGAAAAGGATACGATGATTCCTCAAATAAATATAAAATCAAAGCAAAAGGAGCCTATTTTTGTTTGAGTAGAAACTTCAAATTTTTAGGTAATTTGGGAATTCATGGAGGGATAAATTATAATCCTATTGAAAATGAAAATGATAAAGATCCTTCCTTTTTTCTTGGTTTTGATAAATCAATTAATTCTGAAATAAGTGTCCTTGGTGAATATGATGCCGGCTTGAATAGTGATGGAGATACTGGTAAATATGAATTTACAGAGGGGTATCTCAATGTAGGAGTGAGATGGCGTATGTTCGAAAAATTGCATTTTGAACTGGATTTTATAGATATTTTGAAAAATTCTCACTTAAAAGATAGTTTTGATAGAGAAGTCACTCTTTATTATGTCGACTATTTTTAGATTTATAATATGAATAGTTACAATCTTATTCTTTATCTCTAGGATTGACTTCAAAACCAAAATTATTTCTTGTGTTATTCTCAGTAACTAAAAGAAAAAATTAGCTTTCAATTTTTAATCAATCTATGCTTTAAAATATAATCTCCTGATTTATATAGAAAAAGGAATTTGATACATGCCTAAGAATATTGAATATAAATTTGAGCCAATAAAAAACAAAATGGAAGAGGCAGGTCTTCCTCAATTACAGATTAAAGCTTTTAAACACTATTATACCAATCTCATTGAAAAAGGAAAATCAGAAGGGAAAATTCCTGAAGAAACTATAAAACCAGTTAAAAGCCTACCAAAGTTTAATGCTCTTGATAATGAGCATAACAAAGCTGGAGAGAAAGCCCTGGATAGAACTGTTATGATCAAATTAAATGGAGGCTTAGGAACCAGTATGGGGCTGGATAAGGCTAAATCTTTATTGGAGGTAAAGAATGGTTATTCTTTCTTAGATATAATAATTCAGCAAGCACTAAGAGATGAAATTCCTTTAGTTTTAATGAATAGTTTTAGGACCAGAGAAGAATCGATAGAAGTTATGAAACAGTATCCGGAACTTCAAAAAAACATCCCCTTTGATTTTTGTCAGCATAAAGTTCCAAAAATTTTACAGTCTGATCTCAGTCCGGCTGAAAGTGATAGGAATCCTGAAAATGAATGGTGTCCGCCAGGACATGGTGATATATATAATTCGCTCTTAACCAGTGGAATGCTTGAAAAGTTAATAGAGGCTGGGTATGAATATGCTTTTATCTCAAATTCTGATAATCTGGGAGGGGTATTAGATAAAAGTATTCTGGGGTATTTTGTCCAAAATGAAATGCCTTTTTTAATGGAAGTAGCAAGAAGAACACCTGCTGATAAAAAAGGAGGGCATTTAGCCCGAAGAAAAAAAGATGGAAACTTAATATTACGTGAAATCTCACAATGTCCAGATAAGGATATAGAAGAATTTCAAAATATATCAAAGTACCGCTACTTTAATACAAATAATCTCTGGATTAATTTAACAAAACTTGGTGAAAAACTAGAACAGGCAGATAAGGGTCTGATATTACCACTAATTTGTAATGAAAAGCATTTAAACCCCCGAGATTGTTCAACTCCTGAAGTCTTTCAGCTTGAAACTGCGATGGGAGCCGCCATTTCAGTGTTTGAAGGAGCAGGAGCAATAAAAGTGCCTAAACACAGGTTTATCCCTGTAAAAAAGACAAATTCATTATTGAATATTCGTTCGGATAATTATATTTTGACACAGGATTATGAAGTGAAAAAAAATCCAGCCCGAAAAATAGAGGCAGATTGTGACGTAGAATTAGATCCAGAGTATTATAAATTTATTGATCAATTAGAAAATAGATTCCCTCATGGTCCCCCTTCGTTGATTAAATGTAAATCTTTTCAGGTAGAAGGTGATGTTGTTTTTGGAAAGAACATTAGTTGTGCTGGAGAAGTTAATGTTGAAAATCATAAAGGGCAAAAAAAATTGGAAGAGGAAGTATTAAAAGGCAAAATAAGATTATAGGAGTGAAAAATGGGTCAACAAAAACATATTGAATTTTATGAAGAACTTGAGGAAAAAATTAGTAATTGGTTAAAGACTCCTGAAGGTAAAAATAATAAATGGAAGGATTATATCAAATATACTCCACATATGTTTCAATTAATTTGTAATCTTTCCTTTGATCAAAAAATAGATAAGGAAATAAAAGGTGAAATAGCTCCAGTGGTGGCTTATTTTACTTCTCCTTTTGATTATATCCCTGAAGAATATTGGGGAGCAATTGGATATAAAGATGATCTGGTTTTGTCAGTTTTCGTCTTAAGTAAATTAAAAAATGCCATTGACCAGGATAAAATAGATAAATATTGGGAAGAAGAAAAAGATTTATGGAACTTAGTAGAAGAGATAAAATCTAAAGCAGACCAAATGATTGAAGAAAAATATTTAACAAAATTAAAAGAACTGGTCTAATTAGGGTCTCTTTAAAAAGTGTTTAATAAATAATCAGAGAAATTCGAACCAGGAGGGGAAAACAAGTCGATAATCTTTTGTCTACCTCGGATGAGGTCTCTTCGGGGACTTAGGATGAGTGGGTTTTCTATTTTTTAAAGAGAACCTGATTAAGTATTAAATTGTCATAGTTATAAAAGCAAATGATTTACAGGGGGAGTTACAGTTTATAGATTATTTAGAAGATTTTTTGGCCTTGTTGGATTTAGATTTTTGACTCTCTGCTGAATCTGAAGGATTAGGGGTATTATCTGAATCAGACGAGGAGGAATTGGAATTTTGTTGTTGACTATTACTATTTTTTTTATCTGAATAATCAGTTATGTAAAAACCAGAACCTTTAAAAATAAGGCCCGAACCACTACTAATCTGACGTTCAGCGGCTTTTTTACCACATTTAGGACAGCTTTGTACATTATCATCGGAAATTTGGTTAAATTCTTCAAATACATGACCACAATTTTTACATTTATAATCGTAGGTTGGCATTTTTATTATCCTTGTTATCTATTTTAGATTACATAAAATTGCTGCTACATTAATTATATCGTCTACGCTACAACCCCGTGAGAGGTCGTTCATTGGTTTGGATAAACCCTGAATTATGGGACCGACTGCTTCTACGCCGCCAATCCTCTGGACTAGTTTATAACCAATATTACCAGCTTGTAACTCCGGAAAAATTAAAACATTTGCTTCGCCTTTCAGGGGACTTTCAGGTGCTTTTTTCTGTGCCACGGTCTTGTCTATAGCAGCATCAGCTTGCAATTCACCATCTACACAAAAATCCGACTCTTCCCGAACAATTTCTGTCGCTTTTTGCATTTTGGTCGCTTTTTCATGTTTGGCACTTCCTTTAGTAGAAAAAGATAACATTGCAATTTTAGGCTTTTCCTGTACAAGTGTTTGGTGAGTCTGAGCAGTTGCCATTGCAATCTCAGCTACCTGTTTTTCATCAGGATCAGGCATAACTGCGCAATCTGCAAAACTTATTACTTTTTCATTCTCTTGTTGGGGATTTATTATCATCAACATATCACTAGAAACAGTCTGGACTCCTTCAGCAGTCCCTAAGATATGAAGAGCCGGTCTTAGAACCTCGCCGGTAGGAGTATCAGCTCCTGATAAACAGCCGTCTGCCAGGCCTTTTTCAACCAGCATTGTTCCAAAAAAATTTCGATCTCTCATTCTAGTTTCTGCTTCTTCTTTGGTAATATCTTTGTGTTGCCTTTTTTGATAATATGTTTCAATAAAGTCGTCAAATCCATTAAAGTCATCGGGAGAATAGATTGGGACATCATCTAGATTTATATTCATCGTTCTAATTTTATCGTTGATATTATTGTCATCGCTTACTAATATAGGAGTAGCAATATTTTTTTTCTTCAACTTAAAGGCTGCTTCAAGTACTCTTTCATCATTACTTTCGGGGAGTACTATTTTGCCATTTTTTTCTTTCGCCTCTTCGCGAATTGAAGTCAATAAATCCACTTATTATTCCTCCAATTTGTTTTTTAGAGTTTTATATACATTTTTGGGAACAAAACGGGTGATATCGCCTTCAAATTTGGTTATTTCCCGAACAATACTCGAACTTAAATAGGAATATTTTTCATCGGGCATAAGGAAAATGGTGTCGATATCACGGTTTAGATGCCTATTCATTAAAGCCATTTGAAATTCGTATTCAAAATCAGATACTTGACGTAATCCTCTGATTATAACAGAGGCGTCAACGTTTTGAGCATAATTTACGACTAAGCCTGAAAAATCATCTATAGCAATGTTATCAAAATTATCAGTACATCCTTTTATCATTTCTAAACGTTCGGGAACTGTAAATAAAGTGTCTTTTTGAGTATCCTGAGCAACTGCTATAAAGACTTTATCAAAAATGTTTGCTGCACGATCAAGAATATCGAGATGTCCTTTTGTGATCGGATCGAAGGTGCCTGGATAAACTGCTATATTCATGATTCATATCCTCAACATAATGATTTGGGAATAACCATATTCTTTTTGATCAATAATCTTATCCTGCATATCATCTGGTACCTTACCATGACGGGAAGATTCATATACAACTATTGTACCTTCTTTCAATTTGCGAAACTTATCAAAAAGAGGTTTTATTTTATTTTTATTCATTTTATAGGGTGGATCGGCAAAAAACAAAGGAGATTCAAATCTATTCAAATCAAGATCCAGTACATTTCTTTTTATAATTTTAGAGCGGCCACTACTGATTTCAAGTTTATTTAAATTGTTTTGAATGAGATCGGCGTGATCAAAATTCATTTCAACAAAATAACACTTCTTTGCTCCTCTAGAAATTGCTTCGATTCCCAAATTACCTGTCCCTGAAAAAAGGTCGACTACGGTAATTCTACTATAATCATCAATTAAATTAAACAATTTGTTAAAGACACTCTCTTTAACTCGATCCTTAGTCGGGCGAATATCGAGACTATGAGGTGTCTCGATAAGTCTTCTGCCATATTTTCCTGTAATAATTCTAAGCATATAGAATAATTTTATTTTTTCGGATATATTTTGCCTGTGATTGTAAATTTACATTTTTCGGTTGTGTTTTTTAATTTATCGATTGATATTTTACCAATTCCAAGATTAATATTTTTTTGATTTAATGTTTGTAGAAAATTATTAATCTCTTTGTTGTCGCCCTGTCCAGTAATCTGATATTTGCGAATTTGCGCTTGATGGGGTGATGATATTGCAAAGCGGCCTAGTGTAAGATTAAAATTATTTGTTAACTGATTAATGATTGCTGAAAGTTGCTGATCGTTTTTATGGACAATCTTTTGAGAACCAAGGCTCCTATCAAAATTAGAAAAGTCTAAAAGTGATACTAATTTCCAGCTAAAATTTTTATGAGACCCTGCTTCTAGAGAGAAAACAAGTGGGTTTATATTTGGCAATTTATTTTTTAACTCTTTTTTGAAAGTCATTCCCTTTTTTTTAGTAGTAAAGTATACTATTCCACTCAGCTCATTTTTTGAGCATTGGATTGTTTTTATTAAAGCACTAGTAGGTAAAGTACTTACAAAAGAAGAAGTGATAAAAATGTATTTTTGACTGGAATTAATAGTTTGGGAATATTTTGTAGGTAG
>Ga0102941_1000010_pt1 | contig 60004 bp, 79 predicted proteins | sample SalPonR2_C_D2_MG_FD_79281 | JGI IMG/M metagenome (GOLD analysis project Ga0102941, IMG submission 79281) | Salt pond soil microbial communities from South San Francisco under conditions of wetland restoration - Salt Pond MetaG R2_C_D2_MG | ecosystem: Environmental > Aquatic > Marine > Intertidal... | reverse complement strand
TTACGGCACGACTTCATGCAAGTGGGACGTGCTGATACCTTTCGAGGAGCTATGGAAGCAGTACAAGCGTATCATCAAGAAAGACGCCGCCATACTTCTTTTCGGCACAGAACCGTTCGCCAGCCACCTCCGCCTGAGCAATCTCAAGATGTACAAGTACGACTGGGTGTGGAAGAAGTCCAAGTCCGGAAGCGCGTTCACCGCCAAGTACAGACCCGTAAGTAAGCACGAGATGATTCTCGTTTTCGGGTTCGGAAGGACACGCTACTTCCCTCAGAAAACCCCAGGGAAGCCGTACAGGAGAAAGCACGACACTACTGAGTGCGATGTGAACAATCACAACATCGGGTTCAACAGACGTCTGGTGCATACCGAGAATGAAGGTTTCAGGTACCCAATCACTGTTCAGGAGTTTGCTCAGAAGTGGCGCAGGCAAGACCAGCTTCACCCTACCCAAAAGCCCGTTGAACTGTGCGAATATTTGATAAAGACGTACACGAGCGAAGGCGACGTAGTGCTGGACAACTGTGCAGGATCTGGAAGCACGTTGAAGGCGGCCAAAAACATCGGCAGAGGCTTTATAGGTATAGAGAAAGAGAAGAAATACTACGAGCTGTGTAAGCGTGTAGTTATTGCATGAAGATTCCGCCTCAGTTCCTAAGCTCGCAGGGTAAGAAGAAAAAGAAGTCCAAAAAGCAAGAGTCCAACGACTTTCTATACGCCGCCGCACGACCCGATCTCGTATGCAAGCACCTGCTTGGAGAGGCGTGCGAGAGTCTTTACCTGTATCTCCCCGAGAGCGCACGCGCGGACTACTTAGTTCGGCAGTACGGGGATCGCATAAAAGCGGCGTTCGACAAAGCGCGTGAGCTGGGACACCAAATACCCGACCAAGAGCCAGAGCAGGTTATTTCCATGCTTGCGAGCATGGACCCGTCCACAGAAGACGACCAGCCTGGGCAGTACACGGAATGGCTCGTGAAACGGTTCGTTTCCGATGACCCTGAGCAGGCTACACCCGACGAGATCAAGGCTACGCTGGACAAATTCCACCGCAACAAGCAGCACCTAGACGCCTCTGCGCGAGACATCAACAAGTACAAGACGTTCAGTGAGCTCAAAGACAAGATGGAAAGCGTCGAGGACGTTGCTTCTGAACGTGCCGCCAAGAAGGACTACAGCGCGGTGTACAAGGACGACAACATCATCGTGTTCAGCCCGCAGTCACACGCAGCAAGCAAGTACCTCGCGTCCCGCCCTCTGGATGTTGACAGGAAAAAAGCCACTTGGTGTACGGCAGCTGACAGCCAGGATGGATCTGACTACTTCGACAAGTACAGCGAGGATGGTGATTTGCACATAATCTTCACTAAGAGCGGACGACGCTCACAGCTCTTCTCGATAGGCGGTGAGGTTGAGGAGTGGCGCGACAACGAGAACGTAGAGTTAAGTATCGACGATGACGTTGACGTGACAGAGGACGAAGCTCAGAGCCTTATTAAGTTTGGAAGTCAACACGGTATAGACGTGCTACGGTATCTACGCCGTGCATAGCCTCCTGCCGCGAGACTACGGATTACGACTGATGAACACGAAAGAAGCCATAGAGCAGGCATTAAGTTTGACCGAAGCACGTGTAGACAGGTACAGACCTATGCTTCACACAAAAGCTTTGGACTGGTTGTACAGCTACGACTCCACGTATGCCGATTACGCTGAAGACATATTGAATACTGCTGTAGAGGGTCTAAAGCGCGACGACCGCATAGTGTGGTATCTTGTGCAGGTTAAGAGGTGGCTTTACAGTATTATTCAGCGTGCCTTGGAGCGGGAGGAGCGGGACGCCTATGCCCCCGAGACCATGCAAGAGGTGGACTACTATAAAGACATTTACGAAAAGGAGTGGGCAAAGTTCACGCGGAAGTACGGTGATCATGCAGGTACGCCTAACTTGCCTCGGATACGCGGTCAACTTGAGAGGTACCTTTCGCTCGGCTGCGAAGCCCTCAATGCGTACGTGTTTGACGTAAAAAAATCGGCAAACGAGACTTTAGCAGAACTGTGGGAAATCGAGCAGGATTACTATACCACGGACAAGGCAGCCTTAACTCCTGCTGAGGATGAGGAAAAAGTGATTGAGTACCCTGACGGCTCGGCATGGTTTAGGATACCTCGTCCCGAGTGTACCGAGGTCGAGGGGCAGATTATGCAGCACTGCGGTAACCGCTACGCAAACCAAGACCCAGACGACGAGATATTCGCATACCGCATGAAATCCAACGCAGAGGGTGCGTACGCACCTAAGCTGACATTTGTCGTAAACAACGGAAGGCTGAAGGAAGCGAAGGGGAAGCAGAACACTAAGCCGAGTGCAAAATACCACGACGTTATCGTTGACCTATTGCTAAGCGGAAGGATAGACAAGATAGATTACGAGGGCTCTCACGCCCTCCACGATAACTTCAGCATAGACGACTTGTCAGGCGATCTAAAGGAAAAGTTCGAGAGTCAATGGGACGGAGAAGTGAACACGGACGCTAAAGACTACGCGGGACTCGCTGACGCCCTTGCATCTGAAATCAGCAGGCGAGGTGCGTCAGAGTCTCTTAGGGCCGCAGGGTGGACGGTAGATGCTGAATACGACGGCTCTTTGATCTGGTACAACAGCGCATCCTCCCGCGCTTTTTACGCCACCCCAGGGTGGACTAACGACCCGTATGAAATACCTATAGATAGCAGCGACGGCGATGAGTTCGTTGACGATACTACTTTACGCATGGACGAGATTACTTACGAATCGTACATGAACGCTATTGAGGATTACCTCGCACAAGATACCTAATGAACACTGAACTAGCCATTTATCTATTAGAAGACCGTGCTTCGGATGCTCGCGAAAAGTACCCGAGCGTGGGTGAATACATTTTCAAAACCTTCGTGGATCAAGACCCCTCGGGTAATAACAAGTACCTGATGTGGCTTATGAAGCAGGCAGACGGCAGTAAGGAGGCTATGGTACATAACCAAGGACGCACCTACACGCTTACGCAGGTCATGGGGTGGATCAAGGAGTACGACTCTAAGGTGCGCGGGGACATCAACAGTCTAAGCTCGATCGAGGATTTGCGCGTCGCAGTCGAGAACCGAGAAAAGTCTAAGAGCGAACAGAAGAAAGAAATGCTCGACAAGGACACTGAGGTTCTTCACGACGGCGACAGGTATCGCATAGTGATGCCGAAGTCTCACGAGGCGATGAAACACTGGGGAGCTTCTACTTCGTGGTGCGTCGCTACGTCTAACACCGACTACTGGCCTGAGTACTACTACCAAGGAGCTTTCGTTGTCGTTATTGACAAATGGTACGCCAAGAATAAGCCAGTCCAGGGTACAGCCCTTGAGGCTTCCAAAGTCGTCGAGGTCGGCGACACTGTAAAGTACACGCCTGAGGAAGGGGTAATGTACGGTGGCGCAGACGCGTACCTTGATAAAGACGAAGTGGAGTGGGAACTCCCTGTTGACTACTACAACTACGACTTTAGTAAAGTGGCTATACACATGAACAGCTACGACGTTCAGCATTTCATCTACTACGACAGGAGCGACGACACTCTTAATGACGAGCAGATTGACGGGTACGTGGAACTCATATCTACGGTAGAAGGTATTGACTTTAACGACTTGCTTGAGCAGCACAACGATTACGAAGACGAATACGAGCGTAAGGATTCTGTGCTGTACGATTGGGTAGACGGCATACTTAAAGACGGAGGCCGTGAAACGTTGCTGAGGGCTCTCCATGGCAGTATTGATGACGCGTATGACTACCTTACATCATCCGACATCCCGTACTGGGACTTTGTCCAGGCCGTACTGGACGCTATAGGAGGGGAAGAAGAGTTTGACCAGTTGGTCCACCGTGTAACGTCTGTTCGCGTAATGGACGACATGTCAGACGCCTTACCTACCTTGGCAGATATTAGAGGTATGCTCGAAGACATGGTAGGCGCCCGTGACGTGAGTAGTTATCTTGACTACGACACGTACGAGGAAGCGTGGAAGGGCGCGTGGAAAGCTGTCGAGGAGCTGAACAGCGCGATAGGGCAAGTAGGGTCCCTCTCTAACCTGATGAGTGTAGAAGCCTACCGCAGCCTTGAAAAGGAAGTGCCTAACCTGGGTGAAATCGTGAGAGACCTTGCAAAGCGCGATTATGAGGACAAAGCATCAAGTACTCACTACAGCAGCACCTCCAGCCAGCCTGAGTTTGACCTTCCAGGAGAGGACGTAAGAGACACGCGTCCCTCAGGACTTGAGATAGAGACTGTCGAGGAGCTTGAGGAACTACTCCGCAAGTACGGGTACGAAAGTGAAGCTGCCGCTGTGAAGCGTTACATGCACGAGAGCTGTTCTTAGTTTTATGTACGTTGCAATCATTATATCCACCGGGGCAGTCCTGCTTCTGGTTTTTTCCGCGCTCTATGGTCGCGGACATTTCAGGACGTACTTCAGAATGTGTGGACGGTGCGGCGAAGTACATCTCAGGTTCAGAGGTGCGTGCAAAGCTTGCGGATTCCTCGGATCGCACGAAGCCCCGTGGGTAATAGGGTGGACGAAAACTATAACTAAACTCATTTTCCGTTCTAAGAATTAATATGGACAAGCCAGCAATACTACTACGAATACACAACACGCGAGATTCCTTCATCGCTGCCGCAGTTGTAGATTCTTTCCGAAACATTGAGAGAGTAGCCGAAGCTGCTCGCATCACAGGGTTCAAGCGTATAGGCGCTGAAACTGTGCGAACAAAAAAGGATCTCACCAGCGACATACGAGGCACGGCCGTCGGAAGCGGACATTTTAACGGAGAGCAAGTGACGCTTAGTGCTTCACTTGCTCCTTTTGTATCTTCTAAGGCCAATGACTGAGGTTAGGCGCGGTACAACTTTCCGCACATCACACGGGACTCAAGTGGTATTTGTAGGATGGCTAACCAAGGGCGTAGCTCTTGTAGAGGCCATAACGCGAAACGGCGTCATCACAACGCAGGTTCTGTTTTCAGACTTAGTGGTTGAGGAATAGCTGAGGAAAAACATTTTCAGGTTTCAGGCGTGAGGGGTTACGCCTGGGGTAATAAGCAGACAGCTTAGGGGTAAGCTGTCTGCTACTTTTTACGCATACTCTCTTTCTCGGATTTTATAGACTCCTTAAACACGTCAGGGTTAAACTCTACCCTCTGCTGAGGCGCGTATTCCTGCGCTATCGGCGCGAGCTCGTCCTTCTCGTCGTAATAAGGACCTTCGGTACGCTGCTGCTCTTGGATATAGACAGGAGGCACGGACAGTTCGTTGAGGACTTGGGTGTTCTCGTTTACGGCTTTCGTGAGCTTGTCCAGCTGGGTGGCGGTCTGGTTCTGAGTGGCAATTAGCTCCGCTTTTGCAGACTCAACTGCACTGTTAATCCGATCTTGCTGTTCCACCGCAGCTGTCCATAGTATGTTTCCAGCGACAGCAAGAACAGCCAGTATAAGTGTCGTGAAGACGCCTATAAAAGTACCCTCTAGGACGCGCTTCGGGGAGATTTGTTCGTTCATATTATAAGGTCTTGGAGGCGCAGTCTTTTGTTAATGTACTCGTGCATGGCGATGCTAGGGTGCTGCGTGTACAAGTGGTCTACAAGCTCAGGAGACCACTCCATGTCGAAGTCCAAGTTACGCTTTTTAGCCGCGTCCCAATCGTCTCCCTCAAACTCTGTCTGAGAGGGATCTGCGCCTCCGCCGTCAAAGTAGGTTTCGACGCGTCGAATAAGGTCGTTCTCTAGATCCGCGTCATCCATAGTACGCTTGAGTTTGTTAAGAGTTTCCGTAGACATGGCTTCGTAAGCTCTATCTGCGTTGAACAGTATCGGAAGTATGCCTCCACTACCTTCAATCACGCTTTCAGGCACGTCTTCCGCGACGTGGACGTCCCCTCCTAATTCAAGAAGCCATACGTCTTCCCACTCGTCCGTAAGGTACACTAGGTCATCCTCGACCACCCATGCCTCAACAACGTCGTCGTCAAGGTTTTTCACCTTGCTTTTGATCATGGAAAGAATAGTGTCAGCCACGTAATGCCGCACATCTCGGAAGTACGCTTTAGAGACTTCGTCTAAAGCGTCTTCTGCGGCTGGTATCCCGCGTCCAGCAGCCTTTGCGACCTTGTCGTACATGTCTTTAAGCTCAGACGTATTAAAAATATCCAAATCACTATCCACGCTATCCCACCACCCCTCAAACGCTTCTTCAAACGCGTCAAGCGCCACTTCCTCCGAATAGGCTTGAGCTAAGGCGTCAACCGCGAGCCTTAGCTCTTCTATGTTTTCTGGCGGGGTATCAAGCTTCCAGTCTCGGATCATCCTGTGAGCGTGCGTAGTGACGTTCTTCTTGTTCCATGCGCTGCGCGGACCGTCTGGACCTATCTGAAAGGCAACCATGGCGTAAACATCATCCGCAGGTACTCCCCTGTCCTCGACCACTCCCATAATGTAGTCGCCGTCCGTGTAGTCTGACCAGTACTGAGAGTCTTGGCGGGCTATGCACCACTCTTGGTCGCTGCACTGGTCGTACATTTGGTCATTTGTCGGCGTAAGGTAGGCTACGAATCGGTTTCCTTGGTAAACTTGGTGTTCAGCTTCGCCTCTTCTGGGCGTGGCCAGATCGTCTTCAAGATCCATCCCTCCATCTACCTCAGAGGCCTTTTTCAACTCCGCCTGGTCTAGCTTGCCTTTAAGTGTTTTCCAGTCAGGGTACGCAAAGACGTCAGGGTTGGGCATCCGGGGTTTACGACGGTCAAACAAGTCGAACAGCTTGCCGAGATCATCATCGCCGAGTTCAGCGTCAGGGTACTTTTTACGGAAAAGCTCCCTGTTTCGTCGCGAGTTCTGTAGCTCTAGTATAGGTTTCACACGATAACTACTCATGTAGTTAGTCTATGAACGACGCTGTTGATTACCTTCTTGAGACCCAAGAGAGCACTTACACACTACTTAATCGACCAAGTGTGCAGTCGTTCATGGAACGCAGCCGCGTGGACAGGTACATGGAGATGTTCAAAGACTTGGAGGAACACGACCAGACTATCAGGAGGGAGGTTAAGAAGGTAGTGCAGAGGTTAAAGCGTGAGGACGCTATAATCTACGTACTCAGGTACCTAAAGTACTACATGTACGAAAGCGTAGGCGAGGAGGAAAAAGCAGAGGAGTACGCTAAAAAGTTTCCGTACGTCAAAGAAATGGGAGTTGACTCGTCGGAGTGGGGCGCAGACGGCCTTGACGGCGTTCTCCAAGGTATTTCGCACTTCATGTCCCTCGGTATAGGAGCCATAGACTCTTTCAGGTTTGATAAGCAACCGTGGAACGACATTTACGCTAAATTACACAGGATCGAGCAGGAATGGAAAAAGCAGTTCGGAGACACTATAGAAGCTCACGAGGACGACGAGATTATTCTGAAATTTCCTGATGGGTCGGCGTGGTTTGACGTGCATAACGACGTATGCAGTCCTGACGAATCTAAAGTGATGGGGCATTGCGGCAACTCGTACAACCGACACGAGGACTACACTATCTACTCCTACCGCACACCTGCTGGAAAGAAAGGGCTGTGGAAGCCCCATTTGACTTTTGTTGTGGATACACGTGACGGCACGCTCATTGAGTCCAAAGGTAAAGGCAACGCCAAGCCTGCCGAGAAGTACCACCCTCATATCAAAGCACTCATTGACAAAGGTCTTATAAACCACCTAGACCAGTCAGGTACCTACCAGCCTGAGAATAACTTTCAAATTCAAGACTTAGGGGATTGGGAGTATATCCACAATCTCGTAATGACCCGCCCCAACTTCCTGACGAAAGGCGCACTTAAACAACTGATAAACGAGTATGGATCTGAGCACAGGGACGCCTTTATCAGCGAAAAAGAATGGGAGACTCTTATAGAAGTTAGCCCGCTGTCTGTTCCGCTTGACCGCGTTTTAGCTGCCAAAGGTGCTGACTACGTAAAGCAGCTTATAGGGGACGATGAACGCCTTGAAGACCTCGCGAAAAATATACGGGGAAAAGAGGTGCTTGTGTTTGATGGAGACCTGGACGACATAGCTGGCTTTACAGGCAGTGACGGTCTTAAAAACTATATACCGTACCTTACGGGAGACGAGTTTTTTGATAATTGGGTGCCAGACCTATACTGGCCCGAGGCTGAGAACATGCTGGAAGCCCTTAACGACAGCCAGAAATCTGAACTGCTGGCGTACGCAAACCACGTGCGAGACGAGGAGGAGTATCCTGAGCCGTTTCAGAGCGTAGCAGATCTTGATGAGTCATTTGTAGAGAGTAACCTTGACGAGCTGCACTTAGCTTTAACTAGGTCGTACAGCCGTGGGTATGACGCAGGGGCAGACGCTGAGCTGACTGAAAGCGTGAGTACCTACTTAGATGGGCTGCCTGTAGGGTGGGAGTACGAGCATAGAACCAGCGACGGCACCTCTCAGATAACGAGAAGCATTAGACTGGACGGAGAAAATTTCCAGGGTTACGCAGAGCTCGACGACGTCGTCAAACTTTTGAACACCGAAGACGCCTTTGACGACCTAGATTACGAGGGGCTAATGACGTGGTTTTGGGAGTCTGTTATGGCAGAGCATGAGAGCTGGAGTCCTCCTTATTACGGGTTTGAAAGGTACGACGAAGAGTACGCCGCTGAGACCTTCGTATCCTACGAGTTTCCTGGCATTGACTTCAGCGTACCTGACCCCAACCACAACCCCAACCAGGCGGAACTCAGTATTTAACCTGTTCTAAAAGCTATGACTACCAAAGAAACAGTACACAGGGTTATCTGTAAGTCTCGAAAAGAACTTACTAACACGGAGCTTCTCACTAAGGTGTGGGAGTCTGAGCTCAAAGACGCAGGGTACTCAAAAGCGTCACGGTTCGAGACTTTCGCAAAGCTCCTAAAAGACGGCGAGCTGTCATCCCCCTCTACCGTGCTTCGTGTAAATCGCCAGCGCGACGAAACACAGGCTAAGCCTCTGTCAGGCTCTTGGCGTGGAAAAGCTGACGCAGCCATACGGAAGCTTCAAGGAAAAGTACCTCCCCGAAGCAAGGTACGTAAATAGATTTCTCGTTTCTGTTCTATACCGTATGAAAGTAAACGGTATTGAGGTAGAAATAGACGAGTCAGACATACTTGCTCTGGTACTCTCCAAAGCGGCGACTGACTACAAGCTCAACAGCGCGACGTTTACCGACGTCAAGTTCTTCGCAGACGGTAAGCCTGTGAAGTCTGTCGCAATCAAAGCCACTATAAAAGGACAAAGCCAATGAACACCCAGGAACTCTTAGAAATGTCGCGTGCTTTCGCTCACTATGAGCGCGAGGTTATGCGAGCCAAGAACGCAGATTACACTTCGAGCAGGAGCGGGAGTGACCCCTTCGCAAACTTCCGAAACTCCGAAATAATAGGGGTGAACGCCGAAAAAGGCATACTCATCCGTGTGATCGACAAACTCATGCGTATGCGCACCTTCATAGAGCAGGGAGACCTATCGGTGAAGGGAGAGTCCTTTTACGACGCGATACACGACGTCCGAAACTACTTGATCCTGCTTGCAGGGATGGTACGCTCAAGGGCGAGCGAACCCTTCAACCCGTGGGAAATATGCTCCCCGATGGACATGCCTGACGACGCTTTACGCGTGATGGAGACCAAAGGTAGTGCGTTTGAACGCCACCTAGCCGCCGCGTACAGGGAAGGTACACCCACTCAGCGCACAAAGCTCGTCGGCGAGTTTTACGACACGTTCATCAGGTACGCGCTTCCAGACCAGCACGTACCTGAGGAGTACAGCCCTGTACGTACGCTTGACATTGAAAAAGCACGCGAAACTATGGGCAGCCTGTTTGAGAGCCTCAGTACCCTTGACCTTCAACTTCAAGACAGCCCTAACGACTCCCTTGAGGTCGAAAAACTCCCCGACGACTTCCCTGCCCCCGCGCAACAAGGTAAGGTTGACGCACTCGCCGTACACAAGCGACTGCGAAACCCCGTACCTGTTCAAGACGCCATTGAGGCTGCCAAGAAAGCGGCTAAGAAGGCTACCAAGAAGGCAGCTAAGAAGGCTGCTAAGAAGGCTGCGACCAAAAAGTCCTCTCGCAAGCGTAAGTAAAGCATGGCTGATACACACGGACAGAAAGGCAAAGGCTGGATAGGTGTAGACCTTGACGGCACGCTCGCGCACTACGACGGCTGGAAAGGCGTAAACCATATTGGTGCGCCTGTTCCCAAGATGCTTTCGAGGGTCAAGCAGTGGCTTGCTGACGGAAAAGACGTACGTATCGTGACCGCCCGCGTAGCCCCCGTATCGGGTCAGGACAGGGAGGAGGCTAAAGACTACATTAAGACGTGGCTCAAGCGCTACGTAGGTCAAGTGCTTCCAGTTACGCATCAGAAAGACCAGACCATGATAGAGTTGTGGGACGACCGATGCATCCAAGTAGTGCCGAACACAGGAGAGCGCGTCGACGGCAAGGTTGACGATGACGCAGATGCCCTTCTGGACAAACCATGAAGTTCTTGTTCTGTCCAGATTGCCACGACAGCGCAAAGCTCCACGAAGGGAACATCGGCGCGTACCGAGAACACGGAAAATGAAAAAAGAACATCAAATTAAGCTTCACAAAGCCTTAAAAGCCCTGAAGGGGAAGAAGGTTGAAACTCCGTGGGGACGCGTAAGAATCACCAAAGTGACCAGGAACGGGGTGACAGTCGTACCTCTCGACGGGAAGGAGAAGGACATGGACTTCTCAGACTTTAACGAAGACGCCTTAAAGGACATGGGCGTAATGGTCAACGAACCGAAGTCTAATGTAGGTAATAAGGGAGTGTGAGTATTTAAGGTATGAGCCTCACCGCTAAACTGATAATAGAATCAGACTCTTTGTTCGACCAGACGTTCAACGTCGTCCAACAGGCTGGCAAGGACGTGGCTAAGTCTCTCGGAAACCTACCGGGGTTAGCTAAGGCTCATGTTGACTTCGTGAATGACGGCAGAGACAAGAAGGTAGCGAAAATACGTACGTTCGAGGTGTCCTCTGGTAACGCAGACAACGGTACTGCCCTTCGAGTTCTGAAAGCGATCGAGAATGAGGCTAGGGATAGGGGCATGAAGTTCGTACAGGCAAAAGTTACCAGCGGATCAGAAAAGTTCTGGCATAAACGCGGATACCGTTCTAAAAATCAAGGACGCTCCTTATGGGCGCACAAGAAACTATAACCCAAAGACACATGAAAAGAATAAAAACACTGATTCTCCTGGCTGTTGCTGCTGCCCTTACAGCGTGCGGCACGACTGGCAGCCTAGACAACCAAGAAAAGATTGAGCAAGCAGCCAGCTACATTGAGACAGGCACAGCCTTCGGCGTGTCGTCCCTTGTCGCAAGCAAGCCCGACGTCAAGCCCTACTTGGCTGTCGCAAACGAGGCTCTAGGGGTCGCGATACAGCAGGGAGACCTTAAACCTGTCACAGTGAACGCCCTGATCGCCGAGGCTCTTGAAGAGAAAGGTGCCAGTGAGTACACGCCTATGGTTAAGATTTCACTACAGGCAGGACTCGACGTTTACGGGAGGTTTTACGAGTTGAATATCGAGAAAGAGCTGGACACGAGACCAGCACTGAAGCGTTTTCTGCAAGCGATTCAGGCGGGAATCAGCAGCGGGCTAGGTGACACAGAGCTTCCTTCGTCTGCTCCCGAGCCGCCTACAGACCAAGATTTGACGTTGAAGTAAGACGGGCTTCACGTTTTGAGGGAACCTGCACTCTTTCGAGGGTGCAGGTTTTTTTTTTTTTCATTTTGTGGTTAACATTTTCGCCCCTCACGTATAGGAAGGGGTAGTTAAGCACTAATCGGGAGTTTGTATGCCCGACATTTAGTGTTTCTGTTCTTTCACACTTTATGGGGGTGTTCTGGATTCGACCTTATCGAGTCTGAGCGTTCTTGCAGGCAGGAGTGGGCTGGCTCCTTAAAAAGCCCAAAATATCATAATTGGCAACGACAATATGATTGAGTTCCCTGGTGCAAACCAGGCACTCGCCAACGCGGCTTAACCGCGTCGTCTCTACTCTGACTCCGATGGGAGATAGAGGCGCCGACATCGGATAGCTTCCCGAGAAGGTTGGTCCCTTCCTTCTAAGACAGCGAAATCGCCCAATAGGAGACTGGGTGGAAGCTCTTGTTGGTTCAAGCTTCTACTGAGATGGGTCTTCGGACTCGCGAGAATCAACCAAGTCTGTGGAACGAGGAACGTGATGAACGATGAGACACGCGGGTTCGACTCCCGCCACCTCCACCATTTACACTGTCTCGGAAAAGCAAATAGTCTAACCCATTTAGCTGTCTATGCTTAACGACAGCCCTACGCCCCCCAACTTGTGTACCTCTTCGCAAGAAATACGCTTGCGCCTGAACCGCAGAGCAAGCTCACTTATGACAGGCAGAGCGGAGCATACAAGGTAAATAGGTTTGTAGCCACAGTTCTCGTCAAGCTCTATAAACACAGCTTCAGACGACACGCCTTCCTTTTCGACAAGGCAGTTTACGTCAAGAACATAGGGGCTTCCCATTACGTCAGACATCCTCTGACGCACAGCCTTTCTACCCTCCCCCGTCTTCTCAAGGCGTTCCAGCTTGTCCTTGTCCGCTGTCTTTACCTGCGCGGACGACACAGCGGCGACTTTTCGAGCTTCCCATATATGGAGCTCAAACTTGAGTTCGGAGTAAGATACGGCGGCCACGTAGTCGTTGTCTTCCGTAGTAACGACAGGCGAAAAGCCTATGTCGATGTAGTCCATGAAGAACGTAAGCATCTTCAGCCCCTCAGTCCACGTGTCAGGGGGTCTCTCTTTTCCGCACTTCGTCAGCGCATTGCTTACATGTGTCGCGATCGATCCGTCATTTCTAATAGATAGCTGATCCATGCTTAATAGAACTGGATGTAGTTAAAACATGCCTACTCAGCCTGGAGACTACAGAAACATGTCGGGAGCCCTGCTCCAAGCTTCCTATGCTACTCAGCTCAGGAAGGTGAAGCAAGAGGGCAAGGACGACATACCTGAATTGAAAGAAGACCTGCACGAACTTAACACGTCAGGAGGTACTTCGTTTTACACGAATGACGAATACAGGGTAGGCGACATGTACCGCACTAAGCATGGTGTGATGGAGGTAGTGGATGTTAAAACACCCGACGACCTCGGAAAATCAAGAGGCGGCCCGTCGGCAGCTTCTATGCGGGAAAAAGGTGTAAAGTACTCGGTGTACCTCAAGGTAAAGGACAACGCCAAGACGGTACAGGAGGTCACGTCAGGTAGGCTTAGCGCACAAACATGCGCGTGATTCTGTTCTACCTTTCGATATGAGTCAAAACACAGATAAAGTCGCAAAGAAGGTAGGGTCGGGTCTCGAATCGATCCTACAAAACTGGAACAACGGATCGCCCATGGGGCAGTCCATCGAGCTTCCCGAGGGCGTAATGGACTGCTTCAAGCGTCACATCCAAGGGCAACTCGCAGCCTTCGCTCCCGAGCTGGACAAGGTGCCGCAAGACGATCCGCGCCTCAAACCTTAACCTCTACCCGAAAGACCATGCCCAAAGCAGACATAGAACTCGTAAAGATGATTCTCCAGCGTAACGAGCTGGACACCCGCAAAGTATCTCAAATACTTGAAGACCTCAACACTGAACTCCAAAGCGAGGAAGTCGAAAAGCCGCCTGCCGTAAAGAAGCAGTTCGTTATCCTCATATCTGACCCAGAAGGCACGCTCCCTGAGCGCGACTATGTCGGGTGGGTTCTTCAGATTCCAGAGGACGACAGCCTTGCTGTTGTCGAGGAACGCCTTCACAGGTCGGCCTACGCTTTCAACCAGTCACCCAAAGGTCGCCGCATGCCTGTGAAGACCATTGGCGAGTGCTGTGAAGTAGTGTCAGCTCGATACACCAAGGAGGAACAGGTCTGGATCAAGACCAAAGAGCCTGTGCTGGTGCTGAATACCAACAATCAGATTCCGTTCGATCAGAGCGGCGAATAAATCATCCTGAAGGCGGAGAGGGCGAACACCCTCTCCGCCACTTACTTTATGAACCTAAAATGGCACGGACGAACTCTAATAAAATCGACCCCGAACGGCGAGCACGTGACGGTGGGACACGTAAAGCAGCGAGGAAGCGCATTTCACGCAAAAACGACAGATCGCAGGCTGAACAAGGAGTTCCCGTCGATGAGGGAAGCGAAAGCGTACCTAGAAAAAGTAGCCGAACGCTAGTAAAATCGACGTGCCCGTTCAACTACGCAGGGTCTAAGGCAACCCACGAGTGGGTAAAGGTTATTGACGAGCCTGTCGTCGACTTGTTCGCAGGTGGCGGAGGCTTCTACTCCAACGTAGCGTCCCGTGAGGTAGTTGTGAACGACATTATACAGCCTCTAGTTGACATTCAGCAGATGGTGTACGCGTGGGAGGATGCGGAGTTTGAGAGGTTTGTCCGAGACGTTTACAAGAGGACAGCCGAGGTCGTTACAAAGGACGACTACGTAGCCTTGCGCGAGCAGTTCAACAAAGACCAAGACCCCTTCGACTTTTACTGCCTTTTGTGTACATGCACTAACAACCTGATCCGCTTTAACAAGAGAGGAGGGTTTAATCAGACATGGGGGAAGCGCAAGTTTAACCAAAACACAGAAGCGAAGCTGCGCAGTTTTCGGGAACGCATCCGAGAAAAAGACATCGTATTCTTGTCGAAGTCTTTTTACGAAGTAGATCCAGGCGGTAAGCTTGTGTTTGCAGACCCCCCTTATATCGTCACGGAAGCGGGGTACAATACGTTCTGGTCAGCAGACTTAGAGAAGCGCTTGTACGCTTACCTCCTAAACTGCCAGTTCGTCTTGACCAACTACTTGTCCAAAGGGGATGCCGTGAACTCAGTACTTGCAGATTTCCTGGACGAGTACGACATCGAGTACCACACCATAAAGCACGACAAAAAAGGTCAAAAAGAGAAGTCAGAAGTTGTTGAGATTCTTGCAGTTGGAGAAAATATCACGACATAATATCACGACATGGACGGGACTGGTACGCTGTTCGGATAGCCTTTCAAAGCAAGATCAGCAGGTAGGGAAGTATTTAGGACATGAGTAAGAAGCACGTATGCGAAACCCTCGAAGACCTTATCGTAGCCCTAGACGAGGCGCGACCTACTGATATAGTCAGCATTGTACAAGGTCTGCGCGACCACCCGATGATCGAAAAGGTGTTTGATCTCCAGGGGATGTCGGATGGGTTCAGCACTTTAGTTCGCACCAAGGACGGGAATGCTTACGAGATGAAAATACGTCCTGCGGAGTACTCCGGACACTCCAAAACAAAGACTAAAGACCCTGAAAAGCGGGAGCGCAAGGCAGCCACTAAGGACGCCGTAGCAAGTCAGAGGAGGGACGGCTTTTGGAAATGAAGCGGGTTGCACTATTCGTCATCGCCGTAGCTCTGCTAGGGTGCCAAACAAGCGAGCCTGTACCTGAGGGCTCCACATCTGACAGTGTTTACTACAACGCCATGTACGACCAAGCTTACTTTGCTGAGCTTAACGCCGTGCAGGACGTTTACGCAGAACTCAATCAACCTTGCACGCAGGACGAGCTTCTGTTGCATGTCGAGGAAATTAGCCCTGAGTTTGTACGTCTTGTAAAGAGCCGAGGCGGAGACTGCGCGTTCGTTCGAGAAGTCCTCAAGGACGTAATGGAGGAAAGGCAGTGAGGAGGCTGTGCAGGAGGCTCAGGGTGTACGCTAAACCGCGCCCGCAGATACCTTTTACAGGATACCTGCCAGATCCGCCCGACGAACGCGACGTGTTGAAGTCCATGACTGTAGCACCGTCCACTTACGTGTTTGATTTGAAGGAACACAACCACGACGTATTAAATCAAGGCAAGGTAGGCGCATGCACGGGATACAGCGTGGCAGCCGCTATTTTTAACTTTCTCCATCGACGAAACCCAGAAAGAGCGTTCCTCCCGTCGCCTTATTACCTGTACGCCAGAGGGCGCGTGAGGTGCGGCTGGCCTAACGAGGACCGGGGCGCGTACCTGAGGGAGACGATGAAAGTGCTTCACAAGGACGGTATAGCTCCTGAGCCTATGTGGTCCAGCTTCAACCACTCTTGGAAGGAGCTGCCAGGTGAGGGGGTGTTGAAGAGTGCCTCCCTTTACAAGATAAAAGGGTACGAGCGTATTCAGGTCGGAGAGGACGCTCCAGACCAAATGATGTCAGTCCTCCAGTACGAAAAGCTCCCCATCGTCATAGGCGTTCGCGTGTTTCCTGAATGGCGCAATCGGTCAGTCACCTACAGCGGCAACATCCCCATGCCTGCGCCTGACTCTTTAGCCACAGGAGGCCACGCTATGTACCTGCATGGGTTCGATTCTAAGCGGGAAGTCTTCATCGGTACTAACTCGTGGGGTTACGATTGGGGATGGGGAGGTCGCTTTACGCTACCGTTCGACTACTTCAAGTCGTGGAAAACATGTCACGACCTCTGGACGTTGTCTTACGATTACGAGTAAAACACGTTCTGTAGGGTATGAGTGACCACTACGAACACAAGTACCTAAGCCTCAAGCAGGCCACTGAAAATCTAATCATAGAGCTAGGGGTTAGCCCAGCTGCGCTTAAGGCGATCGCAGACAACCAGACGTCAGGTCGAGTCAGCCGCAAAGTAGCGACTGATCTGCTTAACCAAGGTGTTTTCGAGACTAAACAAGCTCCCGCACCGCTACCTCCCTCTGCCCTGCCTAAAGGGTTTGAAAACGAGTTCCTCGTACACCGAACAGCGTTGACGCAGAACTTCAGGGACAACGGGTACGTACCCGTCCTAGTCCTTCCAGGCGACCTGACTATCTTCCGTAAGGGTCCAGCTTCTTGACGAACGCGTCAGTCACTTTGTGCAGGTCACGCTCTTTAATCTCGTCAAGGGTAAGCCACGCGTACGCTGTATGCTCGTCGTTCAACACAGGGTCTATCTCTTGATCAGTGTTTGACACATACATGTTCACTCCGCTTGAGTCGTGAAACAGAGTCACACGCCTAAGGGTTATGCTCGTCTCTTCCGCGAACTCTCGAAGCGCGGCGTCGTCTGGGCTCTCCCATTCTTCTACACACCCTCCGAAAAAGTTCCAGCCTTTGCCGTCAGACCTTAGTCCAACTAGGTACTTGCTTGTTTTCACGCACTTCAGGGCTACCCATGATGATTTGTTTTCCATATAGTATTTAAGTTACATTTAACAACAAACCATAGAACAGAACCATGAGCAACACAGCATCAGCCATTGTAGGTGAAAGTGGGGGTACTGACCGTACCGTTAAGAACAACGCGTCTTCGGACAAAGGAGGTTTAGAGGGCTCAAAGAAAAAGCACTCTGACGCGGACAACGCTACGCACGCTAATACGTCTGACGGTCAAGCCAAGCCCCCATCCAAGCCAAACGTAGGCGACGCCAAGGCTCCTGGTAAAGGCGTCCAGAGCGAATCGACCGTCAACAAACTCCTCGGCTCAAGCGTCCAGGAAGCTACTACCGAGGCAGACTTGGTCAACATGATCTGCGGCGCGTGTGAAGGCGACATGGCAAGGCTCCGCAAAGGTCTCGGAAAGATGTCCAAGCAGTCACTTCGCAAGCTCTACAAGAACTGCACAGGCGAGGACGTGGAAGACGCGGAAGACGCGGAAGAAGATAACGAGAGCGACAAGAACTAGCCCCCTGCCATACGGGCGTGTAGGCTAAACTCACGCGTTGCTACTTTCAAAGACGAGGTAGTATTTAATCTATGGCAAGGAATCTGATATACCGTCCACGCACCACTCTTACACGGTGGGGCACACCCACTCTACAAGGCGTCAATCAACCCTCTACGCAAGTTGACCCCGAGGGGCCGCTCGGACCTCTCTTCGCTGTGCTTGTGGTTGACGGCGTAAACGGTAACGACGAGGTAGCCTCAAGGTACGCATATAGCCCAAGGTATCCAGACGGAAACGTAGATCCGCTGAACGACACGGGTCTGTATAAGTTCAAAACTATCGCCCAAGCCCGCCTCATGGCGAACCCAGGCACGACGATTGTTGTGTACCCTGGTAGCTACGCTGCCAACGACATCCTCAAAAACGGAGTACGCTGGCATTTCATGCCCGGAGCGGTGGTAACCTCAACCACCAAACCTATCTTCCGCATAGACGAGAGCCGCCAGTCAGCTCATGTCGTTACAGGACACGGACGCTTTTTCCAGTCAAACGACAACCTCATACAAGTTAAGCCCGAGGTGCAAGGTCGCCTGTGGGTAGAGGCTGAGTCCTTTTCGTCCCTTAACAGCCATCCTATGATGAAGGTTGAGGGTGGCGAAGTTGTAGTCACGTCGCGCAACCCTATTGTAGCTGAAGACCGAGAAATCATCGTTGCTACGGGCGGACTAACCTTCATAAACGGACATCTTCAGTCTAATCGAAGGGCTGTTTACGCCAACGGCGGCGAAGTACAGGTTCGCGGACAGATCAGCGTATTGACAGATGAGCAGCCTCCTATACGCATCGAAGGCGTTGAGGACAACCGTGGGAGCGTACTCATGGTGGGAAGTATCTACACTCCCACCTCGACCGCCGTGGAGATTGTTGACGGTACAAGCGTCGAGGACTATCCTACGTTGGAATGGCGTAGAGGTACAGGTCATGTTACAGGCGACATAACCAAAGGTCCAGGAGGTGCGGTTCATGTAACGTCCACCCTTACCGAAGCGGTCGCCGAGGTAATACTGAACACTGTGTCCCTTGACGTAGCGGACGCTGACGTGTACGCACTCACGTCAGACAAACCTATTACGGTAGTTCTTGAGGGGCCAGTTGCCTCGCTCACAGATCGAGACCGGAACACTGTGTCCGTGTCAGAGGAACGCTTCTGGCTCCTAAACGGTGCTATACCTCCAGAGGTAACCTCAGGTGTCGCTGGTATCACTTCTTGGCAGACTGCGCTGGGGTTAGGTACCGCAGCCTACGCAGATTCTGGAAGTCAGCCAGGTCAAGTGCTTCTGATCGATCAGGTAGGCTCTAACCCTGCCTTACCTCCTTTAGACGCAAGTAAGCTGTACGGAATACCAGCTCTTACCCGCGCTCCTCTTGAGTACAAGGGAGGTATTAAGAATAACGCCTCGACATCCTTGCTGATCGAAGGGTCAGATGACACAGTAATTGGACTCAGCGACTTCTCCCTGCGCATTGTAGGAAAATTCACCGCGCCAGCCTCCGCGCAGACGCTGTTTAGCACGGGAGGACCGAATACCTTCCGAATCCAGGTATCTGACTCTGGTGAGTTGTCTATGCAGTGGGTACCTGCATCTGTCCCCTTAGATTTTAACTGGTTTGTCGACGGAAAGACGCACGACATACTAATCACAGCAGACAGGGACGGTGATCTCACGCTCTACGTAGACGGGGCTGAGGTGATTAAGAGCGACATATCCGCAGAGTCGTCCAGAAACCTCGTGGTAGACAACAACCTGCAGCTCTATAACGAAGGGGACTACATCCACCTGTTTCAGCTTTGGACAGAGCTAGTGGATCCTGAGGCAGTGTACACGGGCGGATACGCAAATACAGTTCCCGCCATGGATATTGCTTTTGATACGTGGAGGCAGGGTTCCACCCTACCTATCGTCGATTACCAAGGCACAGGCACTCACACGCTCACAGGTACGGCGTCCGCCCTCCGATCCACCTCTGACGGTCAGGAGTACGACCGCCTCAAGCACTACCTAGTAGGGTACATTGACAGCGGGGACTACCCGACAGGGAGAACGTTTTACCTCAGCAAGAACAGCGGTACAGACGTACGCACGCACGACAGGGGCGTGGCAACCGACGCCTCACTTCGTACTCCGTGGCTTACATTCACTGCGCTCGCGGCAGCCATCACTATACAAGACAAAGACCACTTCGTATTCCTTGACGGCGATTTCTCTGGAGAGGGAGTGTCTATTGAAAGCCTAGCTGTTTATTTCAGCACAGAAAACGCCAGCGTGGTGTTCCCTCAGACTTACCTTGACGGCACGGCTACGTTTGTAGCGGAAGGAGGCACAGTTTCGTGGGTAGAGACGTACTCTCCTGCGTGTACTATTGAGTTCTTCAACGCAAGCGTTGACGCCCTTAACATAATAAATGGCGGCGACGTCACCTTTGAGAGTTCCCACCACGTAGCCACCGTTGGAGGAGGTCTCACATCTAACGGAGTACTCCGATTCCGCAACTCGTCATCGAAATCGTTGTCCCTTGAGGCCACGCAGGTGGACGCAGTCAACAGTACGTTCAAAAACCTTAACATCACCGGTACGGCACCTATTTACGGATCTGTACTGAGGGGTTGCCGCGTTACTGGCGTGCTCGAAGGCAAGGTACAGTGCGAAAACTGCGACATTCACAACATATCAGACGGGTCTGTCACGTTAAGGGGGTACAACTCGGTCGCGAATATAGGTGCCGCAGTTGCTATAGACAACCAAGGCGTACTAGATCGCGGGAGTTACATACATCCAGCCTCAACAGTAGACTTCTCGCTCAACGGTACTTACCCGTTCTCAGGTACAGTTCGTGGGCTTAACGATCCACAACAAGACTCCGACGCTGTCAACAAGCGCTACGTGGATGCTCTTACTCCGCAGATACCTCGCGGAAAGACGTACTATTTCAGCAAGGGTATAGGGTCCGACGCACGAGGGTCATTCCCCGCTACAGACTTCGGTAATCCTTGGGAGACGACAGCGGCGTTCAACGCTAACGTCACTTTGACCAACGACGACGTGCTGGTGTTTCTTGACGGCGACTTCAGCGGCGACGACCAGATTAACGTGTCTGTCCGCCTCACTGTGAATGCACAGTCTCCTACCAACCACTCCGCTCCTGTGGGGTTATCTAGCTTTGTCGTGTCTGGATCGGGTGAGCTGTACCAGAACGGAGGGTACGTACCTTCTGTTGAGTTGACTGATGACGCTACGTCCAAGCTTTACTCAGTTTACAGAGGGAGGGTGGCCTCTTTAGTAATAGGCGAAAACAGCAATGCTGAACTCCACAACAGCACGCTAGACTCGACTGTAACTGTTGCAGACACCAGCACTCTCATCTTGCGTGATCGGTCTAAGACGGTCGACGTAGTCTTAAGCGGACTGTTCTCTAAGCTACAGTCCTACAACAGTGAATCAGGCGCCGTAACCCTTCCAACCTCGGGCGGGTTTGCGGAGTGTACCCTTGTAGAGGCGCACGCTGATTCAGTGACATCCAGTGCCTCCAACGACGTAACACTAGACTCTGCGAGCGTGGGGAATCTGTCTGGCTCGGGTACTTTGTTCATCATCCGCCCTAGCACCACCTTTCAGTATTCCTATGCGTACGCTATCGGTAAGCTTGAGTCATCGCTTACAGTTGATTCTGATGCCACGCATTTGATGGGGAGAAGCAGTGGCGACCCTAGAACAATAGATCTGTCCTTCAACGGTACTTTCCCATTCTCAGGTACAGTGCGGGGGTTGAACGATCCACAGCAAGACTCTGACGCAGCCAACAAACGCTACGTTGACTCAGCTGCCATAGGCTTGCTTGAGGATAGAGGCAACTACGACGCTTCAACGAACAGCCCTAACCTCACCTCTCCAGCTCCGGGCGAAGTTAATAAGGGTTACGTTTACGTGGTGTCTTTCGCAGGTAATAGCTTCTTCTCAGAACCCTTAGAAGCTGGCGATGTCTTACGCGCTTTGCAGGACGATCCGTCCAACTTGGGTGACTGGGCGATTACGCAGAGCAACATGACAGCTTCAAGCGTTAAGACGCTGTACGAGACTAACTTAAACACCAACGCGTTTACCGATTTTGAAAAAACCAAGCTGGCTCTTGTAGAGCCGAACGCAGACGTCACTGATGCTACCAACGTGGAAGCGGCGGGCGCTGTTATGGAAGGTGACGCTCCCGACGCACACTCTATCCTCGTAGCCGACACAGCCGCTAACCCTGTAGGGAAGGTTATTGGCACTGGAAGCCTCGTTGGACGCTTGCCTGGAGGCAATGTACGAGGACTAAACGCCTCGGAAGTTAAAGCCCTTCTCGGGCTAGTTGAGCAAAACCTTCCTGGTGAAGTGGGGGTCGCTGCCTCCGACGAGACTACAGGCTTATCATCAGGCACAGCGGTGCAGTTCCGTATGCCGTACCAGCTGACTCTTTCTGAAGTGCGTAAGACGCTCAACACAGCTACTTCGGGCGGTGATCTCGTCGTGGACGTGAACCAGTACGGATCAAGCATCTTCTCAAGCGGGGACGCCTCGGTACCTGCAGGAAGCCTGCACGCTTCAAGTTCAGCGTTCGCACAGCCTGTGCTGTACGACAATGCACCTATACGCGTGGACATAGACAGCACTGGATCAACAACAGCTGGCGCAGGTTTGAAGATGTGGCTGATTGGCACACGGCAAACTTCTGTGTTTGTTAGTTAACATTTTCGCCCCTCATGTATAGGAAGGGGTGTATGAAAGTTACATTAAAGTTCGATCCAAGTCCGCAGGATGCCCTCAAGGAAGCTGAAAAGCTTATTGATAGAGGCGCAGACTGCACAGTATCCGAGCCAGACATCTTTGATGCTCTGCTCGTTCAAGCCGCCGAACGCGGAGCGAGTTTGACCTTTGTCGTAGACGGCGAAGAACTCACTCCTGTAGAAGCTGTCCAAAGACGGACAGAAGGGCTTCAAGAGTATGTAGCTTCGGTTTGCGAAGCTTACATTGACCAGCCTGAAGACTAACTTCAACCTTCAACAAGACCCGTCGTGTTCTACTCTCGGCGGGTCTCTATTTATATGAGAGTTAAAGACGCGATTAAAAATCTGGCGTACCTTCCCCGCCCTGCCACAATTCAAGACATTGAGTACGCTAACGAAATGACGGGTTCTAGCGGTTTTCTGGACGTTGCCCTTAAAGAGATGCAGTCTCGAAAAGGAGTGCAAGTTATTGTGTCCAAAGAGGTCTCCGACCAGATGGAAAACACTGACTTATCTGCTGACCTAGACCTTCGGGAAGTCCCGTGGCTCGGGGAGTGTAGTGAGGTTTACTTTGAAGACCCGATGATCCCCACCCTTTTGGTTTCCTACCAGTCTATCAGTGATTTTGAGGGATTGTGGGACGGGCTAGATATTGTCGACTACAACAACGTCGGGAAAGACACCAAATGCCTCCGCTGCCTAATGGAGCAGCCGCACACGAACAGAGGGAGAAGTAAGCATGTTCGTGAAGCCAACACCCTCTATCTGCCTCAGAACATGATGAACAGCTACTTCAAAGACAAGGAAGACTGCCACTCTGGCTCTTCTCCGTTCCTTATGACAGAGGAAGAGCATGACGTGATGCGGAGGCTTGTTTTAATGGCTATAAAGGTCATGTATTTCGCCTCTCACAGTCACTACACCGAGCCTACCCGCAAGCAACTACGTAAAGGCGGCAAGGACGGTGTCAAAAACCGCCCTAAACGCCCCTCCAAGCGCGTTGAGTATCTCCCTAGGTTCAGGGCTCAAGCACAGGACGACGCACAGGCAGAAGAAGGTAAGAAGCGGTTTTTAGGTCGCAGAGGTGTGTTCCGTGTCCTGCGCAGCCCGAAGTTCACGCGAAAGCGCGGACAGACAATCTACGTACCGCCCATCCCGAACCCTGAAACAGGTGAATACCCAAAAAAGGTGTTCAAAGTTCGATGTGCTGGTTAACTTTTCGTGTTCTCAAGTATAGGAATAATCATGGACGTAAAACAAATAAAGCTTACCCGAACTCCTACTCAAAAAGACCTAGAAGGAATCTCTACCCTCGTGGCTACCGCAAACGATAAGCACGGCAGCAAAATGCTCGTAGTTGGCGACCAGGAGACTGCCTACGCATCTGTAGCAATGATGGACGGTTCAACCCTCTCGGACGACGTGACCAAGGAGTACGAGGAAATCCTGTACACCGCAGGTTTGGTGCAACGGGGAGTCAGCATCGGCGACATCCTCACTGAGAGTCAGTTCAACGATCTGTCCCGTTTATACAACGACAACCAGCCTACCCCTGCCAAGGCTATGGCTGAGTACATCACTGTAAACAAGATAGGCGAAGGGAAGTTCGTTCCGAAGTACCTCGCTTACCTCATGGAACATTTATTCAATGAAAACAGCAAAGAAGAGTAACATCGTAGCTCAGGTGCGTAGTATCAACGACGACATACGCCGTTTTAACGGCAACCTTATCGCGTTGATGTCACACCCTGATACAGGCGAAGAGCAGATTTTGGCGGCTCAATCGGCGTCTAAAAACATAGCCGAGAAGGCTCGTCACCTCTGTGACGAAGCTCAGGCACGTGGCTACCCTGTAGCATACAACCACCGCACTAAGCTGCTGTCACTTCCTCAGAACTTTCTAGGAGGGGTTATTCCTGTACGCGTATGAGTGAAGGACGCAGACTGGCTCAAGCCATTGTCAACGGATGCACTAAGCCTTTAGGCAGGGCAGCCGTAGTAAAGAATGCGATCGAGGCTTTCGGACGCGCTTCGCGCCGTCAAGCGTGCGTTTTCACGACAGACCAGATGGAAGAGGAAGAACTTGAAGCTATTGCGCGAGCCGAAGCTCTCGAAGAAGGATATAACGTACCAGAAGGTGAGGAGATATAATGGAAAAAGTATTCGTATATGGGACATTAAGGAAAGGGTGGGGAAACCACCGCCTACTGCGCCACCTCAACGGCGTTCCAGCAGTCACAGAGAACCACTATTCTCTGTATGCCAGAAGGATACCGTTCGTCCACAAAAACCCTGTGTCGCCTATTGTAGGCGAGGTGTACGAAGTCGATGAAAGGACGTTGGAATCTCTCGACCGCCTAGAAGGGCATCCACGCTGGTATGTTCGAGAAGAAGTGCCCGTGGTCTTAGAGACAGGTGAAGTCACGTCCGCATGGCTTTACTTCAACGACTCGGAGGATGGGCAGTTGATAGAGAGCGGCGATTTCGCCGACTACACAGGTAGTCAAGGTCTCTCAAGCGTATAGTACCCCAAGGGAATCTCACCTCGATCAACGATAACTTTACGGGCAGCCTCGAACAGAAACTTTCGGCTCGGCAGCTTCTCGTAGAGCGGTCGCGTCTCTGTTAGGACCATAAGCAAGATGTCTGAGCTGAGCGTTTTAGGGTCAACACGAAGCATCATGTCGAGCGTCTTCAGGTCCAGGCTGTCTATAACCTCTCGAACGCGATCCGTGTACACCTTCAACTTCAACGCCTTGCGCGAGCGCAGGACGTGTTCTTTTCGGGTGTAAAGGTGTCCGATACGCTCATCGAGGTCTCTGAGTTCAGGGGGTTTGCCGAGTTCTTGATGTGCAGTTGTACGGACGTGTACCAGCGTAGGGTCTGTTCCGTGCATCTCTATTACGCGAAATGAAGCACACCTATCGTTCCAGTAACCCGCTACGTTAAAGTGGTTTACAACGTAAACGTAACCGTCTTTAAGGTCAGACTCGGGAAGTGCTTCGCCCAGGTAGTTAGGCTCGTCAGGCCACAGATGGTTAACATTTTCGATGCTCATGTATAGGAAGGGGTATGCAGACCGAAAACCGCACTACACATAGAAAACCCGTTGAGTTCGGACCTTTCCGCTACGAACGGGAGACCGAGTATTATTCGCCGTACCCCACGCTAAAAAGGCCACAAGGAACGGCGAAGCGCAGACTGTACTACAACGGAGAGCTGATCCTGTCTTGCGAGGCAGTATCAGATGGATGCGGGGGAACTGAGGTGAAGGCTTACCCATACTGCGACCTTTTCATTGATTCTGATGAGGATGGTGAATACGCCGTTTGGTTCTCCGAAGGGGGAAAGGTGTCAGACTTAGACAGAACCATAAAACAAGCTGCTCAGTGGGGTGAATTACGCGCCAAGAAACAAGAAACTATTGTAAATTGGAAAAACACTCAAGCATAAATCAGAGAAATGAAGCAGACCGCAGATGGTTAACATTTTCGATGCTCATGTATAGGAATAAGTATGCAAGTTCTTGATAATCTCTCTTTCCCTTACTACCCGCCCCGCCCTAAAGCTGGCGTGACTCTTCGAGCTGTAAGCGACCGAGACTGCTCCCGCTACCATATCTCTCCAAAGCTCAACGGCGACAGAGGTAATTTGGTGGTGATCGATGGAGATGTTCATATTTCAAACAGGCACGGAAGCCTTTACCAGTTCAACGTAAAGAACAGGAAAGACTTCCTCAAGCTACCCTCCCATACCGTCGTCGACGGAGAGATTTGGAAGGGAGTTTTCTACCCGTTTGAAGCCGTCGCGGTCGGCGGCGACAGTCTGATGCGCCAATGTCCGTCTGTTCGCGCTGCACAAGCGCGAGAACTCTGCCGACTAGTCGGCGTCGATTGGTTATTTGAAACTCCCAACAAAAAGTGGTATAGTAGTGTTAAACTTCCCGCATGGGAAGGGGTCGTTAAGAAGCGCCTTGGCTCGCCTTACGTACCTCTCGCTTCAGCCACGCAAAGCTCAACATCATGGTTCAAGAACAAATGGTAGATAAGGCGGTCTCCGCTACTCACAAACTAATCCTGTACGACGACCACGGTTGCGAACTCCGCGTTTACAGGGCTCTCCTTCCTGAAATGCACAGCTTGTGTATAGGACACCTCGTAAAGTCCATGGAAAAGGACGGGTACGTTGACGTGTACGTCGGAAGCCTCGTTGAATGCTCAGAGAGGAAATCCAAGTGGGAAGCTGAGGGTCTCCGCTTGGAGGTATCCGCTATCTAGTGCGCACTACGCCCGTTCACTGCCGATAATAGCGTCAGCGCAGCTCTCAAGGCTGTACGTGTTCGCTTTTGCAGGTGGTTTGTAAGATTGGCGGCGAGTGTCCACTGTGGACTTAAAGTCGGTCAGAGCTTTGTACATTTTCGGACCTATGGTCGCTCTTAGGCGGTTGAACTCGCGCTTCTCCTTGTCACCGCTCATGCCGCTGTCGCTGAACAGCTGAGGGCTGTTGCTGACGAGCTCCATCCATTCGTGGTGACCCTCGGGGTCGTTTTTGAAGTAGTCGTCAGCCCACTCGCGAGCTTCGTTGCTTGTCATCTCCATGACAGGGCTTTTACGCTCTCCGAGTAGGTATTCTACGATATTTTTGCTTTGTTCGCTCATAGTGTAAAAGGTGGTTCTGTTCTTAACTACGAGATGTCTAAGAAGAAGTGCGTAACACCCTACTGTAGAAACGCCGCCAGAGGCGGAAGGAGGTACTGCCATAAATGCGAATCTAGGAAGTACAAGGAGAGCAACCCGCTGCGGTATTATTACAATATAACCAAGCAAGCCGCCCGACAGCGGGGGAAAGTGTGGGAACTCTCCTTCGAGGACTACACTGAGTTCTGCTCCAAAACAGGATACCACGACGGGAGAGGGCGCACCCCCGCAAGCCTTACTATAGACAGGATAGACCCGTCTAAAGGGTACACACGAGAGAACATACGGTGCTTATCTCACAGCCAAAACAGTACACGAAGAGATCTCCCTCCCGATGCTGACGACATGTCTGCGCTTCCGTGGTACGAGGACGATCCTGAATACGATACGAACACCATCACTGATAATTGTCCCTTTTAAGTAGTTAGTACATGGCAAAGAAGGAAAGCATACTCACCTATTTGAAGCTGGACTACGAGACGCACAGAGACGCTCTGCTGGATCGCGTACGTTCTCGATGGTCTGCTTCCTGGAACGACTTTTTAGCGAGCAACATTGGAGTCTTGTTCGTCGACCTCGTAGCGTGGAGTACCGCCACAGTAGCCTACGTCCTAAACCGAGTAGCTGGTGAGAACTTTGTAAGCACCATGACTCTGCGCGAGTCTGCTGTCAGGCTTGGTAGCCTGACAAACTACAAACTGCGTGGAGCGACCGCAGCCACTCTTGCAGCCGAGACGCGCCTTGCCGCTCCGAATGGAGCTGTAGGGGATACCACTAAGGATGTAATCGTGCCGAAAGGTACGTCGGTTCGGGTAACTGGTCGATCAGACGTGGTGTTTGAAATCCTGGACGATTACGTGATTCCGTCAGGTTACCTTACACCGAGACTTCCTGTCGTGTACATCTCAGGCGACATATCAGAGACTGATACGCTTGAAACGAACGTCTCTGTTACGCAAGGTCAGCCTTACGTAGACCTGCTTAACAGCTCTTACAACCTCAAGGAGTACGCCAGCGTCGGTCAAACCTTCCAGGAGCTTGACTCAAGCAATCAGCCTACGGGCAACGCGTACAAAATCAACGGTATAACGTCATCTCCAGGCGCGACGTCGAAAAACCGCCTAGTCCTCGATCGAGGGTGGGAAGGGCTGACAGGCACCACTGCGGGGTGGGTTTACGACACCCGAATGTTCCTTGTAGAAGGTCAGACGTTCTCTGAGCGTTTCTCCTCCCCGTCCACAAGTGCTCCACGCCTCCGCTTAGAACTGTCTCGGACTCCTGTGATAGACAACTCCGTGAGAGTCGAGGTTGACGGGTTTGCGTGGTCTGAGGTCCAGTCCCTTGCAGTTCAGAATGCCGAGGCTGAGGTGTACGAGATTAAGCGGTCAGATGATGGCACCACCTACGTTGTGTTTGGGAACGCTGTGTTCGGATCTCAAGTGCCTCCTGAGGCGGCTATCGAGGTAACATACCGTATCGGAGGCGGAACTCGCGGAAACATAGCCGCAGGGTCTGTGTCAACGTCGGTAACAGGCACTGAGCGAGCGACAGGGCGTCCAGTTACGGTAAACGTTAACAACGCGGGTAATACAGGCTCGGGAGGCTCAAACGAAGAGACCCTTGAGGAAGCCCGCGTGAACATCCCTGCGTACACACGAACCAATGACCGCGCAGTCACTCTTGAGGATTACCGCACGCTTGCTACCAGCTTTAACTCTGATCGCGGTTCTGTACGGTATGCCCGCGCTTCTACGAGGATTCAAAACGCCCTGCTAGAGGGCAACGTAGTCATAATTTACGCGTGGACGGTAGGGGAGTCTGGAAACCTTGTTCCTGTGCCTTTTGATGTCAAAAATGCCCTTGAAGCGTTCCTTAGGAGTAAAGCTGTAGGAACTGACCATGTCCTTGTAGCGGACGGAACGGCTCTCCCGCTTCCTGTGTCCTTGAGGTACAAGCTACTGCCTGGGTTTGACCTGCTGCAAGTCGAGGAGAGCGTCCGTACGGTCATCCAGAACGTCGTAAATGGGCTGATACCCGGAGAGGCTGTTGTTTACTCTGACTTCATCAGCAATCTTGACGGCGTGCAAGGCGTGGACAGTGTAACGTTCGCCACCCCGATTGCAGACATATCCCCTTCAAACCAAAACGAGATATATTCTCCGCCAACTGAGGACTATCTATACGAAGTCGCTCTGCAGAGCGTAAGCGGCATCAACAAGTACACGGCACAATCGCCTGTTACACCTCTAGCTGTGTGGTCTTTCAGGGTGTACCTAGACGAAGTTGAGCTGACGGTCGTTCCTGACGTCGAACAAGGCTACGCTCGACTGCTCGGGGAAAACATACCAGACGTACTGTCAGGTACACTCGCCGAGAGACCTACGGTCGATGCCCGCCTGCTCGGGTCGTACTACCTTGCGACTGACGTAGGGGCTCAAGGCACTCTGTACTTTGCACGAGGTATTAACGATTGGGCAGAATCAAGTAACTCAAACGACGTGGCTCGTTCCCGCGTTGACCTCAGAACAGGTGAAATCGCACTCAACACTAAGTCCTCAGTAGGTACGCTTGAAATGTCCCTTAACACGCTGTCTTACTACGATCGTACACGTGAGGTGAACATTTACGTAGGGTACAGGGCAACTGACACTTCGCAACAGAAGCGTCGGGAGGTAAGGCAGCAGATTCGCGCCACCATGGCTCAAATGCGTGTAGGTCAAACACTCTTCGGAAGCAGCGTATCAGGTCTGCAACAGTCTAAGTTCAACATAAAAGACGTTGTTCGCGCGGTTTCCGCTGTGACGTCCGTAGAGCGTGTAGCCCTTGATACGCCCAACAACAACTCAGTACGCGTCGACGCGTCAGATACTGAGCTTCTTGTTCCAGGTCAGATAATCCTCAACAACAGTGCAGACTGATGGCCAAGCTAGTAGCAGTAGAAGGAGCAGTTAACCAGTGGGGCTGCGTGTGGGCGCGGTCGTCGCAGAACGCAGTTAAAGTAAACGGAGCGAATGCGCTGTGCGTCGGGGACGTGTCCACAACGCCGTGTAAGCCGCCAGGATACGAGGGACCCCCTGTGCCTTACGTCATAACCCCTGCGGGTGCGTCCATGATTACCCGTTCACAAGGGAAGCAACTCGCCCTTTTAGGAACTATGACCCAAGGTATAGACACTGTGCCTATCGTAAGCCAAGGACCGAACTCAATAGTAAGCTCTGGTTAACATTTTCGCCCCTCATGTATAGGAAGGGGTATGAGCCTTTATTTCACACACAAGTTCTCCGCTCCCGCAGGCGAAATCTCCATTATAGTAACGGACTACGACCACATCCACGTGGAGTGCCGTCCTTGCACTATCCGTGGCGTAGATTACAGTGCTTCGGTACACCTTTACCGTAACCCTGAAAACGGTCGTTTCGAGCCGTGCTGGCGCAATGACCGAAACGAGCGGGTGTTTGAGGACGGCTGGCGGTCGCGCAGGGAGTGCTTTTACATTTCCCGCCGTGACTTCAAAGACCCCTCTGAAGCAGGTAAAAAATCTGCCTTTGAGCTTCTCACCCGACTCGCCAACGAAAACCTTCCGCCCCGTGAAGTGTTCGTGGCAGAAGAACACAAGGACGCGGAACGCGCTATTGAGCGCTACGACGAGAAAATCGCAGAGCTTGAGAACGAAATCAAAGCTCTTGAGTTGAAACGCCTTGACGAAACCAAACGCCTCAGCCTCTCCTAACATGTACAAGCCTACGAATAAAATCACACCTTCACGCGCAAACGTATTGCTCAAGACAGTACTCGGTATCCCGAGCTACACAGGGCAGGAAGACCGTCTCATTGAGTATTTGACGCAGTACGCAGCTTCTCAAGGGTGGCTGTGCTACGTCCGCGACAGGAACGTGTATGTCCAGAACTACCTCGCCAGCGAGCATGACAGAGTACCTTGTTTTGTAGCTCACACAGACACTGTGCATGAGATTACTGACATGGCGATTATTGAGGCTGACATCCCGCACCCTAAGTCAGGCGAGCTCACCCGCGCTTTGAAGGCTGTGGATAGGAATGGCGAGCCTACAGGCTGCGGCGGAGACGACAAGGCAGGTGTAGCCATCGCCTTGAACCTTCTTCACGAAGTTCCTAACGCCAAGGCCGCCTTCTTCCACTCCGAAGAAACAGGTTGCCACGGCTCTCGCAAGGCAGACGACGCCTTCTTCAAGGATGTTGGCTACGTCATTCAGTTCGATTCGCCCGAAAACGACCGTTCTACGCATTACTGCATGGGTGTGAAGCTCTACAGCGATGCTTTCGCCGAGACTATCCGCCCCCTGCTTGGGTCGCACGGCATAAATCGACACATGAACGACCCCTACACCGACGTGTCCATTCTGAAGTCCAAGTACGACTTCACCTGCCTGAATCTTCCAGCAGGGTACTACAACATGCACACGCCTGACGAATACGTTGTCATTGAGGACGTAGAGAAGTCTGTTCGGGTTGCTCTGGACGTCGTATCCTTGCTCGGCTACGAGCACCACGCCTTCGCGCCGCAAAAGGACACGTGGGCAGACTGCTTTGACGACCCCTGCAGCCCTAAACACGAACGCATAAGTGACTACGAAGACGACTACGGCTACGGCTACGGCTCAGCCTATGACTACGATTACGTGGATGTAGAGTTTGATAGTGAATACGGGTTTATCAGGGCTAAGATGTCCGACTGCGACGTCAAGGACATAACCATCGACAACGCAGTAGTCACTGAAAACGACGTTGATTACGAAGACATTGTACTCTGCATTGAAGCAGAGTTTGAAAAACGGTTCTAAAAGGTATGACTGGAAAAGAAGAGCTTATCGCCCTCCGCAAGGAGCTTCACGAACACAACTACAAGTATTACGTGCTAGACGCGCCTACTGTGTCGGATTTTGACTACGACCAGAAGATGCGCAGGTTGCAGCAACTTGAAGCTGTGTACACTGAACTGGCTGACCCGAACAGCCCCACGTCACGTGTAGGATCTTCGATCACGAACGCCTTTGATGCGGTTAAGCACAAGTATAAAATGCTGAGCTTAGACAACGCTTTCACAGGCGACGAAGTTATCTCGTTTTTCAACGACGTTCCCAAGGACGCGGAAGTCGTGATTGAACCTAAAATCGACGGTCTCTCCCTGTCCCTCCTCTACAAGGATGGGAAGTTGGAGGCGGCTGTGACACGAGGCGACGGCGAGTTCGGAGAGGTGGTTACAGAGAACGCCCGTACGGTGGAGTCTATACCTACTGTTTTGAGATCTGACTTCACAGGCGAGGTGCGGGGAGAGGTGTATATGAAGCACTCTGACTTCCTCGGTCTTAATGACCGCCTCGGCACAGCCTACAAGAACCCTAGAAACACCGCCAGCGGGTCGTTGAAGCTCAAATCGAGCATGGAGTGTGCTGAGCGTCCTTTGTCCTTTTTTGCTTACGACATTATGACGAAAGGGTCTCAGGAGAACAAGCTCGCGCTCCTAGAGGAACTCGGCTTCGTGACAGCAATCTCTGACACGCAGCTCTGTAACCTGACCATTAAGGCGATCACTGACGTTATTTCGGAGTGGGAGTTCACCCGAAGCGGCTACGACTACCCTATCGACGGTCTCGTCATTAAGCTGAACGAGGAAAAATGGCGCAATGAGCTGGGTGCTGGAACGAAATACCCGAAATGGGCAGTAGCCTACAAGTTCCCTCCCGAGCGTAAAAAGACCATCCTGAATGACATTGTGCTGTCCGTTGGCCGCCTCGGAACAGTCACGCCAGTCGCGCAGCTTGAACCTGTTCAGCTTTCAGGTACTACGGTATCCAAAGCGAGTCTGTGCAATCAGGACGAGATTGAACGTCTTGGCATTAACGTCGGAGACGAGGTTCTGGTCGAAAAGAGCGGAGAAATCATACCCAAGGTCATGGGTCTGTCCAAGAAGCGTACCGAAAGCGGTCACTGGACGGTGCCTTCGGACATCGACGGAGTGCCTATCGTCCGTCGTAAGACGTCTAAGGGAGACGACGCCGTCGCTTACGAGCTTGCAGACAAGACTCACCCGCTTGTAGTAGTTCAGCGTATTGAACATGCCGTAGGTAAGCATGCCCTGGACATTGACGGCATTGGACCTAAACAAGTTGACGGTCTCGTTAAAGCAGGAATGCGCAGCGTTGCTGAGCTATTCACGTGGGACGAAGAGCGTTTATCTAAGGTTCTCACGGCGGCATCTCTCAAGAAGTTCTTGTCGGAGCGCGACAAAGCCAAGGAGAAGCCCTTGTGGCGTAAGATACACGCCTTTGGCGTGGAGAGCGTAGGCGTATCTACCTCAAAAGACCTTGAGCAGGCGTTCGGCAGCGTAGCGGCCATTGATGAAGCAGGCGCAGAAAAGGTCGCCGAGTTAATCGGCGACGTTAAGGCTAAGCACCTCGTGGAGTTCTTCGACAAGTTTTCTGACGACGTGATTGCCATGCACGAGGCAGGTGTGGTCTTTGAATCTACAGCCCAAGAGGGTGCATTGACAGGCATGACTTTCTGCATTACAGGTGAGCTTGAAATGGGGAGCCGTCCCGACGTTGCAGCTATGATCGAGGCGCAAGGCGGGGTCGTAAAGTCCTCAATGTCCAAGAAGGTGAACTACCTAGTTGTAGGCGAGGGGGCAGGGAACACGAAAGCACAGAAAGCAGCTAAACTCGGAATAAGGACGATAGATGAAGCAGAACTCGAAAATATGCTCGGTAACTAAGAATATGAACCCGTTTCAGCAAGAAGCAGCTCAGTCAAGGATAGAGCCTGACCCTGATAAGGCGGCGAAAAACGACGAGTTCGAGTATCCCTCGTACGCGGTTGAGCAATTTATCCTTCTGGCAGGCTTAGGTCTGGCTCCATACGCCATGAGCGTTTCCCTAGGGCTGTTCCTGACGTGGGCTGTTTACGTTGTGTTCACGTGCTTAGCCTGCAAGAACCAGATGAACCACGCAAAACTCGATGAAGACGCCTACGACGGGATGTGGGGTGTACATGCTATACGGGAGTTAGGCAGGGGTAAGTTGGCAGTCTGCATAGCGGTGCTCGCATCTGTGTCTTCACTCGTAGCCTACTACGAAGGGCATTACGTGATCGGGGCTACGGTAGCCTTCGCAACGGTGTTCAAGGCATACATGCGGCGTAATGTAGTGCGGTATATCTTTGAAACCCTCCACACTGAGGGTGCTGAAATGTTAGAGGACGGTCTAAACAACGAAGACGCCGTGCAACTTACGGTGCAGCCTCTGTTCGCCCCTCCTGTGCTTTGCGTAGCAAACAAGGCAACCCGAGAAAAGATAGGGGTCGAAGCAGGCGGTCATGTCGAGATAATCACTGACAGCGGAAGTTTTGCGCGTGAGATCAAGATGGTTCCCAAAGATATAGCAGACAGTTCGGACGGTCTCATATTCTTGAGTGTCGCGGACATCCAGGCGTACGGGATAATCAGCGGAAAGGTCAGAGTCAAGCCTATTGAAGGAGACTTTCGTCCCGTCTGATAAACCCGTCTGGAGAAAACCAAAACGAGACGTCCACTCGGAAAGGTTTCACAGACTCAGAGTCGGCTATCATAGTCGGGATTCTGCAGTGTGCGAAGTGGGCGGATACGTCGTCCACGACCAAGTCCTCTACAAGCAACGGTTCGGGCTGCCTCTCAACCCACTCTTTAATGAATGAGGAGAAGGCTCCGTCCCTGCATTGTTGCTGAACCCATGCAGCCAAGGCTGGTTGATTCTCAGGCATCTCAATATGCGTCCCCGCTATTTTACGTGCTACGTCACCCATGGTATTCTGCCGTGAAAGAGTAACCCTCTGGAGACCTTGACCAGGACAGACTCACGTAACCTTCACTGCACTCAAGGTCAACTCTACCGTTCGCGCCTTCTACGTCCTCGGGGGTGTAAGGCTCTAAGTCTATGCCGTGTTCAGATAAAGCGTCAGACAGCATTACCCACGCGATCGACTTGCTTGGGTACGTACCCTCGAAGGCATGATCAAGGTCGACATTTACTTTACCTGTGATAGCGTCTGCTGTGTTCATGTTCTAAATACTATGAAAGGCATACTCTTTGAGAAAGGCAGGTGGTTTAAGGTACGTAGAGCCGTCCACGCTGATACAATCACGCGCGTCACAATAGTGGAGTTTGATATTCTCCGCCTAGGCGTGCGCTTTGTTACCTTAGAGAAGCGCGAAAACGACGTGTGCCTTCGGGATATATCGGTGGAAGCACGGAAATGGATCGAGGCGAAAAACCGTGGTGCTTCGCTAGATGGGTGCGCTTCAGAATTTGCCAAGCGGATAACTGCCAAGGTTAGATCGTGGCAGCAGTAGGCGACGGGGAGTACCCTGTAGAGGAGAAGTCCTCTGATGAGTCCTCGTCGGACAGGTCGTAGGGGAGCACCCGTACGCCTAAGTGCTGTCTTCCTTCGTTTCTGAACTTGTACAGCTTGATGTCCGCGTGGTCAATGCCGATAAGGCGCTTCAAGTTTTCGACCTCGTTATCAGGTATAGCAAAGAAGTCCATCTCAACAGCCTGCTTTTCGTGGTCAAGCTGGATGTCATTAAGGTATGACATGAGTGATGGGTTTTCAAAAATGCGCAAGGCTAAGCGGTCTGCGTACGCACGGAGATCGTCGTGCTCAGGGTCGTCCCCTTCCAATACGATAGCCGCGAAGTTGCGTATGGCAGCCTCCTCGGAGTACTGAACCCTGCGGTGCGTAGCTTTGCTGCCTTTGCCTTTCTTTCTATCCTTGTCTTTCTTTTTCTTCGCAAGACCAGGACCGGGAGAATCGACAGCGCCTATGTTACCTGTGCCTGTCATACCTCTTCAAGAAATTCGTCTGGATTCAGATTTTCGTCGCCAGCTTCATCTTCGCCAGCGTCAGGCGGTGGCATGTCGCCTGTACCTTCTTCAGGATCAGGCAAGCTGAACTCGTCGTCTTCAAAGCTTTCAGGCTCGTCGTCTTCAGCGGCTTCACCGCCTGCGTCAAGGTCGTCAATAGCAAGGATTGTGTCGTCACCTTCGCCTCCAAGGGAATCGTCCTCACTGCCGCCCTTATCGTCTTCTTTAGCACCAGGCTTAGGAAGCTCGTCGAGGTACCACTTGATAGCACCGTAAAGTTCGTCAGCAACGGGACCTTGGCGGTTCGCACCTAGAGACTGCTCAAGTGCGACGAGTTCGCCATAGCTAAGTTTCATACGGTACGTGTTGTACTCGTTCTTGGTTTTGTCGATTTCGGCCATAAACTAAATACTTGCCGTATTTTCTGTTCTTGGTGTCATGTACATTGCAACATTCTCGAAGTCTGTTCAAGCGCGTTTTAGGAAGTCGGTAGGCGAGCGCCATATTACGTTTGAACCCAATCGACCGTACGTTCTGTCGCAGGCTCAATACACGCGCCTCGCTTCGACAGAAGGCATACGAGAGGTTTTTTACAAAGTATCATCAGCGGCTGCGCGGTTCAAGCCGTTCGACGCTACGACCGCCGTAAAAGGCTCAAAAGTGCTACTGTATAATGGGTCCGGAGGCTACGGAGACCAAGTTATGACGTGGCCTGTAGCCGCAATCCTAGGTAACATGGGGTTTCGGGTTTACGTCGTCACGGAGCCTGGCAACGAGCAGTGCTGGTGGAATCTTCCCTTCGTGAACGCCACGGTAACCTTGCCTTTAGAGTGGGATCTGGTGCAGCTCTACGACTACGTAGTGTGCATGGACGTCGTCGTAAATCAAGACGAACACCCTGATCAGCAGCACCCCGTCGATGCGATGTTGAACCGTCTCGGGATCGATCCTCAAAGCGTACCTTCGAGCGATAAGGTTTACACGCCCACACTTACTCACGACGAGTCTAACCCGCCTCCGTTCGTAGAGGGTCCGTACGCCATTTACCAGTGTGCGACAAGCAATCCTCTGAGAAGCCTGAAAGAAGAAGCTTCCGTTAACCTTATCCGTGAGCTATCGAAAGCGACTCCAAAGCTTACATGGGTAGTGCTGTTCGACCAGTTCCTACCTGAGGGGTACACGAAACCCCTTATGGAAGACAAAAACCCGCGCATAATACCAGCCCGCCTGTCATCATTCAGGGAGATGTTATCCGTGGTATACAACGCTCAAGCAGTCGTTTCCCCTGACACCCTGTCAGTCCACCTTGCGGGTGCGTTTAATATCCCCACTATAGGTCTTTGGGGGCCTACAGGGTCAAAGTACCGCACAAAGTATTACAGCACGCACGCTGAAATACTGAACCACGGTGCATGTCCGCACGCACCGTGCATGTACACGGGAACAGGTCTCCCTCACTACTGCCCTTCCAAGGACGAGGGTCAATGCTCGGTGTTAACCTCTGACAGCCGGGCTATTCTTGCAGTGATGCAGACGTGCTGCACTAAATGGGGAGAGTGGGTATGATCGAAATAGAGGAAAAGCCTGTAGTACTGTCCCTCAAGACCAACGCGTCCAGCAACCTAGAGCGGATACGCAGGGATATGCGTTTCCACCCTGACAAGTATTTCATGTCTCCGAAATACAAGCTGTTCAAGCGGTCAGGAGGCGAAGCGGGGTGGGACGGTTACAAGTACCCTCTGCGCTTTGTCGGCAAAACAAGAACCCAGGCGATGACGGACAGAGGTAACTTAGGGCAGGTTACTACTTTGTGCGAAAAGCACGACATCCCGTACAGAGTGAAGAGGCTTCCTCGTCCGTTCGAGGGGATGACGCCTGACGACTTGCCTGACGACCTTATCCTTTCTGACTTTGAGCTCGACGAGAACCAGCGCATAGGCATCACGCAGTGGCTGGTCGCTACCATGGGCATGAACAGGGTAACTGTGTCAGGCGGTAAGACGGCTATGATGTGTGCTGCGGCGTCTGCGGTAAAGCAGAACTACGACGACGCCCGTTTCATGTACATAACCCCTACGGAGCGTCTGATTAACCAAGTGTACAAGGAGGCTAGGCAGTTCCTTCCGAGCTGGGACATCACCAAATTCGGCGGAGGCGGTCGAGACGAGAAGGGAGCGGATATGGTTGTGGTTACAGCCGCCATGGTAAGTAAGCATCTCAAAAGACTCGTCGAGGAAGGCTGGTTCAAGACCTTTTTTGGTCTCCTCATTGACGAGTGCCATCACTGCACGGCTAACTCGTGGGAAGCGATACTCAGGCAGTGTCCTGCACTGTTCAGGTTCGCCGCCTCCGATACGCAAGGCGCAGAGGACATAAGTAAAAAGACCAAGATGCAGGGGCTGGTAGGAGAGAAGCTTCACGACGTGTCTGCCGCCCCGCTTATTCAGTCAGGGCGCATAGCCAAGCCTTACATCTACATCGTGGACGTCCCAGAATGGCACAACAAACACAAGCACGTTTCCCATACAGCTTTATGCAGGTCTACGGCGTGGGTACTTACCGACCAATGGGAGAAAGGGATCTACCTAGGTCAGGCGTACGCCCTGGATGATGAAGGAGAGTTCGTCGAGGATGGTAAGGGAGGCTTCGTGAAGAAGACAGGATGTCACCTTGTAGAACTTGGCGGCGAGCCTCAAGAAGTGGAGTCGCGATTCTGCTTGCTGGACAGGCTGTACGATAAGGCTATCATAAAGTTCAAAGAGCGGAACAAGCTGATAGCAGACTGGACAGAGTATTACGCTGAAACTAAAAAACTGCGCACGCTGGTCGTATGCACGAGAACGCTTCACACGTACATCTTAGAGGCACTCATCGCGTCTAGGCTAGACTGCGGGGAAGAGCGGGTACGTCTCCTTCTAGGAGAGGCTTCGATCAAGGAGCGTGATAGAACGTTTGACTGGTTTCGCGAGACAGAAGGCGCAGTGCTTATCAGTCCCCTTGTAAAGGAGGGGGTCAGTATTAACGAGATTCAAGCAGGAGTAGTCGCCGACTACAGCGCCAACTGGGAGTTCGCTAACCAGATACTCGGACGCTTCATCCGCCAGAAGAAGGAAGGCGCGAACGAGGCACACATTACGTGGTTTTTAGACAGGCAGCACCCCTCTTACAGGAAAAACGCTAAAGAGCTGTTCCGTAAGCTGGACAAAATACAGGGGTACACGATGTACTACCCATGCCGTAAACCAGGGGATATGGAGGGCGTTACCGAGTTTGAGGCACGTGCTTTAACGTAGCACCGTAGGCTCGCTCAGGGAAGCCTTTACCTTATTACGCGACTGAGACGGTTGCGGAGCGGTATCGGCAGGTACGTTCTCAGCCTTCACCTCAGCCTCTTTGACTTCCTCAGCCTCAGCTTTAACATTTTCTGTACCGACCTTGACCTCAGCGTTCTCAGACACAGTGCCTTCACGGCTTTCAGCAGCATCAGCTTCGGCTGCTTGCGCCTCTTTAGCGAGGCTCGAAGACTCCTCTGCAGAGCGTGCTTCGGGCGTTTCAAGCGCGGGCGTTTCTGTTTCGGTTTTCGCAGAGCTGCGACGACCACGGCGGTTTTTGTTTTCTTCAGGCATACTTAAAATACAGTTCTAACAAATAAAATGAGAGAGTTATGCAGATGGCCGTTCACCCCCTCGACTGAGTCGGGCGAAAAAGAGCTGGTGGTGTACGAAGACGGATCGAGAAGTTTCGCCTACGTATTCGACCGCTTAGACTTCATGCGCCAGAAAGGGTACAACGCTGACGCCATGATGGACTTACTGCTTAACTTCAAGAGCTTGCGACCGTACATGGTACCTGTGAACATCAGCTTTGACCTCTACTACGCCATCCGAGAGGCCGTAACGGACGGGGCTAATCCGTCTGTCGATGAGATTAGTAGCATCGACGAGCAGGTCATTGAGGCGTACCAGAATCAGGCTTTGGCGTCTTCGTCTGTGCCTGATTGATACTGCTTTTCAGCTCTGCCATGCGATTCAAGGTAGTATGCTCGCCGTTCCCGTGTTCAAGCACGATCTGGTCAAGCGTCTCACGAAGGCTGTTCCTGTCCTCTTCTGCCTTGCGCAGGTCTTCGTAAATTGATCGTGCGATGCTGTTAGCTTCCTGGAGGTACATGGATGCGCCTATAAGAGGCGTGGTTTTGGATGCGAGTTGAGCGAGGGCTTGTTCGTGGCTGTTCATACCTTTAAGAACGTATTCTGTTCTAAGTCACATGATACCTGATAGCTTAGTCAAGATTTGCGTGTACATCGTTTTGGTCACAGGTGCTGTGAGCATACCTGCCCTGACGTTAGCGTACCTGTACGGAATGGTTAAGTCCGCCAGAACGTACAAGACTGTTCACGAATGGTTCGACAGCCTAGACCCTTCCACCCTCCTAGGCGAAGATTTTAACGAAGGCTTGTACGACGCAGTGGATACGTCAGTGGAGGCGAGCGTTGCAAAGATAGAGCGAAAATTGGAAGGCTTGACCCGCGTGGGAGTTCCAGCGGCTGAGCCTACGGCGACCGAGCCTACGGCGACCGAAATTAAAGGAACGATTACCTTCGCAGGTACGCCTCCGCTCAGCGAAGACGGAGAACCGCTGGAGGGTCCAGTCGGGTCTGACGTAGTAGACGGTGCCACCTACGTCCATTTCAAGACGAAGATGGGTGAAGTCGTTAAGATGCCCTGTAGTTAGGGTATGCTCAAACAAGGAGACAAAGTTACCGTAACCCAAGAGGGTCTCGCTCGTCACGCACAGGCAGTCCCTGTGGACGAATCCCCATCTTCGATCGAGTGGCGTTCAGCACTCCACACTCGGAAAGGGCAGCCTGCCGTAGTCCGAGAGAACGTAGGTAACAGGGTGGAAATAGAGTACCCTGACGGCTACGTAGTTCTCGTGGAATCCTACGTTTTAGGGACTTACGTAGAAGATACGGCTGCGCCTGTGAAGGAGAGCAAGCTATACGCTGACCGTGATCGTGTCCTTCCTACCAGTAAGCATAACGAGCGAATCACAGAAGCGACCAGCGTAGGGCTGGAAATCGCTCGACGGAAGTCCGTGCATGAGGCACAAGACCAGAGCGGTGAGGCAGAGCCTAATAAGGCAGGGTATTACGCCCATTTACTGTACAATGGTTAACATTTTCGCCCCTCGTGTATAGGAAGGGGTATGTTAGTCCAGGTTGAAAACGTAGGGGATGTCAAGGAGCTTGATCACGCCCGCCCTATCCTCATGGAGGAAGTTGACGCGTGGGTAGGCACACAGCCGTGGCAATCAGTGGTTTTCAAGCGTCACGATATAGAGGGCGACGCCCTCAAAAACACCATAGCACTACTCTTTAAGTCGTGGGTTCACTTGCACCGCATAAGTGGCGTTCAAGTAAGAAAGGCGGACAGCAACGTGTGGCGTACTGAGGTTCAAGCATACCTCAGGCGACAAGGCCAGCAGGACGGTCAAGGCAACCCGAGGTGGAACGTAAGCTATGAGCAAGGAACGCTTACGCTTACGTGGTCAAATTCCATGGAAGCGATACGCGTGAGGAATCTCGTGTACCGCATGTCACACCTCCTTACGTGGGCAGACAGGTACACTAAAAAACTGTCAGGTACATCGTCCTTGAAGTGGAGTACCTTTGACAGCATATCTAAGCACGGACTTATGGGCTTTTAGTTTCTGTTCTAGGAGGTATGGCAGCCTCCTCACCTACACAGAGAACCCTAGCCAAGCTTCACGTGTCAGGGTACGTTACAGACATAGTGGAATACTGGCACGCACATGCAGGAGTTCGCAAAGACCTGTACGGGTGCATTGACGTCATAGCCTGTGGTGATGGTGCTTACGGCAGGGGTATTATAGGCGTGCAAGCCACGTCAGCAAGCAACCACTCCGCGCGGGTGACCAAGTCCTTAGCGATACCAGCCCTGAAAGTTTGGCTTGAAAGCGGAGGGCGTTTTCAAGTATGGTCTTGGGGAAGGAAAGGAAAGCAAGGAGAAAAGAAACGCTGGCGCGTGCGTATCGAGGAGGTACGTCTAAGCGGCGATGAATTTTTAATCGAGAAAATCTGTTCTTAATACTATGGATAACAAACCAACCACCTTATCTGACGAAGAAGCCAAGAAACTCGGATTCGTACCGCCGAAGCCGCAACAGCCTAACCAGCCTCAGCACCAGGACATGACGAACGTGCTCGGGTACTTCAACCCTCATTCGTGGCCTATCCACGTTTCTCTTTCCGAAGTAGGGCTGTCCTGCACCCTCGACAAGCGGGGTCAGTTTCTCGTGGACTCAGAAGGTCGAAGGATAAACGACCCGCGCCTTGACAAGCTCGTGAGCGAGTACGGACTCGCCAAAGAGATGACTACCGAGAGTGTGCCTACTGTGTGGATCAAGCCAGCGCAGGAGCAGAACGACTCACCCTACGGATTCCGTGGCGGGGAGATAGTTAAAGATTCCAAAGGTGCAGCGGTACCTCCTCAGCGTGCAGACGCGAAGGACGCACCCTCTCGCCCGACAGGAGGACGCACACCAGTCGGCTCCATGACGATCGAGGAAGCACGTCGTCTCGGTCTGGCAAAAGGGAATCCGATGCCTGACGATGTAGGCGCACCAGAAACGGACGGAGCACCTGCGGGAGGTAACATACCCGACCTGAGAGTACCTAACCCGAACGCGGTGTACCGTAACCCAGACCTTGAAAAGCAGAACAACGTTTCTGAGAGCCTTGACCCTGACGCAGACGACGTAATGTCGGGCGTGCTTACTGAGGCGCAGAAGCAGGTTCAGGCGCGTCAGCAGCAGGAGGCACAGCCAGAAGAAGTGCCTGATACGTCACCTCAACCTGTCGAACCGACTAAGCCCGCACCTGAAGACAATTTGCCTGCCCCTGATTTGGACGACGACGAAGTTGAAGTCGAAGACCTTGAGAAAGACGCGCCTGCGGCAGAGAAAGCACCTCCCTCAAAGAAGGTCGCCAAGAAGGCTACCACCGAGAAGGTCGTTTCAAAATCTTCAGACAAGAAGTACGTTGACCCTGACACAGGCAGGGCGTTCAAGTACAGGAGCGAACTTAAACGCTTCTGCGAGAAGTCCCACGGGACAGAGCGTACCGAAGAGATCCTCAAAGCTTACCCTCAAACTGAGCGCGGCAAGCGCGTATCTAAGCGCCGATCAAAGAAGAAGTAGTAGTTAATGTATGGCTGACCCCAACACTAACCCACCTTCAAGGTCTAAACCCGACAGAACTGTAAAGTCCACTTCGCAAGGTTCTCCTGATACCTTGCCGATGTACGGGTACACAGTAGACCAGCTTGCCAACTACATTAAGCGGCAGCTAGGATTCCCTACGTGGCAGGTAGAGCTGAGTCACCAGCAGATTTTGGACAAAGTCCAAGACGCTCTTTTCAAGTTCAGCCAGTACCGACCTAAGCTAGGATACCAAGCTTTACCTTTGGCTAGGAACGTAAACGCCTACTTGAAAGGCGTGGAGATAGGGCAAGACGGCCCCATACAGGTTGACTTCGTTGAGCCTCTGCCTACTCCGACCGCTATTTTCTACGGAAACTTGATCGACCCTGCTCCGCTGTTCCGGACAGGTCTTGACGAGTACGACACGTGGATGCGCTGGAGAAAGACGTGGATGCGTGTAACCTCGGTCCAACCTGACTGGTACTACGACCAGGTAGGGAAAGTCTTGTACATCCACAACCCTATTGAGCGCTACTCTGCGTCCGTGTTTGCTTACCTGACGTACAACGACACGACAGAGCTTACTCAAGTAGGCGCGGAGTGGGTGAAGGAGTACTCTTTGGAGACGTGCAGGTGGCTCTACGGTGACATTATGAGCAAGTACTCAGGGGCAATCCCTGGACCACTACAGAACCTTCAGCTTGACCAGCAGAAGAGGTCTAATGCCGAAAAGAGGATAGAGCAGCTGGAGCAGAAGCTCCACGGCATGCAGCAACTTTCACCTATAATGATAGACTGATGAGTTTAATAACAGAAGCAGGTGCCAATGCTATAGTGGACGGCCTTGACGATCGCATAGCGGCGTCAAGAGACCGAAGCAATAAGGCGCGTGCAGACGTAATAGACGCTGTAACCACTAACAACAGCGACCTGACCAGCGTGATCGCCGACTTCCGGACTCAATTCCAGGGCTACATAGATGATCTTCGCGACGAAACGGACACTAAAGTCGAGACCACCCGATCTGACATTCAGAGCCAGATAGACGAGCAGGTAAGCAAAGGGGACGACACTGTGGCCGAACTTCAAGCCCTTTTTGACCAGCAGAAAGCGAGAATACCTCTAGCGCACCGCCCGCCTTCTTACTCTACAGGGAATTGGCGTACTTTTTATGACGCACTTATTGAAGCGTCCGAACCTGGCTCGATAGCTGACCTAGGAGGCGGATCTCCGTACGCCTTTGTCGAGTCTGTCAAAGCATGACCTATTTATTCTACCTACCCAAGCTCTAGTACACGTTCCCAGGTAGTTCCACGCTCTAATTCTGTGGTTTCCGTCAAACACGTTAACGTAGTTGTCGTACTCAAACAGTATAGCAGGCAGGTAACTTACGCTTTCTCGGCATACTTTTTCTGATATAATGGTACACGGGGGGTACACTTTGAACGACCACGAGTCCGCCTCCAACGCTTCAATAAGTGCTTGCTTATCTTCTCCTAAGAGGTCTCCAAAACAATCTCTAAAGTTGTTCCTCGTGATAAAGTCAGCAATGTATTCCTCGTCTATCATGCTGTCCACGCAGGTCCGCCGTGGGCGTCTTCAAGGCTCAGCTCGCGATGCGCATTAAGAAGGGCTAGGAGTTGGCCAAAGTCGATAGAGGATATGTTTTGAGTTATGCGTTCAGACGCAACGTCAATAGAGTTGTTGAGGGTCTTACTCAGGTTTTCTAGCGAGTCTAGGATGTACTGAGTAATGTCCTGTATGTCCTGCTGGTTGTCGGTATTCAGATCATTAAGCTTGTTACTCAAGTCCTGGACTGAATTAGTCAGGTCTTCGATGTTAAGCGCAATGTTCTCGTCGACGAGACCTTCTAAGGCACGCAAAAGCTCCTCCAAAGCGTTAAGCCTAGCTCGAAGGACTTCAAGACTTACTATTAGTGCATCACTCATAGATTAAGGCGTTGCAGTCACGGTAAACCACGATGACCCTCCGATGTTAACTACCTCTCCCATGTTGAGGGTTACTCTAAAAAATCTCACGTTGGCTTTGTTAAACAGAACGTAGTTCCAAGAACTCTGGTCATGCCTTCCTGCATGAACGGAACCCCACGCAGTGCCTAAGTTTGATTCGACGAAATAAACCGTCCCTGACTCAGTCCTGCCGCTCCCTTTTGGAGACCAGTCCCCAACAGCACGAACCTGAACATTACTCCAGAAACCGTTGCTATTTGTCTCAAACCGCAGGGTCCTTCCACGTGTCTTAGGGCTGGTATAGTTTATGGGACCCGACGCAGCTGCATGACCTTCATCGTTCAGGTGCTTGTCGATCTCTTTAACAACTTCCTCAAGGTCTCCGTAAGCTTCCGTCCTAGCGACCTCTATCACGGTACTTAAATTTCTCACCTTGCTTTCAACCGTTGTACGCAGAGCCTGAAGCCCTTCGTTCAGTATGACTCGGGAAGGGTCAAGAAGGTCTAATCGAGAGTATTCTTCCGCCTTAGTGTTAATCACGTCTGTAAGGCGTTTCAACGTGTCGTCGACGTAAACCTTATTGAGCGCAGTCATGCGATCGAGAGCCTTCAGCCTTCGGTTCATGTCCTCAACGCGACTGATCGCGTCTTCAACGTTCGTTATTAAGTTGTTCATCAGATAACTTCAGGACCCATGCCGTACAGTATTACGCTTACTTTTTTAGCCGACGCCTCGTTCACGCTTACCACGGCACTGCCCGAGTACTCCTGGATGCTTACGTCGGCTGTTTCGTGAGGGCATACAGCCACCGAAATGTCTGTTCCGCTCCAGTCGAGTATCGCCCCTGTCGATACCTTCGGGTAATGCAGTGTGAGGTCGCCATAGAAGTACATGTTCTGGTTTTTAAGGCGCAGTAGGTTAGTCTCTTCGCCTGACGCCGAAATACTTACCGACTCAAAGTAATCAAAATCCCCCGACGCGGGGACGCCGCTGACGTAGCCGGGTAAGGGAGCCCCCCAAGCCCCAGCAGCTAGGCTGTAAGGGTGTCCTTCTGTCTTTCTTGTGATGAAGTCGCCTACAGAGGGTCCAAAAAGTTGCTTCCACGGGAGATTAGGTGGGAAATTTCCTACGGTCACTGGAGCCGTCGCTACGAATGTTGTCATAGTCCCCGACAAGTACACGTTTACTACGTCGTTTTCATCATAGCTGGAAGCATTGTCATAAGTATCCTTGTAGGTTAAGCCCCCGTTTACTCCGTCCGCACCAGGATCACCTTGGGGTCCCTGCGCACCGTGCTGAGCCGCAAGAGACCAGTAGAGGTTTGATCCAGTAGCCGATGACGGAGGCTCCTGTCCTTGGTTGCTCCCTGTGGCGACGAACGTAGAGTAGGGTTCCCCTCCGAAGTTATGGCGTACCGTATCCTGCTCATCGTAGATCGAGGAGTTGTTCCACAGCCCCCTCCACGTGATGCTGTCTCCCTGGGGACCCGTCGCACCGTCAAGACCGTCGTCGCCTTTGTCGCCTTTGTCACCTTTGTCACCCTTCGCGCCGACAGCGGAAGTGGCTACGAGGCTCCACACGCCTCCCCCTCCAGACCCAGGCTGCGTCCCTACGGGAACAGCACTCGTCGCTATGTACGTTGAGACTAAGGGGTTGGTACCGCTTGATCCGACCTCAAACGAGACCACATCGTTCGGGTCGTATGCCGTATTAACGTCGTAATCGCCCTTCCACGTGAAGCCTTGACCTGCCGCACCTGCTGGACCCTGCGCCCCTTGCGGACCCTGCGGACCAGGGTCGCCTCGGTCTCCTTTTTCGCCTTTAACACCGGGCGAAATAACGTTGCCGCCAGTCGCCTCGGTAGGTCGCATAGTGAGGATGACGGATGCAGCAACGTCTGCCGTGACTTCTCCGTCATTGAAGATTTTGATGACAAACTCGCCTGAGTTGTAGAAGCGTGTACCGCCTTGGTACTCCTCAGAAGTAGTGACGAGTGCCTCGCCAGTCTCGTTGCCGAAAGTTCTCCCACTGTTGTAGTAAATCTCAAGACGCGCGTTACCTTCAGGCACGGAAGCGACAATAGCGTTAAGTATTCGAGCTTGAAACCCCTCAGGTATGCGGGCGTTCACTACAACCTCAGAAGTACCCGCAGGAAGCGTTGTGCGCACCGTAGGGAGGTTTACGTACTGCTCCTGAGAGTTCACCTGCTTGATGACTTCGTTGACCTTCTGAGCTATCAGATTGTCTCGATGGGCGAGTTGCCTTGTCGGATTACCTACTGAGGATGAGTCCAGTGCGTCAGCGGGTCCAAGGTGGCGTACTCCACCGGTTGCTGCGTACGGTCCGTCGTCAAGAGAGTCGCCGTCTGAAAGTGCTATAGGTATGATAGTCATAGTTAAAACCAGTTAAGTTGTCGCTTATTTAAGAACTCAGGGAACAAGATAAACTTGTACCTTAGGCGTCTCCCGAGCTCGTACACCCGCTTGGACTTCCGTACCTCTACGCTGTTTTTCTCGTCCTTTTTCCGCACAAACCCCATGTGTACTGTGCGCGGTTCCTGCATCTGGGGCTTCAAAGCTCCGATCCTGCCGAGATTTATGCGTGCGCCTGCGACGATAGCGTCGTCAAACGTGCGGATCATGCAGTTGTACGCCTTAGTAGCCTCACTCACGGTAAAGCCTTCGTCCACGAGTCTTCGTATGAAGTCTGCTCGGTTGATAGCGGAAGTCTTGCTCATCTTGAAAATAGTAGAGGTATCTCGAAAGTGTTCGCAGGCTCAAGTACGCTTCTGAACGTGAGCTCAACGCTCACAGAACGCGCGTTCCTCTGCATAGTTATCTTGTCCAGAGCGGCGCGGGGCTCAAACCGCTCAAGAGCGGTTGAAATCTCCGTCCGTATGGCGTCTTGTACTATGGCGTCGTTAGGCTGAAAGACGAAAGTGTGGAGCACTGTTCCGAAATTAGGGCGCATAAGCCTCTCTCCCCTTCGCGTCAGTAGTATCATCTTAACAGACGACTTTAGAATCTCGGTGTTTGTGCCTCTATTAAAGTTCCAGAACTCAGGCGCGTTGCTGCCGTCAGTAGGCATAACTGGTCCGTAAATAACAGACCCCTTCACGTACCTGTCTTCAGGGTTCGTTACTTCGTTGATCTGTACGTTCGCCGTGAAAAGCCCGACGTCAGGCTCAGGCACTGCGGTATTTTGAGCTTCAATGCGGAGTACGTACAGTCCTGGATAGTAGTCGTGGTACAGTTTAAGATCAACAGACGGGCGGGGGAAGTCAGCAGAATCGTACGGTGCCACCTCCCACAAGAAGCCTGAGTCCAAAGGGTACTCTGTACCTGCGTTCAAAGCACTGTATATCCCGTTACGGACTATGCCGACGTCGTCATTTACCTCTGCCGCGTACGCAACAGCCGCGTCTTCTAAGCTATTCCACGTGCCTAAGGTAGCGCCGCTGGCTGTCTTCTGCTGTACTTTAGCGTTTAGGAAGGGTACGAAAGTACCGTCACCCCACGCCACGCGACCTTTGAGAACCTTTTGAACAGTCGAATCTCCTTCGTCCGTGACTTGCACGCTTATTCTAAGCCTGTGAAACCCTGAGTTTCCTGCAAAGGTCTTGATAGACGCTTTATCAAGAAGAACCCCGTCTAAAGACTCAGACTCTGCCCTTATGCTTACCATTACATGCGTTCTCCTATGAACTTACGGTACCCTGCACCCTTGGCTGATGACTCAGGAGCAGCAGTCGGGCTGGTTGTGAAGGTTTTCTTACGCTCGCTCTCGTCGATGTGACCCGTGATCTTGCCTTTTTTCTTCCCTTCAGCCACGGACATGGACACTTTAAGTGGTCGCTCGTCACGCTGGAATGAGCTACGGATAATGTCTCCGTTCTTGAAACCTTCAAAGACGGGAGTTACGTCGTTTGCAGTCTTGTACATCCTCGGTTCTTTGCGCTTTTTACCCGTCAAGGCGTCATTAAGTGCGTCTAAAGCGTGCCGCGCACCTGGCTTTTTTCCGAGCATGTCCTCGACCAGCTTCACAGCTTTGGTTTCGGTGATGTCCTTTTTCTTAGATCCAGAGCTTTCCTCTACGTCCATAGGTGCGGGGAGCGAGGTCACGAAGGTGTCTACGACCTCGTCCGGAAGGTGCAGGTAGCGTTTGAAGATGACGTCAACCCAAGCTTCGCGCGGGAGGTTGAAAGTCTGCATAAGCTCACCCATGCTTCCGAGCATTTGAGTCTGAGCCTGGAGGATTTCAAGTTTCTGCTGTTCCTCAAGACCACCGATCGGGGACATCTTAGCCTTAATCTCAAGCTGGCTGATGTCTTTACCCTGAAGGAGCGCATGGAAGTACCCGAGCCAGGTGTACCCTTGGATGATAGGCTTTCGGATGCTTTTGACCTTGCGGAGGAAGCGCATGTCTGTCGCAAGAAGCGCTTTTCCTGATGGCGTGCCTCCTCCTTCACCGCCCATTATCCACCATTTAGGCATACCGATAATCGAGAAAAAGAGGTTCTCAAGGAGTTCAATGTCGTAAACATCAGGCACGCTGGCTGTTCCAGGGAGCTTCTCAATGCTGTGCTGAAACCCTTCAGGCTTAGGCACGTAAAGTATAGTGTCGAGCGACCAGGCGTTATAGAAAGCTTTGAACTCGTCAGGGATGTTGTCAGATGTGCCTTGACCGAAAGACAGTTTCGACCGAAGGGTCTGCTTCCACCGCTGAACTGTACGCATCTGGTCTGCGGGTACCTGATCCTTCACGTCGATGTTCATTACGTACCTGTCAGGCTGGACTTGGGCGCGGTGAATGACCATCTGGTCAAGTGCAATGCGCAGCTTCTTGTAGATGCCCTGCGCTTCATCAAATATAGGCTCGCCATGCTCGGTAAAGCGTAGCCTGTACATGCGTCGAAAATGCAGGAAGTCCCAAGGGTACCACAGATCCTCAACCCCCTTGTCCGAGTTAATGCCTACGCGCGGTATTTCTGTACCGTCTGGCGCGTGGAAAGCATTCTCCTTGTCGGGTTCGCGTTGTGCCCATTTGAACCCTACGCACTGGCGGTTGCGCTCAAGCCAATACCTGCGTATGTCCATAGGGTGTGCGAAGTTGAAACCTAAAACCCCGTCATTTTTGGCGTAATCAAGCTTTTCGATCGAGTTCCCGAAAGCTGCGGTGTACCACACCTGACTAGGTATGTACTCCTCTGCGCGGATGCGTAGAAGCATATCGTTGAGTTCGTCCTCCATGTCGGGGTCGTTACACTCGTACCACAGTGTAGCAGGGTCATTGGAGTCTGTCTGAACAGCTTCATCTACGATTTCAACAAGCGCAGCCGCCATCAAGTCCCACGAGCTCATCTCCTCCCATAGGCTGAGCATGCTCTCGTACGTTACAGGGCGTTTAAGCAGTGTTGAGTACTTGTTGTAGGAGTCAGGGTCTTGCACTTTACCTGCGTCGGAAAAGTCGCTTTCAAGTTTGTCCTGTTGCCTAGCCGCAGGGTGCGGGGGTACGAGGTTTCCCGTAGCCAACCCTGTGCCTGTAATGCCGAGGTTGCGGAGTAGTGCGCCTGCGATGCTTCGATTATCCATAGTATAAATATAGAACGGAAAACCGCATTTGTTTTGCGGCTTACCTTCTTCACACTACGGACGTGTTACGCCGTATCAATAAAATAACCTGAAAATCAGTTATCAGACACTCGCATAGGCATCTTCTTTTTTACGGGCTTATGATCGTGCTTGGCTTGCTTTACTTTAGCTACCTCACGCTCCAACGCCTCTACAGTAAGAACCCATTCCTCGGGGTTATCGCTGCGGGACGAGGCGATAATGCTACTTGTGCATACGTTAAGGATGTCACCTCCCGAGAAGCCTTTGGTCTGCGCGGCAAGTAAGCCCCAATCTACGTCCTCAGCGACACGCTCCATCGCCGCATCAGGAATGTGGCTCTTGAAGATTTCCGCTCGCATGGACTCGTTCGGGAGCTTGAAGGCTACGTGAGCGGATACTCGGCGCAGGAGAGCTTCGTCGTAGTTCTTGAACAAGTTTGTAGTCATAATCACTACGCCGTCGAAGCGGTCAAGTTCCTGCATAAGGGTGTTCCTGTTCTGGTTGATGCTGGTCGCGCCACTTTCACTCAAATCGACGCGCTTAGACAGCAGCGAGTCAGCTTCATCGAAAAACAAGACTGCACTGTGGTCACGGGCGCGGTGGAACGCAGCACGGATATGTTTGGCAGTGTCCCCGTAGTACTTGCTCACGATGGAGGCGTAATCTACCTGATACAGAGGCTTATTAAGGCTATGAGCGATAGCCTTGGCTGCGCGGGTCTTACCTGTACCTGCTGCGCCGTAGAAGTTAAGAATACAGCGACCTGCCATAGGCATAATCTCGCTGAGACCCCAAGCCTGTTCAAGTTGCTCGCGCATGAGAATCTGGCGGACACCGTCGTCGATGGATTCGCGCGTCTCAGGGTAGAGGGTCAGGTTGTCGAAGTTGTCGCGCTCTGTCGTGTCTGTCAGGATACCCACTTCGGCTTGCGAGGCGTCCGCGTGGCGTTCATCAGGTGGAGGCGGAGTGCCGCGCTCCTGCCCTTCTTCTGCGCCTCCATCAAGGAACTGGCGAAGACGCTCGGTGTACCCTAAAGTCAAGGGGTGCCCCTGCTGGTCGGCTAAAGACGCCACTTCCGAAATAGACGCAGCTTCTTGTTCGTTTGCCGCTCGAAATCGGTTAGAGAAGCGTTCAGAGGGAAGATTGCGTTCAAGACCGTCCCCGAGGCGACGGTAGTAAACCCGCGCACCCTCTACGGCTGTTATGCGGTAAACGGCGTCGCTTTGATTGTGGATGTAGTATTCAGGATGCTGTGGCATTGGTTAGTCCTTTATTTTTAACTTAGAAGAGTGCTCCGCCTCTACGAGGCATTGGTAGTCCTGCTTAGTTCGTGTTCTTGGTAAGCGATGTCGTTAAGGGCGTGACTGAGCTCTAAACGTTCGTGGTCTAGCTTTTTGAGATCAGCTTTTATCTTCTCTTTCTTGTCTCTCAACTCATTAAGAGTCTTGACCTTAGAAGAGTGCTCCGCCATCTCTCTGCGGTAGCTTTTTCCATGGATAAAAGCGTACTTCCAACGTGCCCACTCCTTTGCTATAGTCGCCCTTGAAGCATCGGTGCAAAGCTCTTTGCCGTAGGAGTTGGTTTTTGTGAAAATATCATGCACACAAACAGCGGCGCGGTGAGACGTGGAGCGCGAGGTTCCGCGCACTTTGACAGGGTCAGGACGCGTAAGCAGGTTTTCAAGTACGTGGGAGTAGAAGAAAACAAGTCCGAGAATGTCGTCAGCTCTAAGGTGCGACTCAGATACCCGCACTTCAAGAGTACCGTGCCTTTTCTTGGCAGCACCATTAAGCCAAGTGTAACGAAGACGACTTGAATTGTTGTTCCACGCACTAAAACCCTTTCCTTCTTGCAGTTTTTTCGTGACCTCATCAGGGAGGGAATTGCAATAGTATGACTCCTTTCTGGAAGGCTTTGCTAAAGCGTAGAACCCGTTTTCGTAACGCAAAAAGAAGCGGAACATGTTGTTCAGGCGTTCAGCGTCTATGCTGTCCCAGCACGTCCCGAAATGCACGTGAATCCCGCAAGCGTCTGATATTGCGGTTCTATTGCTTTTGAGTACAGCGCAGAGGTGCCTGACGTTAGAGATAAGCGTATCCGCAGACCTGAACACAGGTGATACGGCTTCATAGCCGCAGCTGGAGTCAGTCTTTAGCTTCCAGTTTGAGAGTGTCGGTACGGGGAACTTAACCCCACGGTAGGTAGCTCTTGTCAGAGAGGTAACGTCGCTCTTTGCGAACTCTATCTCGATTCCCACGCTAAAAGGCAGGGGGTCAGAGACGCTGTTAATCTTTTCGGAAAAAGGAAGGCTCATGCCCCTTCCTATACATGAGGGGCGAAAATGTTAACCACGCTTCTTTTTAGCGTCCTGCAAGGAACGCATAAACCACTTTGGAATCAAGCGTTTAGCTCTGCTTCTGACCGTCACGAAGTCCGCGTCGAAGATGTAGGTCACCCCGTAGTCCTCGTCACTCCTGACGATACGACCCGCTCCTTGGATGATGCCTATGCACGTTTTGTTCAAGTACCAGTCCTCGTCAATGTCTAGCATACGGGCAACGCGCTTGTCGCCGAGTGACGGGAACGGCACCTTGAATATGACCTGCCAGCGTGCGCGGTCGTCCTTGAAGTCAAACCCTTCAACAAAACTTGGCGACAGTATGATCGAGGGGCGCTTAGTTGTGCAGTGACGCTCAAACGCCTCAAGACGCTCGTCAGAGTTTCTCGGGTAGATTATACGGTCGCCGACCTCAGTACCTTGCAGAGCGTCGTACACTGCGTCACCTAGAGCGTACGAGTGGCAGTGTATTATGCCTTTCTCTTGCGCATGGTCAGGCTTGCTCGCGAGCTTCTTTGTGACGCTTATGAAAGCGGGAAGGTTGCGCTCCTGGTTTGCTTTACTGAGGGACGCCAGCGGGGCGACGATAACAGGCCTGTTTTCCAGCGGGAAAGAGCTTCCGAGCGTCAGGCACGCGACGTCATCAGAGTCTAGTCCTAAGGCTCTGCAGAATACGTCTTTAGTCCCGGGAGTGGCGGACATGTAGACCCGCACCTCTGCTCTGTCTTGTACGAGACCTTTGAAAAAGGGTGCCGCAGACAACGGTCGAAGGTAGTACTTGTACCCCTTCTTGTCTTGCTCGTACCAGAACACCCACTCTATGTCCTCGTAAATCGTTTCCACAATACGACCGAGCTTAGAGTAGAAGTTCTCCGCGCTGGATATTACTGCGGCGTCTGCGGCGCTAAGGTTAGCCTTCTTTCCGTAGAGGTCTTCCAGCTCTTTCAACCTCTGCGCCATGTCTGGAATCAAATGATCCTCGATCCAGTCGACAAACTCGTCTCGGGTGCGCACTCTAGGCAAACTTTCGCCTGGGAACTGGTCTTCGTACGCGTCCTGGGTGAGTTCCAAGTCCATGAACCCGATGATTTGGTCTTCAAGCGTATGGCACTCGTCGCATATCAGGACTTTCCGTGCTGGAAGCTCTCCTACGTAAGTGCTTTCTGTGAAAAAGTAAGGGTAGTTCGTGATGCTTACGGGCACCTCTAGGAACTTCTGCTTTTTAAGCGCGTAAGCGCAGATGGATTTTGGACACTTGCTGTTCTCAACCGACCGACCTATCTTGCAGTTTCCGTAGCCTGTACACGGGTACTCGGCTGCGGTTTTCAGGGTTACGCACTTGTTAAGTCCCTCTAGGTATCTTTCAGTATCCTTTTCAAGCTGGTCTTGCAGGAGCTTTTGCGTAATAAGGTAGTAACCACCCTTCCTGTGTTTGTCAGTATCCTTGAGCGTACCTGCCCAATTGCATAGTGCGTGCCCTATGCCTGATTTACCTGCACCTGTCGGCGCGGATATTAAAATATCCTTGTACCCTTTGTCGATAGACCGTTGAATAAAGTCTAAAGCCTTACGCTGTTTCTCACGGATAACAGGAAGAGGGAAGCATTTCTCAATCTCATTCATACGAACAAGAACAGTATCCGTTCTAAAGGTGTAGTTAAGCTGTGAAAAACCTACTAAAGTTCCTATACAACGAGTCCCAAGAGTCAGACTATGCTGACTTTTGCGAGGAAGATGTAGACAAAATCTTCGAGGAGCTATCCCGCGCCGAAGAGCTTGAGACGAAGGTAAAGCCTCTGTCTAAAGCCCTCAGTGACCTCGGTATAGACGTCGGAGGCAGCGTTCACGTCGACAATCAAGGACTGTACCTAGAGTGCGACGACGAGGACTACGCGGACATCATCACACTTCTCCGCTCAGCAGAGGGTATAAACACGCTCGCAAGTGCAGGGTTTGTAGCAGGGGAAGCTCCCAGCTGCTGCGATCGCATCAACTTTATCGACGTTAAAGTCGCTGACGAGGACGATCTTGACTCTGACGAAGAAGCCTTCAAGAAGCTTGAGAAAGACCTTGAGGAACTGAGCAGTGAAGACGCGCCGTCGGTCAAAGACTACGAGGGAAAGCATAACGTAGTGGAAAACACTACCCTTCAGGAGATACTCGGGCAGGAGGGTGAAGACGCTGAGCCTGAGTACACGCAAGAGCTTTACGACTACGTTGATGGAAAGTACGAGTACGTTCACGATGTACCTAGTCAAAGCCCTCCGACAGATCTTGAGTGGGGCGAAACCGACATCTTTCACGTCGTTGACAACGTGTACCTAGAGTACGTACCTAAGCGGGATGGTACAGATGAGGTAGGCGCACCTTTAGACGCTGACGACGCGTACCGAGGACCGTTCGAGGATTTCGGGTTTAGCGTACTCACCACGCCTGACGAACAAGGTGGCGACTGGAACTCGTGGGGCGTTTATTCCACCATCGAGGAACTCGAAAACGCTATCGCAAAAGCCAAAGGAGAAGCGCAATGATACACAGCTACGAGGACATGGGAGTTACGTTTGCGGCTGAGGACAGACCTCCGCTACTTGAAGCGTACTCGGGTGAGCAGATTGTCGCTTGGTGGGGTAACATTGAGCGTCAGTTGCAGCGCATGATTGACAAGTATGAAGACTCGCGAAACAGCGCGTACGTGGACAAGCTCCGCGCATACCTTCAAACGTGGCGCGAAAACCAGATTTCAGGGTCTATCAACCGAGAGACCCTCGACCCTATTGAATCTTCGGCAAACCTTCTGTCAGTGGATTCTTGGAAACTCAACAACTACTTCGGAAACCTCCGAGACCAGATCCGAAAGCTTATCGCGTCTGAGGAGCAGCTTCCACGGACTCCATCGCCCGCAGACCGCAAGCCTCCAAGACCCAGCGGCGGACCACCTCCGTCGTCATTCGGACCAGGTGCAGGCGGCGAAGAGGACGCACCTCCTCCGGGAGACGAACCCGATGAGGGAGGGGACACCCCGCCTGATGGCGATGACGAAAACGAAAACGACGATGACGAAAATGACGAATCCTAAAATCGCACGAGCAGTACTCAACTGCCGAAACAGCCTTTCCTACGCCGTTGACCGCGCCCGCTTGACCGAGGAAATTGGGTCAGACGGCTTGCAGGTCGCCTTAAACAACCGTTGGCTTACGCCCTGTCCGGACACAGGCTCGCTCCGCGTGACACAAGAAGCCTTCTTGGTCAGTCAAATGGAAGAAGTAGCTGAGAAGCCTGAAAAGGTTCAGGAGTCTGTCCCTATGGCGTCCGCTAGGAAGTTCTTCGGGGAGGGCAGAGTACAAGAAAACGACGAGCGCGTAAAAGTCGGAGACGCTGTCACCGTTGCGCAGGACGGTAAGGCGTACACCGCAACTATCAGTTCGATCGATGGCGAAGGGAACGCACGTCTTACTTACTCGAACGCAGCACCGCGCGACCGCCAGCGTACGTACAAGACGTCGGAGCTTGGCGCGGTCGGTCAGTCTGGTGAAGAGCAAGCAAACATGGCGCAGTAGTGAACAGCGACTACACAGCTTTCGTAGACAGGACAAAAGAACTGCTAAGCGGCTCAGGCTTTCTGGTAGGAGGTTACTTTGACTACTGGTCTAAGCTCACGTGGGAGGGTCGTGACGCTCAGACGTCAGGCGTACCTGTGATCATAGAGGACTACACTGCATACCTCTACCCTGCGAGCCTTTCTGCCGATAAGGATAGGGCAGAGAACTTTCTCATAAAAGCCGCAGGAGACGCCTATTTCTCTACGCTGTCTGAGGACGCTGCGGACTTATGGGCTAACAAGTATACGCTCCCGAACGTAAGTCAGATACGAGCGTACCAAGGGCGTTTGAAAAACGAGAGCTACACAAGCTACCTGGCTATCGTTGAAAGCTTCAACTCTCCCGTTGACCGCCTTGTGGCGATACACTTGTCGAACGCCTTGATAGCTAACGGAGTGTCTGTAGCCTCTGCGCGTAACTTAGACGTGACGAGCTGGCCTGCAACCGAGGAGTATGCGAATCGAGGCCGATACCACTCCCTCACTCCAATTATAGGCGCGTACGCCACTGAGGAAGTGAGAAGCAGCTTCGGGTCTGCTGTAGCAGAGGCCGTGCGGGGTTACCCAAGCGTGACTCACTCCGACATTAAAAACGCACTCGGGAGCCTAATACTCCGCGTTATGGAGGAGCTACCAGTGGCTTAAAGGGCAACGCTCTGTTTTGAGCTTAGCTTTGATGAGCACGATGCACTTGCACTTCTGGCATTGAAAATGTCGGTACATGCCTGACGGACACCTCTTGCAAACCTGCACCCTTCGTGAGTGCTCTGCAACACCTACGACAGGAAACCCTTGCGAAGCCCACTGCTTCATCGCTCGGTTAAATTGAGCAATAACCTCCGACCAAGTCACTACGCGAAGGCTTCCGCCGCAGTTAGATCCTGGACACGGTCTCTTAACAGGGCGTGGGTTTACGCTTCCCACGTGGTTCCGTCCTGGTAGAGGCTGTCGATCGCTCGGACTATTGATGATGCCAGGGTTGGGTCTTCTTTCACGTCTCTGAGCCATGATGCAATCTCTTCTTCTTTGTTTTCTAGCTTCTCCCAGTTCTCTCGAAAGTGTAACCGCCCGAGCTCGTGCTCAACATAGTCTAAGGCTATATCCTCAGCGTGAGGGTTATCTAAGTAATCGTCAGCGTTCATGCTATACCTAACCTTTCACGTGTTCGGCGTATTGCAGGGAGGAAAATAAAGCCTGCACCGTTGGTGTTCTCGTCTATCTCAACGCCTGCCGCACGCATGCGCTGTAGCTGCTCCTCACGACGCGCGGCAGCGGTTGCTTGAGCATCCTCTCGAACATTCCTGCTGAACGTAGTCATGCCTATCCCGATGCCCCTGTTGCCGCCAATAAGGGGAGGACGGCTCAGATCTATGAGTGTATCTATAATCGTAGTGATAGTATCATACTTGTCGTTTTGGTCGGGGGTGAGCACGTTAGCCCACCTGAACGGATCATCTCCTTTTTCGCCAAGAAAGTCCAGCCAGTCATTCCACAACTCGCCAGGTAGGTACCCTGAAAGTGCGCCAGAGTTGCTACTCCCGTCTTCGCACCCTTCAATGCCACAAAGGTTGCAGATACATTCGCCAAGGTTAGCCAAGTTTCCTGTAACGAAGTTGCTCACTGTGTTTACTATCTCGGTTATGAGACCGTCCAAAAGTCCAAGGAGTTCTCCTAGGATGGCAAACGGGTGGAACTTGAGCATGTCAGCTAAAGCTTGGTACGCCTTTACTAGGGAGTCTAAAAAGCTACCTGAGCCGCCTATGCTAGGCAGCCCTAGCTCAGGACATGCCTCGCGTATCTTGTCGTACACGCCTAAGTCGGATACCTCAAACGCGTTAACGAACCCCGATATGTCGGGTAGAGGGGGAAAAATGTCGCCTAGGTTTTCAAGCTGTTCAGCGATTCTCTTGATTTGATTGTATTTCCGCATGAACCTCTGGATAAGGTCAGCTAAGTAAAACTGGATAAGCTCAAGAGGGTAGCATATAAGGCTTATGAGATTCTCTACTTCATCTTCAACACCGCCCAGCCCGTCAAGCCCTAGAGCCTCCGCTGCCGACGCGCGTGCCTCTGTGACTCCGCTTGTGACTGCGTCAACACCTGACTGAAGTGTACCCCCAGCAGTACCTTTTATTTGGTTGATTTCAGCCTGTAGCTGGCTTAGGTTAGAAGACGTAGCATCGAAAGCGTCGTCCGTGGCGTCCCTTCCTGTGCTAAATATAGGCTCAGGAGGAGGTAAATCTGAGGGTATAAAACCTGAACTGTTATTTTCATCTGCCATAATCTGTTCTTAAATACAAACAAGGAGTACCATGTCAGAACAAAAACCGCAAGATAAGACACACGTAGTTGTGCAGAACGGCGTCCGCGCCTCAAAAACCATGACCCAACAGCAGGCTGTTTCTGAAGCAGCAAAGCGTAATAAGGGTGTGAATGAATCTACGGGCCAAAAAGCCCAAGTAAAGCGAAACCTCATGGGCTAATGCCTAGGCGTAGGTCTAATTCACAGGCGGCACAGGAACCTGCTCCAGACGAGGCGCAGGACGCTACTTTAGAGTCCGACGCAGAGATTCTTCAAAGAAGCAACCTATCTCCGACCGACTTGATAGGGAAGGTTGTAGAGGCCATCCTAGGGGAGGAGGAGGATCTTGAGCAGTATGCGCCTAGGATAAAGCAGCTTGCCGCGAACCAAGAAGTTAAGGCGCAGCTTCTGGCGTCACTAACACAGGCGAATGACCAGGCGCGTCTAGCACGTCTGTTGAAAGTTAGGGACAAGCTTGAGCACAAGGTGGTTGAGGCTGCTAACGAAGATGACATATCTACTGCCGACGCGGCGGCGATGTACGAGTACCTAGATGGTAAAACAAAGACGCTCCAAGATGACCTTCATATTAGTGCCACAGGTATGCGCGATGTCACAGCCAGTCTTAGCAAACTTGATGTGAGTACGCAAAAACGCAGGAAAGAACTTGAGGACAAACTGCGCCAGACCACGCCCCAAGGTCGTGAGATCGTCCGCCGTATAGCTCATGGCTTGGCTAAGACAGCCAGAAGCGCAGACCA
>Ga0102941_1000009_pt1 | contig 61149 bp, 53 predicted proteins | sample SalPonR2_C_D2_MG_FD_79281 | JGI IMG/M metagenome (GOLD analysis project Ga0102941, IMG submission 79281) | Salt pond soil microbial communities from South San Francisco under conditions of wetland restoration - Salt Pond MetaG R2_C_D2_MG | ecosystem: Environmental > Aquatic > Marine > Intertidal... | reverse complement strand
CTTAGGTCACATAGGACTCCTTGGGAGGATCTCTAGCGAGGCATTTTTCACACAAGGCCCTGGGGGTTACCTTAAAATTATTCATAACCATAGAAACTAAGTTTTTATAGAATAGGATATTTAAAATATTATAAAATATATTCTTAACCTACCATTTCAAAATGGTTATGAATAATTAAGGTAAAGAAACTGAGTAATGTAATTGGTGATTTTAGTAGTATCTCATTCTATATACAATAAATTCAAATGTTTTATATTTCCTGCTACTATAGTATGACAAAATATATTTACCCATAATTTTACTAGAAATGATTTTTTGTCCTTCTCTTTTGCTTAATTTTAAAAATAGGCTCGGATTTCCAAATTCCCAGACTGATAAAAAGGTAGCTGGGGTTCCTTCCAGCCTTCGTAATTTAAGCTTAAACTGATGTGCCTTCCAAGACTATATTCCAGGAAAGTCCCATAACCAAAAGTTTGACCGGCTCGTTTTCCTTCACTCATCTGCCAGGGTAGATTAATGTCCTTAGGCTTGACTCCTACCCTATCATATTCAAAAAATATTCTCCCAAGCGCCTTTTTAAGAATTTGCTTTTGGTACTCCACTCTTGTTTTGATCAAGTTAGATTTAATATTATATTTTTGATTTTCCCAATCTTTATTATATGCCACATTCAAAGAAATTTGATCATTATTTGCAAATCGATAAGAAAATTGATTCTCAAAGCTATACCCATTGATATTATGAGATCTTCTCAAATTGATCCATGATTCCCTCTTCCTATGGTGTCGGCTGAACTCCGATTCGATATTTATTCCAAACATACAATTACCCTTGTAATTCAGAGAATATTTTTCTGTGAATGTCTTTTCTTTTCCTCTGACATTTTCATCATCTATTCTAGTATTATTCTGATATTGTATCTTTACCCTTCCATCAACAGGATTTATCTCATATTTAAATTCTTGTTTAAATCTCCTGTAATACATTGACCAGCTACTATCTATATCCTTCGAAGACATTCTGTACAAATTCATCAAATTATGATTGCTATTTATTTCTTGATTCAATCGTAATCTTGTTCTAGAAGAAATATTTCTTATAAAATCTACAGTCTTATCAGAATTTAGTCTATCACCATCAAAATCTACTCTAAAACCAGTCTGAAAATGTGTGGTTGGACTATGAATATTTGTTCGTACAATTCTGCGTATATAATTTCCTCTAGGATGAGGAACATATTCTGCATAGGTTGAATCGTATCTATACTCCCCTCTACCCCGATCCACTTTATAATAGACTTCTTCCTTTTTAACCGTATAGCGTTCATCAACTTTTATATTTTTTTGCCATCTAAAAGGCAATTTGTACGTATCATGGCGTAAACTACCTTTTAGAAGATAATATTGGATATTAGATTTCTGTGAATTAAAATATTTTTTCCTTCTACCCACCCATTTTAATTTTGCAGTAAGATTTTTCCACTCATTTATCTTGCCCTGTACCCCTAGATCTCTAGACCTACTTTCTTTTTTCCATTTACCATTTTCTTTAATATGATTTGCTCTGGTTCTATAATTAATATTCCAATCATATTTTCCACTTTCTTGTTTCTGAGGTGTTAGACCCAAAGTATGTTCCTTAAACCTAAAATTTTCGTTACTTAATGAATCATTAAGTTTTTTTTCCCCGTCATAACGATAATATGATTCAAAATTAAATATATCTATCCTCGTGTTTAAATCACTTCTGGTCCACTTTTTAAACCTGACTTCACTTTTAGCAGTGGTTATATCCTCAATTGAATATGAAAAATTGTTCAAATTTTTGTATTCAAGATTGACATTGCCATCTATTCTATTTGTGGAATAGGGTCCATATTTCATTTTTCCACCTGACAAATTCATCTTAATCTTATCCCTATATTCGTAAGCTAAATCAGTTTCATAAACTTTCTTATCCTTTGGGTAAGTCTTTTCCAAATCCCATTTACGATCATATTCTACAATATTACTCCTATAGATTGGTTCAAACTTTTTTCCTTCCTGAATATAATCTGCGTGTAAGACCATGTTTCCATATTTTGTCTTTGTAGTCTTATATTGAGTAGAAAACTTTATTGCCCCAGCTTGATTATCTCCATCCTCAAGATTTGAAAAAGTATTCTTATCCAGTGCTGATCCTGTTAATTCTAAATCCATTTTGAATTTCTGGCTAGGAAGCCACCTAGTCCTAAAATGGTACAACTGATGCTTTTGTGGTAAATTTAAAGGTTTAGCAGGAAGATAAACTGCTTCATTCTTTTTATTTTGAGGAATATTCGGATCGTTTTTATCCACATATTCAAAATATACTCTATCAGATTCATAATGTTTCCTATATTTCCCTTTTTCACCAACATTATAAAACGAGGCAGTATATGTTCCCTGATTTTCTCCAGCAAATACTAATATTGAATCTCTTAAAAAATAATTTCCAGTGCTATCTTTTCTAATAGTATTCTTTAGTACTCTTCCTGTGGTATCTCCTAACATTTTTAATTTTTCTCTATCACTACTATCTATTTCCATTTCCACTGGATTATTCTTACCATCAGTTTCTGCAATATATCCTCCTGATATTTTTAAATTATTCTTCATAATTGAGAATTCATTTGATGTAGAAACAATATTTCTCTGGTACACTAGATCGGAGTACTGGAAATCAACAGTAATTCGAGAATTAGAAGTGATTAATTGATTGGAGGTGAATGTTATTTCTCCTGTAGAATAATCAATTGTATAGTCATTATTCTCTCCTCTTTTCATTCTCTCTCCATTTATATAAACTTCTTCCGTTCCCGCTAATATAATAATAGTTTCCTCTCCATTCTTCCCTCTCAATTGATAAGGACCTTGCCGTCCTTCCTCTCCTTTAAATTTAATAGTATGAAATGTACCCTGAGAAACTGCTCCAGCTAATACACCATTATATTGGTCTCTTTCACTACTTAACTTTACCCCTTGAAGTTTTCTTGAATATTGTCCATATTTTCCATTTTTTATATTTAGTTTGAAATCTCCAAAAGTAAAGACTTCATTTGGCATTTGTATAGACATAAATATTTTATCAAGTTCATTTAACCTCTGCGTAGTTCCTTCCGGTTGAATAGGTACATTTTTATCAGTTAAAGCTCCCTTAATAGTAATATTTTCCGTAAACCTGCCTTCTAATTCTAGATCAAGTCCAGATTCGATTGAAACACCACTATTAGATTTTAAATCTATCCCTCGAGTTATAGATCCCGACTGTAAAAAATCATACTGCACATTTTTTGTGTTTTTAGAGAACTCCAATCCTTTAGACTTCTTTGTATTGCTATTATTATTTTTTCCCATATAGGTTCTAGGAGGTTCATTAAGATAATTTATAAGTGATAAACTTATAGGAATATAATTGTAATCCACATATACTTGCATAGATCCCCTGGCTGGTGGAGAAAATATAAGGAGTCCAGGCGGAGTTTTTATACGTATTTTTTCAAACTCATATTCCTGAGTCTCTGTCCATACCTCTACCGAATCTCTAACAATATGAGTCTTACTTAAATTTATTAAGGTATCTCCAATTGAGACATCAATAGTATCCCTCCTAGATAATTGAGATTTACCTATTAAAGGAGAGACCAACAATATCAATATACAAACTTGTTTTAATGAGATACATCCTCCTTTTTAAAGGAGCGTAAAAGTTCGGACTTTTGATAGTATAAAATTCTACCACTTGAAGTTAAGATATAAATTTTAGCTTGCTTTATTTCACAATCAGTGATTCTCTCTTTATCTCTAATTCCCAATAAACCAATTGTATTTTGATTAGTATTATTTTGTTTAATAATATATATTTGTTTACTTTTTTCATCGGTGATAAGATAATTATTTTCAATAAAACTTATTGAACCATCAGCAATTTTCATATCTAAATTAAACACATTTTGAGGTGTACCTCGTCTATCAAAAATAAGTATTCTACTTTTTTCCAGTATCAATAAACCATTTTTCGTTATTTCCATATCAATTGGATTATGTATATTAAATTTGTCATACTCATTACCACCAATTATACTTATTAATTCCTTCTTTGAACCAAAATGCAATACCCTATCCTGATCATCATCTAAAATATATAGTCTACTAAATCTAGAAACTTCTACGGATAAAGGATAAAATTCATATGCTTTACCCATTTCACCGATATAATTTAATTGTTTATCATATCTGACAATTCTTCGATTATTATAATCTGCTATATAAAAATTAAGACCATTTCGGGTAGTAATGTCTACAGGTGTATTAAATAAATTTTGCCCCCATCCATAACCTCCTGCAGAATTCCTTACTGCTCCATCTTTGTCAATAAGATAAATTTGATTATTAGCTTCATTTACCAAATATATCTTCCCAAACTTTGAAATTGTAAAGGCCACGCAATTATACCTACCTTGCACATTTTTAAATGGAGTAATACTCTGAATCGGAGATAAAGCCCCCAGGACTAAACCCGGTATTATAATACAAAAAAATAGAATTAATTTTGTTAACTTTTTAAGCCAGATAACTCGCAATTTCTTCCCAATCATAAGTTTTATAATTTCTTATTATCAAGTATATTTGAAAATCCTAATTTAATTTATTGTTCCAGATAATTTATAAATAAATGGAAATGAATGAAATGATATTACCTGAATTATTCCTGACAATCAGGAAACCAGCATGCCTAGCATATATAAATACTAGTGTAAACTACTCTTATACTACTAAAAATTAAATTTTTAGATTGTCATAAAGAGCCTAAATTCCGAAACCGTTCGGGACCCTGATTTATACCCCGCAATTACTTCCTGGAAAAGTCTCAGGGAACTATTCGACCTTTAAAGACGAAAAGGAATGATAATGAATTTTCTGGAATTAAAAAAGATACCGAAAAAATTTGGGAGAATTAAAACCTTCACAAAATTGTAGAATCAAAAGAATTAATTCCAGCTATCTTAATTAAAGTGGGGCTAGTATTATTTTGGACCAAAATATTTTAGGAGAATAAAGGGGTTAAAGAAGTTACTTCCCAAAGTCCAATCATTGCCATAATACTTGTCTCATTAATGTCGGAGGAACCTGATGAGACAATCGATAAAAAGTTAGGTAAGTATAAAAAATATCGATTTTAAATTGATCAGAGATTCAAAAAGCAAAAAGCCAGGTAGTCAAGATCATATTTTATTCTGGAGATCATGCTTTATTATCTTGCCTTTCACCATATAATACACATCCTCAGAAATATTTGTAGCATGGTCCCCCATTCTTTCTAATTTATTAGCAACATTAATTAATTGCATAGTATTTTCAATAATATTTGGATTTTCAAACATTTCTCTAACAAGGTCTGTTATAACATTTTTGCGTAATTGGTCGACTTCTTCGTCAGTTTTGATAACTTCTTTTGCCTTTTCACTATCAGAATTAATAAAAGCATCAATACAATCATTTAACATATCCGAGACAATTTCTGCCATTTCTCTTAACTTTTTAGAGGTGACAATCTGATGTGAGTCTTCAATATCTCTGATTCTCTGACAGATACTGACCGCTAAGTCCCCCATCCGCTCAATATCATTGTTCATTTTCAAGATTGCCATTACTCTCCTTAAATCGGAGGCTTCAGGATTATAAAGTGCCAACAAATTAATACACGCCTCATCAATTTCAAGTTCTAGATCATTAACTTCAGGTTCTAACTCTTCTTTGAGATCACTATAAAGTTCCCCTTTACTCTCAGTCAATGCTTTCTGACTGAAAGAGAGCATCTCTTTGACAAGTGACGATTGTTTAATTATTTTTCTATCGATCTCTGCGAGTTTATCTTCAAGCATCTGTACCTCTATCCAATTTTACCAGTTAAAAATTTCTCCGTTATTTCTTTTTTCGGATTTGTAAACATCTTATCTGTATTGCCCGTTTCCATCATTTCCCCTAAATACATGAACATTGCATAATCTGAGACTCTCCCTGCTTGGGACATATTATGGGTGACCAAAATGACAGTAACATTCTTTGTTAAATTGCCAATTAATTCCTCAATATGTTTGGTTGCTACAGGATCCAAAGCTGAAGTAGGTTCATCCATTAAAATTATTTCAGGATTAATTGCAAGTGCTCTCGCAATACATAAACGTTGCTTCTGTCCTCCGGAGAGAGAAGCTCCTTTTTTGTGTAAATCATTTTTTACTTCTTCCCATAATCCAGCCTCTTTCAAAGATTTTTCTACAATCCATCTAAACTCTTCTTCACCTTTATCAATTCCATTCAACTTATAACCGGCAATAACATTATTAAATATTGACATAGTCGGAAAAGGATTAGGATGCTGAAATACCATTCCAATCTGCCTTCTTACTTTGATCGGTTCTAATTCATTCAAATTTTCGCCATTCAATAAAATTTTACCATCAATACTTGCTCCATCTGTCAGTTCATGCATCCGGTTTAAACATCTTAAAAAAGTAGTTTTACCGCAACCGGAAGGTCCCATGATAGCAGTGATCTCATTTTTAGGAAACGAGACACTTACATTTTGAACTGCTTCATTTTCATTATAAAAAGCAGATAATCCTTCTGTCTTTAATATTTTATTTTCCATTTTTTTATCACCAATCTTGATATGATATTTAACGTTAATACAAAAATTACAAGAATACAAGAAGCTCCCCAGGAAATTTTATGCCACTCCTGATAAGGACTGGTAGCATAGTTATAGATTAAAAGAGGTAAAGCAGCCACAGGTTTCAATATATCGACATTGAGATAGCTATTACCAAAAGCCGTAAATAAAAGAGGAGCAGTTTCACCTGCTATTCTGGCAAGACCCAGTAAAATACCTGTAAATATGCCACTTAATCCGGAAGGCAAAATCACTTTCAGCAAGGTATTATAATACGGTATTCCCAGAGCATAAGCAGATTCCTTTAATGTATCCGGTATTAATTCTAGAGTTTCTTTTGTGTGTTTTATGATCATAGGAAGCATCATTATTGAAAGAGTAATTCCTCCTGACAATGCTGAAAAATGTCCCATTTGTCTGACAATCCAGATATAACCAATTAAACCAATTACAATAGAAGGAATACCCTGCAAGATTTCCACACTTAAATTCAACATTTTTGAAATTATATTATCAGGATGTTCTGAAATTAATACTCCTGCAAAAATACCGATGGGGACTGCTATTGCGGAAGCGATTATAACTAACATCAGTGTTCCAACCATTGCATTTAATATTCCCCCGCCACTTTCACCAATTGATTTAGGTACCGAAGTGAGGAATTCCCAGTTAATAACTGGTAACCCTTTCCTAAACACATAAAAGATGATGAAGAAAAGTGGTAAAAGCGCTAAAATGGCTATTGCGACCGTGGAATATTTAAATACACTATTTTTTAATTTTCTTTTTTCTATATTTTTCATAATCGGTCAGGTCTCCACTTCAAATTTCTTTATAATATATTTGCCAACCAGATTAATAACTATCGTTACTATAAATAATACTGCCCCTATCTCAATCAAAGAAGAAGTATACAATTCAAAAGTGGATTCATTAAATTCATTTGCAATTACACTTGCCATTGTATTTCCGGGAGAAAAGATCGAATCAGGCATTTTATTTGAATTCCCTATCAACATGGTAACGGCCATTGTTTCTCCTACAGCACGCCCTAAAGCCAAAATTATTCCAGCAAAAATACCTGATCTGGAATAAGGTAAAATAATTTTTTTTATAACTTCAAATCGTGTTGCTCCCAGAGAATAGGCTGCTTCTTTATATTCAGAGGGTACCATTTCTATCACATCTCTACCCAATGAGGCAGAATAGGGTATTATCATGATTGCAAGTATTAAAGACGAGGTAAATATCCCAATTCCATACGGTTGGACACCAATTACATTTTCTAAATATCGAACTACAGGAACAAGAAAGAACATACCCCAAAATCCATAAATAACTGAAGGTATACCTGCCAACAATTCCGTTAGTGTCTTTACCAAAGAGGCAAACCATCCTTCAGTAAAGTATTCTCCCAATAAGATTGAAATAGCCAGTGAAAAAGGAATACAAATTGCCAAAGCCAAAAATGAAGTTAAAAGAGTGCCTACCAAAAATGGTAATGCTCCAAATTTCTCGATAACAGGATTCCACTTGGTGCTAAATAAAAAATCTATACCAAATTCTTTAATGGACGGTAATGAAGCGATAATAAGAGAGACAAAAATTCCTGCGACAATTAATATGACTGTAATACCAGCTAGAAATAATCCAGAATTAAATAATTTATTTTTAAAACTCCATAAAAATGGAAAATCCGAAGAAGAGTAACTTTCTCCTCCGGATTTATTATTCTTTTTATTTCTCAAGGACTTTTTTCCCATCAAAAGTTACCGATTTTAATATTTTCTCTGCTCTCTTGATAGCGTTTTCAGGTAATGGGGCATAATCCAGTTGTTTGGTGTATTTTTGACCATCATGGATCATCCACCAGAGTAAATCTAACTTAGCTTGAGTTTTTTTCAAAGTATTACTTCCATAATTTTGTTCTTTATATAGGACAAGCCAGGTAAAGCTAGTAATCGGATATCCCTGGGGTGCATCAGTATTAGTAATAGTCACCCGGGTATCCTTGGGTATATCAATTTCAGCGGCCTTACTACAGGATTTAACTGAAGGGGAAACATAGTTTCCAGATTTATTTTGTATTACACTTACAGGTAAGTTATTCTGCTTGGCATAAATATACTCTACGTAACCAATACTACCTGGTTGCTGTTTAATCAAACCAGCGACACCAGCATTCGCTTTACCACCTAAACCAACAGGCCAGCTCAAAGATTTACCTGCTCCTACCTTTGTGCGCCATTCATTGCTCACTTTGCTTAAATAATCTGAAAAAATAAATGTAGTTCCACTCCCATCTGCTCGATGTACAACAGTTATTTCCTGGTCAGGTAAATCGGCTTTAGGATTAATTTTCTTAATTGCAGGATCGTTCCATTTGGTAATATTGCCTAAAAATATGTCTGCTAGCACATCAGATGTAAGTTTTAAACTTGCATTCCCTATATCAACATTATAACTAACTACAACTGCCCCAATACAGGTTGGAATATGGAGTATATTACCATCAACATTTTTCATTTGCTTGTCTTTGATAAAAGCATCTGTCCCAGCAAAATCTACTATTTTATTTTTAATTTGGCGAATACCTCCCCCTGATCCAATTGGGCGGTAATTGATCTGAATATCATTCTGCTGAGAATAATTTTTGAACATTTTATCATATAATGGATATGGGAATGACGCACCTGCAGCAGTTAACTTAGTCCCACCCTGAGAACTTTTTTGTGCTTTGCTGTCGCCTTTTTTGTTTGAGCCACAGCTGAACATCATGACAGCCAGGGCAAGAGACAAGATTAAAATTAATAATTTTTTCATTTTAACACCCCGATTAGGTTATATATTAACTTTAATTAAAATTCATATGATACTGTGAACCTACTTAATATATCGCTTTTATTCTCTTCATAATCCATATACATAATATTAGGCATTATTTGTAAATTTTTGACATAACTAAAATCTAATCCTAGTAAATATTTAGAGGAAACATCCTCATCTTCTGCATATCTACTAGCTCTTGTAACCACTTTAAAATTGTTAGATATTTTTAATATCAATGGCATTGAAACCAAATTTATATTATTTCCTTTTTTATTCTGGTAGGTATATTGTGCTCCTGTTCTAAAATACTCGTTTTCATATGCTAAAAACCCCTGTTCTGTATAATTATCGCAGTCTTTTCTATCGCCATATATTTCTAAAAACAAATTATCCATAAAATAATATTTAAGTGATAGAGCTAGTAATTTATCATTATTCACCACACTTTCTGATTTTGAGCCTTGCCCATTGCCATAGGCCAAATGATATTGCAGTTTATTTTTAACAAAATTTCCTGTCAATGCTATTCCAAAGTTCCTTGAACTGCGTATACCAAAAATATCAGAAGCTGATTTTTCCATTAATCTATATCCCCAGTAGTCAGTTATAACTCCAAAAGCAGGGGAGCCTACTATTCCTCCTGTCACACTATGGTTATCTAAATATTGCCAGGTTATATAAGCATCTTTCACTTCAGCTGCCATTCCTGATTCAATATAATCCTTATTAGCCATCATAAACCTTAATCTAGTATGCAAATTAGAAGCTAATTGTTTTTCAAATGTCAAATAAATTCTTCTGAACTGGAAGCCTGACCGATTATCATTATCTAAATTTTTAAATATTCCAGGCTTCGTATCGGAAATTTTGGAAGTATCCGTGACGTTATTCACATAATAGTAGTCAAGGATGGCATTACCCGAAATTCCCCAACCTTCGGTTAAATTGCCTCCTTTTACTACTGAGAAAAATATGATTGTTACAAGTATAGCCCTAAAACACTTTACTACTTTCTCCACTTTTCTTTACTCCTTTCCCTTTATTTTATATATGGCAATCAAATTTAAAGAATAAATGTTAAGTTTGAATTAAAGAAATGTTAAGATTGTGTTAAAATTTGCGTTCTTTACTAAAATATTTTATAAGAAGGGTTTGGTCATCAAGAAAAGTAGTGGAACAAAAAAATAAGGATTTTCTAACTCCTAAATGATAATTTCGTAACAAGTTTAATCTGGATCTTTTGTAAAAAAAACTCCCCTGAGAGATCATTTAAATCATTAAATACTTGTTTAATTGACACTTATAGAATTACATAAACTTTCAGATCAAAAATATTACTCTTTACAAGACTATCAATTATGTCGTCAATAATCATAATACAAGGTAAATTATTCTCTTCGAAATAAATTATTTTTTGAAATTTGAAATCTAATTATAGATCCCACTTTTAATGGGCAAATCCTAAAGGTGGATATATAAGTTAGCAGAGAGTTCTAACGCTAAGAAAAAATTCGCAAAAATAAATTCGCCAAAGTAAATACTAAAATAACGAATTAGCTCCGGGCTCTGGAGGCGATGTAAGAACCTACGCTTTTCAATGTATTGTAACCTGCTTCTGCCCCAGGATAATTCTTTAGACTTCAGCTAATACATAGTCTTCTCTGCCCTGAGGTAGTCCATCAAAAAATCTCCTATTTCAACTCCCCTCTCTTTCAATTCCTCAAGTTTATGCTGAGAACAGTTTTCACATCTAAATTCAGGCTGCTTATCTTTAATACGATCGTAATTTTTTGTTTTTACTAACCTATATCCCCGTCTAATTTTTCCACAATCGACACAGGCTATTTCTTCCCTGACTTGCCATTGTGGAGCAAGCACTTTTGATGTAAATATAAATTTATCCACCCAGAAAAATATCAATCCTCCAATAAGATTTGCCATTATAGTTGCAAAAGTAATATTAAAATCATTTAGCCAGGCCAAAACTAGTGATAATATCGGAGTACTAAGTTGCCATCTAAACAAGTATAAAGAGTACCTCTTTAACAAAGAAACGCTTGCTTTATTATTATACATTTTCTTCCCTATTTATTTTCATTCCTTTTATTGGAATACTATTTTTGGTACTTTATTTTTATTCAAATTTCTTAATAGTAGAAATATAAAAATTTTGATTTGCAAACTTAAGTAAAGTTTTCATCTCAAATTTTCTAGATGAATTACCTCAATTAAACCCTCAAAGCTATCTTTGTTTCAGAAAAATATATATTTTGATGGTTCCATAAAAAGTTTTGTCAATATAGAGTACCAGTTCTTCTTATCCATGAATTACCAAATAATGATTTAAATAAATTATTTTTCGCTTTCAGCGAAGATTGGATTTGTAGGGATTAACTTCTCCTAGGAGTTCACCCAGGCTGGATTATATATCTGCGTTGCAGATAAAATATCATTTCAGGGTTTAATCACACAATTTTAATAATTTATCCTAAGATTCGTCGAACCGGTTTAAAAGATTAATTTATAATTCTGTTTTCTTAATTCAAAGTGCTTCACCCCAGGCTATGCTATATATCTGCCTTGCAGATTAAACAATTTACAAAAGAGATTTTACTGTGTTCTTTTATATCCCCAAAGGGGATTGAATATCATAGCCTACCGAGTATCGGTAGGTTGTAAGTATTAGTGAATATGGCTTCCCTGAAAGGGATACATAAAATTTATTTTTGAGTACGAGATCTATCTTCATTAGACAAGAAGAAAGGATATCATATGCACAATATGGGTATATTGTTTTTTTACTTCATTTACCATCAACTATTTAGTGTTTTATAGAACAATCAGATGATAGATTTCTAGGGAGAAAACAAGTCTTAAATATTAGTTATTAATATACAATTATTAGCAGATAGTTAAATCATAATTATAGATAAAACATTTGAATCTTGAAAAATTTATGTTACAAGGTATGATTATTCATTTAGAGAGAATATATAATATCGTTATAATATTACCCATACAATAAAAAATATAGCCTAAATTACCGTGCACTAGGAACTTCTATCCCCATTTCTTCGTATTTATTTAATTTATTTCTCAATGTCCTGACACTGATGTCAAGCAATTCAGCTGCTTTAGTACGATTATTATCAGTTTTTTTCAAAGTTCGCAAAATTAATTTTCTTTCCATCTCATCAATAGTCATAACTTCATTTTCAAGAGAATTATCAGAACTTTTTAATGGTTCTGTTTCCAGTGAAAAATGTTTTAATTTAAGTTTTTCTTCATTGCCAGAATATAAAATTGCTCTTTCTACTAGATTTTCTAATTGCCGAACATTTCCCGGCCATCTTTTATTCATTAATTCGTCAAGCGCCTTTTGATCAATTGTTTTATCTTCATATCCATATTTAGGTTTAAACTTTTCAATAAAATGGTTTACCAACACAGGGATATCTTCTATTCTATGTCTTAAAGGCGGGACCTCTATTGGAAAAACATTTAATCTAAAGAACAGATCAGAACGAAACTGATCTTCTTCTATTCTTTTTTGTATATCACGATTGGTAGTAGCTATAATTCTTACATCAACAGGAATTTCTTCAGCACTACCCACCCGAGAGATCACTTCTTCCTGCAGTACTCGCAATAACTTTGCCTGCATAGGTGGAGGAGTCTCACTAATTTCATCAAGTAGCAAAGTTCCACCATCCGCTTCTTCAAACAATCCCTTTTTAGTCTTTATTGCATGAGTAAAAGCCCCCTTTTCATGACCAAACAATGTACTTTCAAAAAGAGTTTCTGGAATGGCTGAACAATTAACCTTCAAAAAAGGTTCATCTGCCCTATTGCTATTATCATGAATTGCCTGGGCAATTAATTCTTTTCCTGTTCCGCTTTCTCCTTGCAGAAAAACGGGCGCATTGGCTTCAGCAACCAGGTCAATTTTATTATAAATTTCTTTTACTTCCTCACTTTTGCCTACAATTTGGTCATAACGTTTTTCCTGTGATAATTTTTTCTTTAGTTTTTTATTTTCTTCCTTTAAACCCTCGTACTCAAAATATCTTTCTACCCTTGACCTAATATGGGAGATAGAAAAAGGTTTAGTTATAAAATCGTAAGCACCTTTTTTAAGAGCCTTAACTGCTGTTTTTATTGTACCATAAGCGGTGATAATGATAAAACCAAGATTTTCTTCAATACTTTTACTCTCTTCCATTAGTTCAATACCATCCAGTTCATCCATCACAAGGTCAGTAATCACAAGATCAAATTCATTGTTTTTAATCAAATCCAGCGCTTCTTTTCCACATTCAGCTAACTCAATTTCATAGCCTTCTTCCTCCTCAAATGCTTCCTTGAGAATAGACCTAATACTGTATTCATCATCTACGACTAACAAATTGAACATATCTTTCTCACCCCCATATACATTAATTACCTTACTATTCAGTAATTAAAAAATTATTTCTGAAATGCTCGACGATCTCCTCTGTTTCCCTATACTCAGTTGGATAAATAGCCACGGAATAATTAGCAGAAAATACAGGCTGCTCATCATCCTGTCTTGCAATATCTTCAATTTTATTACGAATATTAGCACAATTGAGATCAAAATTTACTGAAGATACATTTCTAGCGACGACAAGAATATTATCCAATGATTTCCATATTATTTTAACATTAGGAATTTCCGACTTAATAATACTCTCTATTTTCTGTGTAAACTTCTCAAAAGTAAAATGATCAGAATACTTTTTAACATTTTCTAATCTTATTTGAGCAAAAGAAAGTGAATCATTTTTGTCCTGAGACTTTTTGATGGCAGAATTGATTATGACACTATCTGTACTGACAATTTGCTCTGTAAGAATTTCCTGCAAACTACTGCTACTCTTTTCATCCTGGAAGAAAATTGGAACCATTTGCGTAGAAATAATATTGAATAGATGCTGTTCATCTTTCAGAGAAAAATTATCAATTTCAAAATTAAATATTCCAATGTATCCCAATGTACTTTCCTGATATTGAATGGGAGTAAGTAATATTCTATTTATTTCATCAGAATTAGATATCTTTGAACCATCAATTGATACCTTTTTCTCTAAATTATCCAGATGAATTTGTTTTCCCTCTTCAATTATAGTACCATTAATTTCTGAATTATCAGGGATAAATTTAAATTCATCAGCGAAATCAGAATCCAGTCCAATATAATTATCAATAAAGAATTCTCCCTGATTTTCAGAATTTTCTTTTAAAATTGCAACACTGTTAATCTCCATACCTTCACTCAGGGTGTCCATTAGCATGGTTGAAACTGTCTTAAAATTTTTGATCTGATAAATAATTGAGCTGATATCATGAATAGTTGTTATATACGATAGCATCTGTTGAACTTTTTCATTAAGGGCCTCATTTTCCCTTTGCAAAAGGATTTTCTCACTTGCTCTCTTCACTGCAGCAGCAATTTCTTTGAAATCAAAAGGCTTTTTTATATAGTCATAAACGTCATGTTGAATTGCTTCTATAGCGGAATCAGTCGTAGCAAATCCTGTAATAATGAAAATAACAATTTCATCATCGATCTCCCTGATTTTCTCAATAAGTTCCATACCTGACAGTTTTGGCATTTTTAAATCTGTGAAAAGGATGTCATAACCATCTTCCTCTATCTTTTCAAAAGCATCTTTTGGATCAGTAAAACCATTTACATTATACCCCTTGTCTTCAAAGAAAAAACCTAGTTCATCAACTATCATTTCCTCATCGTCCACAATGACTATATTTATTTGATTTTTTTGTTTTTCATTCATGTTCTTTGACCTCTTCCTCGATATCTTCTATTACTATTTCATCCAGGCTATTATAAACCATTACGTTTTTATGATAGGCATCATTGAAATATTCTCTTTCCCCAAAGTTAAAAAGAACATTGCTATATAACTTATCCTGAATAAATATAGCTCTATCTGGTCTGGTTGACCTATTCTTTGCAATCAAATTTTCTTTAGTTTCCTGAATTTCAGATAGATTTTCCTGGACTTTTTCTTTTTCCTCATAATAATTATGTAATTCTTCCTTTTTCTGTTGAGATAATTTTTCCACTCTTTCTTTTAAAAGTTCCAGAAATTCTATTTTTTTGTCTAATAGTGATAATTGATCAGTCAGATTTTCTTTTTCTGCAATAATATCTGTTAATTCTTCTTCAGCAGCATCCGGTTGTGTTAAATCTATTCCTAAAATAGTCTTAATTCCTTTCTTAGATCCTGCCTGCAAAACATCTATTTTCTCTTCTGAGATAACCTTTCCTCCTCTAACAGTTCCTTCATTTTTAAGTAATTCCACTTTACCTCCAGCATGAACATTACTATTTATTGAGTAATGGTCAACAAGTACATCTCCTTTTACTTTTACTGTTGCATCTTGAATAAAACCGCATTCCAAATTACCGCCAGCAAGAATTTTGGCCCTATCTTTTCCTAATATTCCACATTCAACTTTCACATCACCAGTATGAGCATAAATATCTGCAGCCTCTACATTTCCTTTCACTATTATAGATTCTTCCGATTCAACCCGAAAACCGGAAAGAACATCTCCCTCAATTATAATTTTTCCATCATGTTTAATATTTCCAGTGGAATAGTCAACATCACCTGAAATTCTTAAATCTCTTATTATGTTTACCTTACCATTCTTTATATAGACATAACCTTTTTTATCAGCAGTCAAATTTAAACCATCTTCCGAAACCTTTGTATTTTTACCCTGAGGAAGTTCTACTTCTTTTGGTTCTGGTGGCTCAACTTTTTCTCCTCTTACATTTTTACCGGGCTTCCCTTCTGTAGCAGGCAGCTTTGAAACTAATTCTTTACCCTCCTCAACTTCAGGAAATTCTTTCACATATTTAAAATCAGCTTTACCACTTTCATCAATTTTAGGGCCCTCAGCATCCCTTTGTTCAATATGCCAGACCAATTCAGAATCCTTACCTGGCACAGGCTCTTTTCCCTTTGCAATTATCTCATTTTCTACAGATTTTTCTTTTTCAATAATCTGTTCTAATTTCCCCTCCTTTATACCATATTTAATCATATTATCATTGAGCTCACGTTTGATCTCTTCATAAGAAGGAAAATCTTCCTCCTCTTTAATGGTCAATTTTGCTTCCATCTGATCCTGAGTTGTTTTAACTGTAATCATATATTTTATTCACTATAATCAAACCTTATTTCAGTTTCCCTTCCACAAATACATTTATGGAAGACTCCTACTATTTCCCCATTTTCCATTATCGGCCTTATTTCTTCTTCCGAATCATTCCCATTCTCTCCATTATTACTATTTTTCTTTTGGTCTGATGGGACTTCCACACTCTCTTTATCCTCAATTTCAACATTTTTCAGTACATTATCGTATCTATTACTTGATTGATTATCAAAATCCTGCTCATCCTGTTTATCAGGTGGGATAATATTTTTACTCATAATTATCTCTATTCAAATAATTCATCTATATCATCCTGAGATATTTTTTCATTATGCCGAACAGTATCTTCAGTTTCCTTTTCAAATTCTTCTCTTTCCTTATCTCTTTTCTCTTGATTAAATCCTTTAGTTAACTGACTCATTATTTTTTCACCGACACTTGTAGAAACTGTTACTTGTTCAGTATTTTTCGACAGTTGTTTAAATTTCTTATTTATCGCGTTCAAAATTTTATTGGCATGAGATAACTTTTGCTCAGTAATATCCTGAAATTGTAATGACATTGTAATATCATTTATATGTTGTTGAATATCATCAAAATATTCCTCATTATCACCTTCATAATCTTCTTGAATTGTTTTTACCTTATCAGAAATATCATTTAAAGTATCCATAATTTCATGCGTAGCCATTTCAGTAGCTTCAGTCACATCATTAATTCGACCCTTAGCATCTGGCAATTTTTCTTTGCTATCCTCAAAAGATGCATTGATATCTGCCATTAAAGGCATAATATCTTGGATAAATTTAAATAGCTCACCTAAAAAAGGAATAATTTCATCTCCAATTTTTAGGAAATCTCGCATTTCTTCTATTTTTCCCAAAATATCATCATATTTTTCTGGTTCCTCACTCATTGTTTCCTCCTGTATTAAGATATGGCTTTATTGATTTTAGACTGAAGAGTTTCTGCATCAAAAGGTTTGACTATATAGCCATCTACTCCCATTTTGACTGCAGTAATAACATCATCTTTCATTCCACGAGTAGTAATCATAAGGATTGGTATATCACTAAACGTATCACTGTCTTTAACTTCTTTAACAAATTCTTCACCATCCATTTCCGGCATATTCCAATCTGTCAATATCAACTCTATATCTCCCTCATCCTTTAACTTGGTCATTGCCTCTACTCCATGTTCTGCACCGACAATATCATCAAATCCAATTTCTTCTAAAGAATTCTGGATAATTCTCCTCATTGTTGGTGAATCATCCACAAAAAGTACTTTCTTATCCGTCATTAAAAACTCCCATAATTATGTTTGGATTAATTCAACCATTTCCTTAATGGATTCAAATCTTTCTGAAAATTCCTCCTCAACCATGGTTTGAAAACTAATTTCATCATACCCCACAATTTCAACTAAGTGCTGCCAGCATACCTGGCTATTTATCTCAGACTTATCTAAAACATCTACAAAATCCATACCTAAATAATTTGCCACATAATTAGCAACTTGTATTGATAGAATCGCCTCAATATCTTCGTTCTCATTATTTTTACAATCATTATGATGGCTGCCAATAACATCCTTGACATTATGTGTTAAATTCCATTTTTCTGCGGTCAATCTCCCTATTTCTGCATGAGTTATACCTAACTCTTCCTTCTCTATTTCATAAATTTTTCTGCCTTCTTCCTCTGCTCTTGATAAGATATTTCTATAATTTTCTCCCTCTATTAAATCTAAAACTAGTTTACCTATATCATGTAAAAGGCCATTTAAATAAGGGGTATCCACATTTCTGAGATTTAACTCAGTGACTAACAAGTCATTAACAAATCCTGTATAAATGCAATGCTTCCAAAACTTCTTCCAATGAATTTCTATATCATCTTCCAGGAAGTTCATATTTTTCAATACTGAAAAACTTAGAGTTACATTAGTCAATTCATCCAGCCCTATCACTACTATAGCCTGACGTAGTGATTTTATTTCTCTCCTGATTCCATAATAAGCTGAATTTGCTATTTTCAGTACTTTTACAGCCAGAGGAGGATCTTTTTCAATCAAAGGAATTATTTCATTAATAGAGGTTTCTTTTTTATTTGCCAATTTCAGAATTTGAGTGGCTATTGAAGGCAAAGTCGGTAGTCTTTCAATGCCCTTAAGTTTATCTTTATACTCTCTAATCTTCTCTTTCTGAACGGTCTCAGCATTTCCCATAATTTCTCTCAAATATTCATTTAGCGATTTTTTTCATACATTACAATATATAGAGATTGAAGTGAATAAACAAGAGTGAATAATTATACTTTATGAATAGTACTCTGTAGTAAAACCGGAATTTTTTTCCGGAATAACTTCGAGTTTTTTTCCGAGACCATTCTTGAACTGAGTTCTAGGAATTCCTGTGACTATTGAGTAAAACATTTATATAATCCCGGATAGTTATCTTAAAACAAACTAAATTCTATTTTTAAACTCTAAATAATATTTTTAAATTACTCCCAGACTATTATTTTAAAGCAGAGAGGTATAAATGAGTCCAAAAAGAGAAGATTATATTAGCTGGGATGAATACTTTATGGGGATTGCGCTTTTGTCCGCTCAACGGAGCAAAGACCCATATACACAGGTTGGGGCCTGTATTGTCAATCAGAAAAACAAAATCGTAGGAGTAGGATACAATGGCTTTCCTACTGGCTGTTCCGATGAGGAATTACCCTGGAAAAGGGAAGGAGATTTTCTGGATACAAAATATCCTTATGTCTGTCATGCTGAATTAAATGCAATTCTAAATAGTATTAAAAACCTGAATGGTTGTAGAATTTACGTAGCCCTTTTTCCCTGTAATGAATGCGCAAAAGCTATTATTCAATCCGGAGTAGAAGAAGTCATCTATTTGTCGGATAAATACGCTGATTCGGATCCAACTAAAGCAGCTAAAAAAATGTTCGAACAAGCTGGAGTTACGACCCGACATTTAGATACAAGTATTGAAACTATCGAAATTAATTTTTCCCAAAAAAAGGTCTGATTTTGATAGATCAGGGACCCGATTGAATAAAATCTCTAATACGTTATGTTTAGAGCTACTGCCTAATATTAAAAAATAGGATACCGCCCCCTATCAAAAATACAACATTGCCCACCCAGGCTGCCCAAAAAGGTGATAGAATTCCCTTATATCCCAATATCTCTCCAAACTTTATAAATCCATAATATATAAAGATGACCAACAGGCTAATTCCTGCACCATACCCAATACTATTTCTTCTGAACATTGCAGTAAGAGGTAAGCCAAATAATACAACTATAAAACTCGTTAAGGGAAAAGCAATTTTATAATTGAATTTCACTTTCCATCTGGTAGCATCATTCCCTGTATGTTCCAACCGAGAAATGAACGAATCCAATTCTCCGATTCTCATATTCTTAGGTTTAATATTTTTTTTCGCAAAATCAGCGGGACGGAGATTGAGATTAATTAAAGAATCACCTTCTGAGCTTTTCACCGATACTTCGGCTGAATCCTTAAATTTACGAACTGTAAAATGATGTATTTCCCAGGTCTTATGTTCCGAATTATATTTTATCGTTTCAGCGTCAATCCGTTCTTTTAGTGTATTATTTTGCATAATTTGAATTGAAACATTTCTACCCAATTTACGATCCAAATAATATTTACCTATCACAAGATTACGTTGGGGATTATCCTGCAACATTATATTTCTAAATATTTTTTTACTAAAATCTTTGTGTCTATTCATTAACTTTTTTTCTACTTGAGTTTTTTTTCTATTATAGGGTATGACTACAAAATCATTGAAAAAGAAAGAAGCAACACTCATAAACATTGCAAATATAAGAAGGGGTAAACAAACTCTATATAGACTAATACCCAGGGCTTTAATGGCAGTAAGTTCATTATCTCTTGACATTCCGCCCAAAGTAAATACTGCCGCTAATAACATAGACATGGGTGTTGCTATATCAATAAAAAATGGTAATTGATACCAGTAATATTTACCTATTTCAACAATAGTCATATGATGAGAAATGAATCTATCCATATTTTCTATTATGTTGACCACATGAAATATAGCAAGAAAGACCAGCATTGCCGCTGAAAATATAAATATAAATTTGCTTAATAAATATCGATCTAAAATTTTCATGGGAACCACTCTTTTCCTTTATAGAACTGAATGCAAAGTAAAACAAATTTATACAATTAATCAATAAACTTTTTATCTAATATTTTTTAAACGCTATTAAAATCATCCTTTCAATAAAACAATTATTATATTAAATTTAACATCGCTGTAAAACTAATATATAAAAATTTTATTTAATTGGTCAAAAATATATTGAGATTCATACATAATAAATTTATATTTTGTAACAAGTATACAAAATTTGCTAAAACATTCACTATTAGCTAAAAATAATTCAAAAGAGAGGAAGTATTATGGATAGGAAATTTTTAATAATTTTTATTGCTACTCTTTCTATATTTTTATTCACCTGTGATAGATTAACTAAAAGTGAAGCTGAAAAAGATAAGACCAAAATAACAGGTAATATTTTTTCCAAATCGAATCTTAATCATATTAAAAATGCCAATATAAATATCCTCAATGAAGTAGAAGAGACTACAAGTGATTCATCAGGTAAATTTACTATATATTTTGATACCGAAGAATCAGAAGAAGTCCGTATATTAATATCCAAAAGTTCCTATATTTCTGATACAATAAAAACAACAATTGTTCCGAATCAAACGAATAATATTGGGGATATTCATTTGAGGGAAAAACGAGATCCTGTTTTATTGAAAGGAACTATAACGGATAACCAAACTGATAAACCTATAAATGAAGCCAAAATTTCTCTTTCTAATTACCCGGATAAATATACTAAATCTAGTACAAATGGTGATTTTACAATCAAAATTCACTTACAAACCCCTACTCAATTACAAATAAATATAAGCAAATATCAGTACACATCTAAAGAAATAAATTTGGATCAAGTCCTTCCACAAGATACTATTAATCTTAAACAGATCCCCATTTCTCCTCCTTCAACGGATAAATTATCGGCTTTATTAGTTCAGGGTAATGTTGTTGATACAAGTTCACAGGAAGGTATCGGTGGAATCAGAATATCACTCCAAAGTGCCGATTCTCTATTTTTTCCTCGCAAAACCACCACCACAAAATCTGCAGGAACTTTTCAGTTTGAAGAATTCAAAATTAATAGAGATAGAGAACTCAAATTATCCTTATCTGGCCAGGGTTATAAAGATAAATCTAAGATTATTTCTCTTACTCCTGAAAACAATAAAAGCCTGAGTATCAATCTAGAAAAAATTGAAGAGTATCAGGATCTAGTGGGTATTGAAGGGTCAGTAGAAGACCAATTTGGCAATAATCTCAAAAATGTCCAGGTCAGTATACAGGAATATCCTAGTATGAATACAGTTACTAATGCATCAGGGGAATTTTCCTTCAATGACTCCTTATCAGTAACTAAAACCAAACTCCTACATTTTGTTTTAAACAAAGATTCATATTTCAAAACAGTGGAAACAAAACGAGTCTCACCTGATTTGAATTCAATTAATTTATCGAATATGGTTATAGATAAAAGGCTTCCAGTTGGTATAGAATACGAAGGGCATTCTCCAAAAACAGTTAGAGTTAAAGAAGCTGGAGGAGAAGAGTCTACAGGTCTATCGTTTGAGGTTGAAGACAAGCTTGGAGAACCATATGATATTTCCGGTATCACGAATGTTTCCTTCGACTTTGAAGGAACTACACTTGGTGCGACTCTATCTGCAGACAGTACGGAAACAGATGAAAATGGTATAGCCAATGTTGAACTTAGAAGTGGAAGACGAGCAGGGGTAGTAAAAATAATAGCTTCTCTGCACTACAAATATAAAGGCGAAATCATTGATCAACAGACAAAACCTATTAATTTAACTATCCATGGTGGATACCCTGTTATCGAAAATTTTAATGTAGGTCCAGAACAGAAAAATATCCCGGGTCTCAAATTTCTGGGCGAAACTGACAAAATCACTGCTTATGCTGGAGACAAATGGAGTAATGCTGTAAAAGAAGGCACGGCAATATGGTTCAGCACAGAATGGTCCAAAAAACCAGATTCAGAGACCGAATCGATAGAACCAATTGGATTAGAACCAGAATTAGGTTTTATTATGAAAACTGATGAAACAGGACTAACTAATAATTTTGGAGAGGCCACTGCAACTTTAAAATCTTCTCCTCCTAGCCCTTCTGAAATTGATGGTATTTCCCCTCCAGGAGAAGCACTATACACTATATATGCTCACACACGTGATTCTTCAGGAAAAGAAATAGTAGATTCCACTACTGTATTATTTACAGGTTCTACCCAGATATCTTTCCTTCCTCCGGATACATATATAAACCCAAATACTGGTTCTTATTATTTTACTCCGTTAGGTGACACAGTTAGTATTAATTATAATGGCGTATTTTACACAGACACATCTCATGTATCACTCAATGATTCTACATATAAAGTTGTCCCTTCTAATGGAATTGAATATCCCACTTCCCAAACAATTACATTTTTTGTTACCGACCAATATAATAATCCTCTTGCTCCGGGTACTCAATTAAATACAAAAGTCGGAGATGAAGGTGCACTTTCAGTAAGTACAGATTTCCCTGGTGATGGTCTTGCAGATACGAAGGTACCTGGTGAAGATCCCTTAACACCTTCCGAAGGAAAATATCGCAGTCCCTCGGACCGTTATCATACTTTTCATATTACTATTGGGACTCCTCATATTGATGAATTAAATGAGCAAAGATTTACTGGTGGTACCTCAGTCAAAATAAATGTAACTGGACCAAACGGAAACGCATCCACGCAAATTCCGGTACAAGTGGGCAAACGGTATGAAAGCTGGATACCTTCCACTCTTGGTACTTATAATAAGTAAAATAAAATATTAGATAGTCTTAACTAAAAATATTCTAACATAAACAAAAAAAAGCCTGCTGGAAATCCAGCAGGCTTTTTTATTTAAAAATCAATAAAATTTCTTTGATTACTCTATCAACTTTCTCCATTTCCTGTTTTCACACAACCAAATCCTAGATTATTTTTTTCCCCAAACCCACATCTATAACCTGTATGAATTAGCTCAGGGTCAGCTTGAATCTCAAAAGGGGCTTCAAAAGCTTTAACTTTACTACCATTTTCAAGATGGATTAATTTACTGATTCTATCTTTTCGTTCAATATAATCTTTTGAAAATTCAAAACTGAAAGCGGAGTCATTTTTATATTCCGTTTGATTTAGAGTCTCCCATTTTTCAACTAAATTTTCTCTCATTGCCTGTACAAATTTATATCTTTCATCATCATTAGTATACTCTAAATAATGTATAAATTCCTTTCCATTATCTTTTTTCCATTTTTTTGAGAGAGTAATAGGAGATAAACATACAAATGAAGCAGTTTCTCCAAAATTCGGTTCTTCCAAAAATTCAACATCTTCAATTGTAAAAAATAAGTTTTGGTCAAAATCCAACCTCAACACCCTATCTTTAAATATTTCAGCAACCATATCTTTGTATTCATCCTTCAAAGGTGTTGTAAATATGAAAGTAATCCGTTCTACATCTTGGAAGCCATTCTGACTCATTATAAAGGGAGATACATTAAGTTTTGAAAATGAATATAATTTCATCTCATTCAATTTTCTTACTACCTTTTGCCAATTTTCTCTATCCTGTTTATTAGGAAAAACCTCCTCCACCTTCCAATTTATCATTGCTATTAAATTTTTGACAGCATATTTCACCTGATTCTGATAATTAAAAGGTAGAGTATAGTTTTCATTTGCTTTTGCTTTTATTCTCAAACGCAAGATTACTCCTTTTCCTAATTTTTATATTGAGTAGAAAAACCTGTTACGTTTAACGAAATTTTCAAATTATTCTATTAATTATAAAAAATATAAAACGGAATATAATTTAGTCTTTATTCAATCAAATAGAGATCAAATAAGATTCTAAATTATTATTAATTTTGTATGTAAAACTAGTCTTCTTAGTACTGATGAAAAAGTAATCGCGTCATCTATATAGATAAATTATTAATCAAACTAATCTAATATATTTTAAAGAATTACACTATTAAACTAAAGTAAATATTATTTTATCGTATTTGATTTTTTCTAAGAAGTCGGAGCGCCCGGATTTGAACCGGGGACCACTTGCACCCCATGCAAGTGCGCTAGCCTGCCTGCGCCACGCTCCGTATTTGACAAGAACAAGAAGTTTAAAAATATATATAATAAAAGTCCAGCAATTATTGCCTTTTTTCTATTACCTTTAAAATATCTTGCAATTCTTTTTTAATTCTCTTCAATACGTTTTCATATTTTTCTATTTTGTGTTCACTATTATATTCTAATTTCTCTATTTTCCCTTTCTGACCGTATTTTTTAATTTCAGTAGAAGATAGATCTTTCAAAACGTTATTGGCACCCTCAATTGTATATTTTTTTTCATATAATAGATGTTTGATGATTTTAATTATGTTGATATCTTTTTCCTTATAGACTCTATTTCCGGCACTATTTTTACCAGGGGAAAGTAAACCAAATTTATTTTCCCAGTATCTAAGCACATGTTTTTCTACACCAATTAGATCACTAACTTCACCAATACTGTAATATAGCTTTTTTATACCCTTACTCATTCTAATATTGATTTTCTTTGATGTTAAAAACGAATATTAAAGACACCTAAATATTAATATCCTGAAAGTTTTCTAGAATGTTAATACTAGATAGTAATTATTTATTTTTGTGAAAATCTATTCTAAATATCGCAATTTAATCTGTAAAATACAATCCTACAATAAATTTTTTACTTATTTTGCAGGCGTAAAATTATGCTTTTCATAAAATTTAGCAGTAAATTCTCCCAACCTGGTGTATGCTTTCTTTAATATCTTTTCTCTCGGGAGAAAAACAACTCTAAAATGTTTTGTACCCGGCTTTTCTCCAAATCCTGCCCCAAATACTACCAGGACTCCAGTTTCTTCTAATAATTCAATAACGAATTGTTCATCACTAACTTCTTCCGGTAGTTGAATTTTGGGGAAGGCATAGAAGGCTCCTCCCGGTTTGACACAACTAACTCCAGGTATATCATTCAACATTTTATAAGAAAGATCCCTTCTTCGTTCCATTTTATTTAGTATTTCTTTTAAGTGTTCATCCTCACCTTTCAAGGCAGGTGAAATCATATATTGAGGAGGATGAGGTGAACAAAGTCTTGCTCTTAACAATTTATTTATTGCTTCCCTATATTCGCCCATAATATTCTCTGGATCGTGAAAAATAGCCCATCCCACTCTCCAACCTGGCATTATATAATTTTTACTCATTCCACCAAAAGTTACTACAGGTACATCCTCAGATAATGAAGCTATTGAGATATGTTCCTGTCCATCAAATAATAATTTATCATAAATTTCATCAGCAAAAACAACTAATTCATGTTTTTTTGCAAATGTCAATATATTGCGGATACTCTCCTCATTATAATTTGCACCAGTCGGATTATTTGGGTTTATAACAACAATGCCTTTTGTCTTATCATTCACCCGTTTTTCCAATTCTTCAATATCAATTTGCCAGCCTTCCTCCTCATTCAGATAATATGGATTTATTTCTCCATGATATACAGGTATCTGGCTAGAATACAAGGGATAACCTGGTGAGGGGGTCATAATATTATCTCCAGGATTGATCAAGGACGCAAGAGCAAAAGTAATTGCTTCAGAAGCTCCGCTAGAGATTATGATATCTTCAGTACTAACTCCCTGGATACCTTTTCTCTCAATCGCATCATGAGCGACAGCTTCTCTGGCCTCTTCAACTCCCATAGAATCACTATATCTTGATATATTTAACTCTTCGCCAAAATTGGAGTCTTTAATTTTATCAAAGAATATATCTTTTAATCCCTGAGGTGTTTCAAAATCATAAACAGGGGGATCTCCTATATTTAAATAAAGAATTTCCTTACCGCGAGATTCTAATTTTTTGGCTTCACTAACTATATCTCTTATAGCATAATTTATTTTATTTGTTCTATCAGCTGGTTGTATTTTGTCCATCAAAATACCTACTCTATTATTATGTTAATTAGGCCTAATTACCGTCTCTATTATTTGAGTTTCATCTAAAATATAATCAGCTAGATTTACAATATCATCAATTTTAATCGAACTAATCTTTTCAAGCAATCCATCAATAGTTAATAATTCTTTATCCATAATCGCCATTTTAGCCAATCTTCTCATCCTCCCAGACATACTTTCTAGTGACAACATAGCACTCCCTTTGTACTGTTGTTTCTTCTGATTCAATTCTTCTTTTGTAATATTACCTTCTGCTATTTTTCTCAGCTCAGTTTTTAATAATTCTCTGGTTTCATCAATTCTATTTTTATCTGTACCTACATAAATTCCAAAAATACCAGTATTTTTGTATAATTCAAAAAAGGAATAGGAAGAATATACAAATCCATATTTTTCCCTAATATTCTGAAATAATCTGGAGGTCAATCCTCCGCTTAGAATCATATTAATTAAAGATAACTGAAATCTCCTTTTATCTTTTCTGGGAAAAATTCTTCTTCCTAATATTATATGAGCCTGTTGTATATCTCTCCTATGTATTTCCTGATAATTGTTTATCTTGGTTAAATCTTTTTCTTTTTTATTGACCTGCTCTTTACTTTCTACTTCAAAATACTTTCGTACTTCCTGTACTAACTTTTCATGCTCTATTCGGCCAGAGGCAGCTACTACTATATTCTCACTTCTATAATAATTATTTATAAAATCTAATATTTCTTCTCTATCTATATTTTTAACACTGTTAAGAGTACCCTGGATAGGTCTTCCGTAAGGATGATCTGGAAAAAGTTGCTCAATAAAATAATCATGTATTGCCGCACGAGGCTTATCCTCTCTATCTTTAATTTCTTCATGTATAACTGTTTTCTCTTTTTCAAGTTCATCTGGATCTATAGCACTATTCTTTATTATATCAGAAATAACTTCTACTCCTTTTCCCAGGTGCTCACTCATCAGCCGGGTATAAAAGCAAGTATAATTCCTTTTTGTAAAGGCATTGATCTTTCCTCCTATTGATTCAATCTCATTTGCTATTTCAAAAGCAGACCTTTTCTTGGTTCCCTTAAATCCCATATGTTCTATTAAATGGGCAATGCCATTGGTTTGGGAGGTTTCGTCGTTAGACCCTGCAAGAATACAGAACCCAAGTGCAACTGAATAAACAGTATCCACCGATTCAGAAACTATTGTTAATCCATTGGATAATTGAGTTTGTTTATAATTGTTGTAAGACATATTTTTCTCTCTAATATTTTACCTGATAAAATTAAGCAAGCTTCATTTTCAGCTTGGAATCCACCTCACGTCCCACCAAAAGAAATCATTCCAAGAGAAAATTAGTCAAAAATTACAAAAAATTAGTTTTTCCCAGAATGATCTTATAAACTAATATTTATCATAATAATACTTTTTGTCTGAAATCGCTATGAAGAATTCATGTATAAATAATCCGCCCTAAATAAATTAGAGCGGATTATTTGATTATTAATAGTTATTGGTATTTTATATCTAACTTAGTCTTTTAATTCTTTCATTGATAGTTCAAATTTTCCCGGTCCACTGATTTTCTTGAGTAGTACATCTACTTCATCTCCGACAGATAGTACTTCATAAATATCATTTGTATGTTTCTTCTCTACTTCGGAAATATGTAATAACCCAGTGATACCAGGAAGGAATTCAACAAAGGCACCATAATCTTCCATTCGTTTAATTGGACAGTTTCTATAAATTTCTCCAGCTTCAGGTTCCTCTACAAATTTTTTGACCATCTCTTTGGCTTTTCGGCCTTTTTCCTGGTCATCAGCATATATTAATGTCGTTCCATCATCTTCTATAGTTACATCAGCGTCAGTTTCTTCTTCTATTTTCTTAATATTTTCTCCACCTGATCCAATAACTGCTGATATTTTATCAGGACTCACTTTTGTAGAAACTATGCTGGGAGCATTTGAAGCCAGATTTTCTCTGGGCTCTTTAATTGCTTCTGCCATTTTATCTAATATATGAACTCGGCCTTCTCTAGCTCTTTCGAGAGCTTTTTTCATTAGTTGAGGTGAAATTCCTTCTACTTTTAAATCCATTTGAATTGAAGTTATTCCATCTCTAGTGCCTGTAATTTTAAAATCCATATCTCCATAATGATCTTCTGTACCTAATATATCTGACAGAATATAGGAATCATCACCATCAACTATTAGCCCCATAGCAATTCCACTGACTGCCTTATCTACTGGTACTCCACTATCCATTAGAGACAGTGACCCAGAACATACCGAGGCCATAGATGAAGAACCATTAGATTCAAGTACATCAGAAACAACACGAATTGTATATGGGAACTCTTCTTTATCAGGAGTTAATGGTTTCAGCGCTCGCTCTGCTAAATGACCATGGCCAATTTCTCTTCTACCGGGGCCCCTTAAATAATCAACTTCGGAAACTGAAAAAGGTGGAAAATTATAATGCAGATTGAACTTTTTCCTATATTCAACCTGACTATATTCATCGATAATTTGCTCATCCCTTTTGGTTCCTAAAGTTACACTACCCAGACTCTGTGTTTCTCCACGAGTAAATAGGGCAGATCCATGTGCTCCAGGTAATAATCCCACTTCACAATCTATAGGACGGATCTCATCTAGATCTCTACCATCAAGACGGTTTTGATTCTCGATAATTTCATTTCTTACGTCTTCTTTCAATATATCATCTACGATCTCAGAGATCTCATCCACCTCTTCCGGATATTCTTCTACTAACTCTTCCTCTAATTCAGACACAAAATTTGAAATTGCTTTTGAACGAGCCAGCTTACCTTCCTTACCTTTCTTCCTGAATTCTTCTAGCTTTGGTTCAGTTTTCTCTTCTACTATATCTTTGAGCTTTTGATTTCCTTCTTGGGGTTGGACCTCATATTTCTCAGGTTGTATTTCTTCTATTAATTTTTTCTGTAGATCTATTAGTTCTTGTATGTATTTGTGCCCAAATTCTATCGCCTCAACTAATAAATCTTCACTAATCTGCTCTGATTCTCCTTCTACCATAACAACAGAATCTTCATTACCCGCTACAATGATTTCTAGTTCAGATTCATCTCTTTCATCATACGTAGGATTCACAACAAATTCATCATCAATTTTTCCTACACAAACCCCTGCAATAGGTCCCATAAATGGAATATCAGAAATCGATAAAGCTGCAGAAGCTCCCACAATTCCAAGGACATCGCCAGGATTCTCTCTATCACTAGAAATTAATGTAGCAATTATTTGAGTCTCACAGAAAAATCCATCTGGAAATAAAGGGCGAATAGGCCTATCTATCAAACGAGAGTTTAATATTGCACTATTTGAAGGTTTACCTTCCCTTTTAAAGAACCCTCCTGGTATTTGTCCAGCTGCATATCCTTTCTCTCGATAATCACACATTAAGGGAAAATAATCCTGGTCAGGTTCTTCTCCTAATTGCGAACATGCAGTCACCAAAACCATACTATCCCCATAACGAACAACAACTGAACCGTTCGCCTGTTTTGCCATTTTGCCTGTTTCAATACTAAGTTCTTTATCTCCAATAGTTGTAGATATTGTCTTTCTTATCAAAATTACTCCTAATTTATATTTATTTTCTTATTCCAAGTTTTCCAATTAATTCTTTATACTTTTCTTCATCATTCTTTTTTAAATAATCCAGCAGTTTTCTTCTTTTATTAACTAACTTTTTCAATCCCCGCCTGGAACTATTGTCATGTTTATTCTCCTTTAAGTGCTCTGTAATATTATTTATCCTCTCCGTGGTAATAGCAATCTGAACTTCCGTTGAACCATCATCATCTTCGTGTTGACCAAATTCTTCGATCAATTCCTGCTTTTTTTCTTTTGTAATAGACATTACTATTGACCTCCATTTTTATATTGTTTTATTTTTTCTAATCCTATCTTTTTATCTTGATTTATCTGTTGTTTTAATCTATCTGCATTATCAAATTTTATTTCGTCTCTCATCCTTTCTAGAAAATTTAGCTGAACTTCTTTGTCATATAAATTCTTTTGAGCAAGATTTAGTATATGTACTTCTACCTCTTTTTCGTCCCTTTCAAAAGTTGGTCTTATTCCGACATTACTGACTCCATAATATTTATCACCTTCTACAATCACACTCGTAAAATAGACTCCATTCTGAGGTATTAATTTTTCCTTTTCATGGATATATATATTTGCAGTCGGAAATCCTAAATTCCGTCCAATTTTCTCACCATGTCCAACTTTTCCTCTAATACAATATGGTCTTCCTAAAAGTTTATTTGCTTTTTGAACTTGTCCATCTTGCAATAATTTTCTAATCAAGGTAGAGCTAATTACTTCATTGTGATATTTAATAGGCGAAACTATGTGAGTATTAAAACCATATTTTTCACCAAATTTGTGAAGAGAATCCGTAGTACCTTCTTTATCATTACCGAATGTATAATTATACCCAACTACTACATCACTTACTTTAAACTTGTTAACCAAAACTTTTTGAACGAACTCTTCTGCAGACAAATTCATAAACCTTTTGGTCAGATCAATAAAAATTAACCCTGAGAGATCATAATTCTCCAAAATTGATATCTTTTCTTTTACAGTAGTAAGAATAGGTAAAATCTTGCTCTCATTATCTAATATATTCTGAGGATGAGGATTGAAGGTTAAACAGAGAGATTCTTTCTCATTCTCAGTAGCCAGTTGCGTCGTTCTTTTCATTATTTCCTGATGAGCTAAATGAATACCATCAAAAACACCAAGTGTTAAAACAGTATTCTCCAAATTCTCTTTAACATTGTCCAATCCTATGTAAACCTGCATATAAGAAATACTATCCAATCAATTATCTTTTTTGTCTTCCTCTAAAAGTTTCTCGATTTTTTCTACTCTTTGTAAAGAATTATCCAACTTGGCAGTCAGTTCAGGTACATATCTCCAGTCACTAATTCGAGTTCCAAGATGATAACGGATTGTTTTGATCTGCTTTTTCAATTTATTGAACTGTTTGTCTTTAATATCTTTGTCTTTTTCGTAGATACTGACATAAAATTTAGCTTCTCTTAAATCAGGGCTACACTCCACATTTGTCACTGTCACTAAACTCTGATTACTGACTTTGATTTCCTTATTAATGATATCAGCAATTTCTCTTTTTATTGTTTCTTCTGCTCTTTTTACTTTTCTACTTTTACTCATTAAAATAACTCTATTTTCCTATCTGTTACCAAGATATTATATCTCTTATCGATAAATTCTTCTATATTTGTTAAGATTTGTTCCGGAATATTACTATCATTACTCAAAGTTGCAAAACCAATTAACGCTTTCCTTTGCCTATCAAGATATTCTAGTTCTGCACTAGAGACATTAAATTCATCACGAACTTTATTTTTTATTCTTTGTATAATAGACCTTTTCTCTTTGAGTGAATTAATCTCAGGAAGAATAAATTCTATTCTTAATAAGCCAATAGTCATTATGTATTAATCTAGTTTACGTCTCTTGTTTTTGACTTTATAGACTTCAATTGTATCACCTTCTTGGTATTCATCATAACCATGTATATTCACACCACATTCGTAACCTTCTTTAACTTCTCTAGCGTCCTCTTCAAAACGTTTTAACGAAGAGATATCACCATCATACACCACCTCGCCGTCCCGTTTCAATCTTGCTTTGGCATCTCTGTGAACCTTCCCTTTTGTAACATAACAACCTGCTATTTTTCCAATATCGGGAACACTGAATACTGCCCTTACATCGGCTTTTCCTATTGGAACTTCTATTTTTTCAGGTGATAAAAGCCCCTCTAGAGCCGCCTTAACATCTTCAACCAGTTCATAAATAACCTCATATTTTCTTATCTCTACATTTTCCCTTTTGGCGGCTTCTTTTACTTTTGGATTAGTGGAAACATTAAATCCAATTATAATAGCATCAGAAGCTTTAGCGAGCATTATATCATTTTCAGTAATAGTACCTGCAGATTTATGGCTGATATTAACAGAAACCTCTTTGTTTCCCAATTCCGTTAAAGTTTCACTAATTGCCTCAACCGAACCATCAACATCCCCTTTCAGCACAATGTTCAAAGTCTTTGTCTTGCCTTCAGCAATTTTACTTGATAATTCATCTAAAGAGGTAACTTTATCAGTTTGCCTATGTTGTTCTTCTCTTTTGATTCTTTGCCTTTCACTTGCTACCTCCCTGGCTTCATTAATGTCATCAACACCTACCAATTTATCAGCAAGTTTGGGAACTTCATCAAATCCAACTAGAGTAACAGGTTCGGCAGGTTTTATCTTTTCCACTTTATTATCGCGCTCATCATACATTGCTCGAACTCGGCCACATGAGGCACCACAAACAAAAGGGTCACCTATTTCAAGGGTTCCTTTTTCAAGTAAAATAGTGGCTGTTGGCCCTCTTTGTTTGTCAACCTTGGCTTCAATAACAGTCCCTCTAGGTTCAGAATCCGGGTCAGCTTTCAATTCCATCATCTCTGCTTCAAGTAAAATAGAATCTAATAACTCATCAATTCCTTCTCCTTCTAAGGCAGATATTTCAGCTTCCTGAACATCGCCTCCCCAACTTTCAACAAGGACACTTTTTTCAGATAATTCTCTTCGAACTTTTTCAGCATTCGCTTGTGGTCGATCCATTTTATTAATTGCTACAATCATAGGTACATCTGCTGATTTAGCATGATTTATTGCTTCTACTGTCTGGGGCATGACACTATCATCAGCAGCAACTATTAAGACAACCAAATCTGTTACTTGAGCCCCTCTTGCACGCATAGTTGTAAAAGCTTCATGTCCAGGCGTATCAAGAAATGTTATCTTCTCCCCATCCTCTGTTAATTCAACCTGATAAGCGCCTATGTGCTGAGTAATTCCACCTGATTCGCCAGCTACCACATTTGCTTCCCTGATTCTATCCAATAAAGTTGTTTTACCATGATCTACATGTCCCATAACAGTTACAACAGGTGGTCTCGGTTCAGCATTTTCTAAATCTATCTCTTCCTCTTCTTCCTGCAGTAATTCCTCTCCATAATGTTCTTGTTTCTCAGCTTCATAACCAAATTCATCAGCTATTAAAGCAATTGTATCAAAATCCAATCTCTGGTTAACCGTTACAAACATACCCATTTCAACACATTTTTGGACCACATCAGTAGGATCTTCACTCATCATGTCCGCCAATTCTTGAACAGTAGAATATTCACTGATTTTGAAGGTTTTATCTTCTTCCGATTGTTCTTCCTCTTCCTCTTTACTTTTTTTACTCTTTTTACTTTTACTCTGTTGACCTCCACCTTTCATTTTGGCCATGGTCTTTTTAAATGTACTATCAACCTTATTAGAATCGACTTTTTTATTTTTCTTACCTTTTTTCTTTTTCTTCTTCGATTTATTACCAAGCTTTCTTTCAATCTCTTCTCTGGAGATTCTTTTAAGATTTTTCTTGTCTTTTTTGGACTTGGTTTTTTGTTTTGTTTGCGAAGATTTTTGTTTCTTAGATTTTTTCTTCTTCTTTAGAAAAGATTTTACTTTATTTCGACTTTCTTTATATAGAGAATCTATATTAAGTCTAAAATTATTCTCCTTCTTAGATATCAAGTCAGATTCAATTTTTTTCTGTTTTTCTCTGGCTTTCTTACGGGCTTCTTCTTCTTCTTTCCTCTTTTTCTCAGCTTTTTTTCTAGCTTTTTCTTTTCTAATCCGTTCAACAATATTCTTTTCTTCAGAAAAATTTTCTAGAATCTTATAATAAACTTCTTCACTAACAGCGGAATTTACTCCTTTACAGGGAATATCTTCCTCTTTTAGGAAGCTTATAATATCCATATGAGAAATATTTAATTCTTTAGCTATCTGAAAAATTCTTTTTTTCTTTCTTTTTTTCTTTGTGCTCATATAACTCTTTATGTTTTAAGATCGATTAACTAAGAACTCTAAATTAATATATTTATCTCAATTTACTAATTTTCAAAATGTGGATTACCTTCTGACTCTGTTTTATCCACTTTTTCAACGTCATAATTTTCAGTATCAGATTTATCAGATTGTTCTTCCTCCTCATCTGTAGAATTTACTTCCTGGGTTTCTGTTTTATCCGTTTCTTTTTCTACGTCTTCTTCTCTTTCTTCTTCTCTTTCTTCTTCTCTTTCCGATTCAGATTCTTGCTCTTCCTCTCTATTTTCCAGAGCCGTTTCCACAGTTTCCTCTATTTCGTCAATTGAAACATCTTTCATTGAATCAATTTTCATCAGGTCAGAACGAGAAGCATTTAACAGTTCTTCCGCTGTCTCTATTCCAACCGAATTTAATATTTTCCACTCATGCTCTTCAAGTTCGTCAACATCCTCCAGATACAATTGCTGAACTCCTTCCATTTCATATTCTGACCGCTTTTTAGCATCAATTTCATAACCAGTTACTTCCGAGGCAAGGCGAATATTCCTTCCTCCTTTACCAATTGCAACTGAAATATCATCATCTTCAAAGACAGCAAGAGCTTCCTTCTTTTCCTCGTCTATTTCAAGCATGTATGGCTTTGCTGGTGAAAGAGCACGGGTTATTAAAATTTCCGGCTGGGAACTGTTATTTATCACATCAATTTTTTCATTGTTTAATTCTCTTACTATAGCCTGAATTCTACTACCCTTAATACCAACACAAGCTCCTACAGCATCTATCCTTTTATCATTTGATTCTACAATAACTTTACTTCTATCACCTGGCTGACGGGCAATTTTCACTATTTCAATTGTATGATCATATATCTCTGGAACTTCATTTTCAAATAATATTTCTAGAAACCTGTTGTCCGCCCGTGAAGCAATTATTTCTGGTCCTTTAGGTGTCATTTTAGCGTCTTTGATAAATATTTTTATGTCCTCACCACGTTTATATTTTTCTCCCCTTATTTGTTCACTTCTAGGCATTTTTAATTCTGCTTTATCAACATGAACATATACTGCATTCCTTCTTATCTGATGTATATTACCAACGATTACTTCGCCTATTCTATCTTTAAATTCTTCATAAATAGAATTTCTTTCCACCTTAACAATTTCTTGATTTAATATCTGTTTGGCATTGTAAATACTTCTTCGGCCAAAAGTAGAAGGAGAAATAATATCAACATAGGGATCTCCCACCTCTAATTCTGGTTCAATCTCTTTTGCTTCTTCAATTGATATTTCATTGACAGAATCCTCTACTTCTTCTACTACCAACTTCTGATGGTAAATCTCTATCTCGCCTTTGTCCATATTAACAATTACATCAAAGTTAGTAGTATCGCCATATTTTTTTTCAATTAATTTTAGGAATACATTTTTTATAATATCACTAAGATTTTCTCTTTCTACATTCTTTTCCTTAGCAATCGATGAAAACGCTTTTATTATTTCTTCACTCTTCAAATTTTGCTCCTTTTCGATATTTCTTCATAATTAAAAACAGACTTTACCAAAATTTATTTTTTGATAATCAAAAAATTTCTCTTCTCCTGAAATTTCAAGGAAAATGCCATCATCTTCAACCTTTATCAATTTCCCAACCACTGGTGTTTTAATCTCTAAATTATCATGCTTCAACCTTACTTTCTGCCCTTTATTTCTAGTAAAATCCTTTTTACTCCTCATTGGATAATCGGAACCGGGGGAGGTAACCTCCATTTTATAATCCTCAGGTACAATTTCCTCAAATTCTTGATTGGACCTAATGGCTTTTGTAACAGCAGTTATCTGACTCAAATCAATATTGTAATCTCCTTCTATCCCTCCCAGTACAATTTTCAAAAAACAGTGTTCCCTATTCCTGTTATAAGTATAGTCTATAACTTCAGCTTTATTTTTATCAGCGATTGTATTAACTATTTCAAGAACCTTATTTTTTTCTTTCATTTTACCCATCAAATCTTTTCAGATAACCATTTAACTAAAAAAGTGGGTCTTTAAACCCACTTAACTGGCTGTAAATTACAACATAAATGTTAACAATTCAATCTTTTTATTCAAATATTAGGTCTTTTTTACTGCAATTTGGCTTTCAATTTGCTGCAATTTCGATTTAATCTGTTTTTCAGGGGAGCTATTTTTTACTTCCTCCACTAACTTTTGAGACTTAGATATTTGAGAAGTCTCCAGATAACATTTAGCAGCATTCAAAAGAGAAGAATGTTTTTGAAATTTATGAGGTGCCGTACGTGCAGCTTTTTCATATTTTTGAGCAGCCTCTTTATAATTACCCGATACATAAAGACAGTTCCCCAGACCCTGTAATACCTGGGTAGTGATAAACTTTTTGTTTTTATACTCTCTCAGATATCGATTGAAATGGTCTTGAGCTTTTTGATAACTTCCTCTATCGGATTCGATTTGACCCAGCAAGGCGAGAGCATATCCTGCTGACTGGGTACCTTCATATCTGCTAATAAGATTTTCTAATTTAACTACAGCATTTGACGTATCACCTGCCTGTAGTGACATTTGGGCAATGCCTAATTTACCAGAAGCTTGCTTATTGGCCTTTCTCTTTGATCTGATCATCAAAATTGTAACTACTGCAATTACCACTATTCCGATGCCTATTCCTGACACAATTTTGGTGTTATTCTGTACAAAAGCTATTATAGATTCCAATCTCGCAGCTAACGTTTTTTGCTGATTTACATTATTTTTGCTTTCATCTGCCATGTTTTAATATCTCCTATTTATAATTCAGTACCCTTGCCGGGACTCGAACCCAGATCTAAGGATTAGGAATCCTTTATTCTATCCAGTTGAACTACAAGGGCCTTTTTAAATGAATTCCATCAAATAACAGGCAATTTTATTTTATTTCTATCCAGAAATCAAGGATTAATCTAATTTTTATTCAATAAATAATATTTTAGTTAATGATAAGAATTGAATCTATCCCCCAAATAACTCTTTTTATAGGCCTTTACTGATTATTCGAATAGACTGATTTTAGGTTAAGATCATTTCTAAAAACAAAAAGGTGATTTCAAGAACAAAATTCGAATCTAATAATTTTTTATTTCGATAATCTTCTTATTCCTTGATTGTTATTTTACTAATAATTATGTTTCAATACTACATTTAGTATAGTTTATTAAAAATTAACAATAGAGGAGGCAATTAACTATGCCAAATGACAATTTTGAACCTTACGTTCCAAATCAGACAAGTATCAAAGAAGGAAGTTTCAAAGCGATTTTTCTAGGGGTTATTCTAGCAATCATCCTTGGTGCAGCAAATGCTTATCTAGGCTTGAAAGCAGGCATGACAGTGGCGGCCACTTTTCCTGCTGCTGTGATTGCTATGGCAGTTTTAAGAGTTTTTGGAGGGACGATTTTAGAAGAAAATCTAGCTCGTACAACTGCTTCTGTAGGTGAAGCCCTAGCTGCAGGTGCAATCTTCACTATACCGGCTTTTGTAATGTCCGGGGTCTGGGAGGAGTTTCACTATATTAAAAGTACCCTTTTGATGGTAGTAGGTGGCATTTTAGGAGTTCTGCTCGTAACAGTTCTACGTAGGGCTTTAGTTGAAGATAAAGCTCTTCCATTTCCTGAAAGTCAGGCCTGTGCAGAGATAGTAAAAGCAGGTCAGGGAGGAAAAACAGGTGCCAAATATGTATTTAGCGCTATAGGCCTGGGAGCCGTAATAGAATTTTTTAAAAACTCAAATGGTATTCGAATTATTAAAGACTCTGTGAAGGGTTTTTATGAATTCAGTGTTTCGAAAATTAGTCTCATCAATAGTAAAGCAGAAGTAATAACTGACGGAGCCAAAGAAGCAATTTTCCATCAGAAAGGCGGTGCAATACTTCAGAGTCCTTCTGCTTCTCCAGCTTTTCTTGGAGTAGGATATATCATTGGATTTCGTTTAGCAGCGATTACTTTTTCTGGAGGTGTTTTTGGCTGGCTATTTTTAATGCCTATTGTCCTTTTCATGATGTCCAATGGATTAGAACCTTTTGCAGGTGGTTCAAGTAGTTGGATACAAATAGCCAAATCAGCCTATAGCAGTACTGTTAAACCGATTGCAGTAGGTGGTATGCTTGTAGGTGCCTTCTCTACCTTATTTGGAATGCGCAAAAATTTAATCCGGGGAATTGGTAAAGGCTGGGATGATTTAAAAGCCTCCAGAGAGGGGGACCGGAGTCATATATCTAGAATTGATAAAGATTTACCATTAAATATAATTCTTCCAGCAATAGGAATTCTTCTGATTGCCATGGTCTTCCTCTATAATGTTTTCACTCACAGCTTTGGTTCAGCAATTCTTGCAGCAATTGTTATGGGGGGAGCTGCCTTCTTATTTGCTGCTGTGGCTGCTTTTCTTGTAGGGGTAATTGGAAGTTCATCAAATCCAATTTCCGGACTTACTCTTTCTACCTTAATTATAGCTGCAGTCCTAATGGTCATAGTAGGAATGACTGGAGATGCTGGCGTTGCAGCAGTACTTGGTGTAGCCTCAGTAGTTTGCTGTGTAGCAGGAGTAGCTGGGGATATGATGCAGGACCTAAAAGTTGGACACCTATTAGGCGGAACTCCCTGGAAAATGGAAATAGGTGAGTTGATTGGTGTTTTCTTTTCCGCCCTTGTATTAATCATACCTATTATGATCTTGCATGAGGCCAGTGGCATTGGTAGCGAAGCTCTACCAGCACCCCAGGCTGGTTTAATGTCAATGATGGCCAAAGGAATTGTAGGGGGACAGATGGCCTGGCCACTTGTGCTGGCGGGAATGTTTTTCTCTCTAGCCCTGTTATTGGTCGGAGCACCTTCACCGATGTTAATAGCTGTGGGAATGTATTTGCCATTTAAAACAACCTTTGCAATCTTCATAGGGGGATTAATCAAATATACTGTTGATAAAATGGCAGAAGATAAAATTGATGATAAAAAAGATAAAGACGTACTTCATAATACTGGTTTACTAATAGCTTCGGGATTAGTTGCTGGAGAAGCACTGGTTGGGATTATAATAGCTGCCTTCAAGGCCGGAGGAATGAATCTTAAAACCATGGTTGGTTTAGCACCTAGTTTTGAAGGCTACTGGTGGTTAGGTATTTTAGTCTTCATTATACTTGGTTATGTACTCATCAAATACCCCTATCAGGAACTCATTAACCATAAAAAATCAAAGTAATTAAATGAAATTAAATAACTTTTTCAACAATAATGGCAAGAAGCAACTTGAATTACACAGTATTACGCCTAAACGACTAGTGGATTCAAAAATAGATGAAGAAGGAAAAGTAACCTTATTAAAACCAAGATTTGAAAATAAATTTTTCAGAAAAATTTTTTCTCCAATTTTGAGTTCAAAATATTTTAAAATACACCTGGATGAAATTGGTAGTTTGGTCTGGAATAATATAACAGGAGACAAAACCGGCAAAGAAATTTCTAAGGCAATCCAGAAAAAAGTGGAAGGAGAGAAATTAGAAGATATAAATCAGAGAATAGCCTTATTTTTATCCAATTTGAAAAAAAACAATTTAATTGATTATGATGAAAAAAAATAAAAATACTATTGACAGGAAACTGATAAAACAATTTCCTAAAGTAGACTTACACTGTCATCTGGATGGCTCTTTACGCATTGAAACTATCCTTGAGCTTGCCCAAAAGAATGGAATTGAGTTACCTACCACCGATCCAGAACAGCTCAAAAAAGAGGTGGCTGTCAGTAATGATAGAATTAATCTATCCGATTACATTGATAAATTTGAAATACCCTTATCAGTTTTGCAAACTTATTCTGCCTTAAGAAGAGCTGCTTATGAATTAGCTGAAGATGCTTCCAGAGAAAATGTTTTGTATTTAGAAGTAAGATATTCTCCTATTTTACATACTGAAAAAAACCTTCAGCCCAAGGAAACAACAAATGCTGTTTTAGAGGGATTAGAACAGGCTGAAGATGATTTTAATATTCAAACTGGTGTTATTATTACCGGATTACGCAATATGTCTCCTGATGTTTCCTACCAATTAGCCAAAGTTGCTCTCGCTTATAAAAATCACGGTGTAGTTGGATTTGATCTAGCAGGAGTTGAAGAAGATTTCCCGGCCAAGCATCACAGAGAAGCTTTTTATTTGATACTTGATAATAATATTAACACCACAATTCACGCTGGAGAAGATTATGGTCCAGAGTCGATACATCAAGCCCTCCACTACTGTGGCGCCCATAGAATTGGACATGGAGTAAGACTTGAGGAAAATAAGGATTTAATGAATTATGTAAACGACCATAGAATACCCCTGGAGATGTGTTTAACCAGTAATATACACACTGGTGCAGTAGAAGATCTTAATCAACATCCTTTTAAATATTATTTTGATTGTGGATTGCGGGTGACATTAAACACAGATAATCGCTTGATTTCCAATACAACCATGACCGAAGAATATCTACTAGCAAAAACTGCGTTTGGTTTTGATATTAAAGACTACAAGAGATTAATATTAAACAGTTTTAAAAGCGCCTTTCTACCCTATCAAACTAAATCTCATATAATTCAAGAGGTCTCTAGAGAGATGGATGATTATATTGACAGGTTTAACAACAGCAATTTCCAGGAATCCTAATAATTCGAGAGATTATCATGATATCATTTAATAATGTTCACTGTACATTTGGCGAAGATAATGCAGGAATTAAGAATGTTGATCTAAACATCACTGATGATGACTTTATCTTTTTAATTGGACCTACTGGTTCAGGTAAAAGTACATTACTGAGATTGATCTATATGGATTGTTTCCCGGAAGAAGGTGTGGTAAAAATTGATAATTATAAAAGTGACCAATTGAAAAAAAGAGAGATCCCTGAACTGAGACGGAAGGTAGGAATGGTTTTCCAGGATTTCAGATTGCTTCCAGATCGAACAGTATATCAAAATGTTGCCTTAAGTCTATATATTGCTCATCAGACCCAACAAAATATCAGATCCCGGGTACATGAAATGCTAAATAAAATGGATCTAGGTCATAGGGTGCATTACATGCCTGAAGAGCTTTCTGGAGGAGAAAAACAGAGAGTTGCTATAGCAAGGGCGCTAATCAAAGATCCAATTGTTATTTTAGCCGATGAACCAACTGGTAACCTAGATCCACGCACCAGCATTGAAATAATTGACGAATTGTACAAAATCCATCAGGATAATAATGCTGTCGTGGTTGCTACCCACGATTATGATCTCGTTGAAAGAGTACCCAACTCCAGAATTATTAGTATTAAAAATTCAGAAATAAAGAGTATATCATGAAGGTTCTATGGTTTTTAATTAAAGAAGGATTCCGTAATCTTCTCCGTTCCAAATTTGCTGGCGCTTTTACAATTTTGATAATCTGGTTTTCATTAACATTTGTCAGTTTTGGATATATCATTAGCCGGGATTTAGTTAGTGCTGTTAATTCTCTTAAATCCCAATTCGATATTAATATATTTATTGATAAAGCGGCTACTCAGCAAAATATAAATGATTTTGCCAAAAAACTGGACTCCACAGAAGAAATACAGACATATACTTTTATTTCAAAAGACAAAGCTGCTACCAAATTCAAGCAACAATTTGGTAAGGATGTATTAGAAGTTTTGGATTATAATCCTCTTCCTCCCTCTTTTAATATCAAATTAGCTCCGATTTATAGAAATCTGACCAGTGTGGAGAGTATTACTACAGATTTGTCTCAATCAAAAATAGTAGAAGAAATCAAATATAAGAAAAAATTCCTCGTAGTCCTGGCTAAATATCAACGTGCAATTTTATATGGAGTTATTGGAGCTTTTGTTTTGTCTGCTCTTATTTCGATTATTTTAATCTCGAATACTATTAAAATGGGAATATTTTCAAGACGAGACATCATATCAACTATGAAATTAATCGGTGCGACAGATAATTTTATTCGCGCTCCCTTTATTATTGAAGGAATATTACAGGGTACAATTGGAGCCATATTGTCTGGATTAACATTAAAAGGGACTGCATATTTAGTAAACAATTACTTACAGACTGTTTTAGATTACAATGTTGTATTAAATCTCAATATATTTCTAGTTGTAATAGCTTCAGGTGCTTTAATTGGCTGTTTAGGTAGTCTGCGGGCTATTAGAAAATTTCTGTAGAACTAATTTTTATACTTAACTAGTATACTATTGAACAGCTATATCATAACTATTTACATTTATCAAAGCGGACGTTTGTTTTATTTACTTCATTTTATTCTACCAAAATATATACTTTTAATTTAATTTGTATCATTTATGATTCAGAATTATAGACATTTACTAAATGACAAAAAACGCATTAAGGCTTTTCGCAGGGCGATCAATACCCTGGTTAATACAAATAATTCGGTTGCAGAAATAGGTGCTGGTTTAGGGACCTACTCATTTTTTGCGATACAAAACGGTGCTAGTCCTGTTTATGCAATTGAAATGGGGGATATTTACTATACAGCCCAAAAAATTGCCCAGAAAAATGGTTTAGAATCCAGAGTGAATTTTATTCATGATAAATCCACTCAGGTCAATCTACCCCAAAAAGTTGATTATTTAATAATGGAAGATTATCGTCCTTTCTTTCTATACAAAGGACTTGAAAATACAATTAAAGACGCTAGAAATAGATTTTTAGCGCCAGACGGCAGATTTATCCCCAACAGAATTATACTGTACATTTGTCCAGTACAATCAAAAGAATTATGGAATAAAGTAGCCCTGTGGGAGCGGAAAAGTAAAAAATTGTATGATATTGATTGGAGTTATACAACGAAGCTATCCTTCAACCAATTACATCAAACCGGTGATAGTAAAATGAAGTTGCTGGGCAAAAAATCTAAAATAAAAAATATAAACCTATCTCAGGATAATGATTTTACATTTAAATTTCAGACTAATGCCAAGATAAAACAAGCAGGAATTATTCATGGACTGGTGGGCTGGTGGGATTGCTATTTTACACCCGAGCAATACTTTTCCAACTCTCCTATTGGACCAAAAAATACCTGGGGACAAACATTCTTTCCTATAAGAAAGCCTTTAAAAGTTGAAAAAAACCAACAAATACACATCGGCTTATATACCCTTGAATCACAACATTCGGGCAAAATTAATTATAAATGGTGGATTCAAAACGAGAAAAAAAGAGAAGGGCACAATACTTTTCAGGGTAGTACTACTCCTCTTGAAAAGATATTGAATCAAAATATAAATAATAAACCGAAGCTAAATCAAAAGGGAAAAATAGCAAAATATATTTTACAAAATATTGGAGACAAATCGTTTCAGCAGCTTGCACAAGATATTCAAAATAGATATTCAAATTATTTTAATTCACAATCTGAGGCCACAAAATTTATTAATAATTATATCCAAAAATTCTACTCTACCTAGAAAGTCACCTCTAATTAATGCATCGTATCCACCCTTCTCCTCTTTTTCCTGAGATACTATTCAGCCGTTTTTACAGTCTTGACAAGGTCAACCATCAAAATAATTAATGCAAAAGATCCCAAAATTGCAGGAATTATATAAATATCATTATAAGCCAGACCTTCGAACCAATGACCAAAGACAGGACTACCTAACCAGGCTCCAATCCAACCTATTACAACTTTAGAAACAAAAGATTCAAAACCTTCTCTTACTAAACTGTTGAAAACGAAATGCAATAAGATTGATACAATGATACTGATTATAAGCAGAATCAAAAATCCTAAAAAATTAATTCCTAACATCCTCTCCTCCACTATTTTGTTATAAATTCATGCTTCAATTAATTTTAACAGTCATATTAATCAAAATCAACCTAAAATATGTCTAAATTGCATATTAATAATATATTAAACAAGACAAATTTACTAGCCTAATACTCAATTCTTAATCTTAATTCCTCTCCTATCTCAACTAACTTAATCAAGCCGAAGTCAATCAGTAGTCTCCTCATGTAAATATTTCTTGTCAATGATTTTTGTTTTATTTTTTTATATATTATGATTGAACTTACTATTATGTAAGTGACGTGGCGGAGCCATGTAAAATTTTACTATATAATTATTTCAGTATTTCTAAATTAAAAAATTGCCAGGTAAAAAATCATCTCAAATTATTTATATCCAGTATATTAAACTGTCTGTGGATTTAAAATAAAATTACCGGGAAAAATCAGAATGAATACATTTTTTAAGATAGTTGCTCTACTCAGAAGTATATTTAAATTAGGAATTAAATTTCCAAATTTTATTAATAGAGGTGTCGATTTAGATAAAAAAGTCAAAATTGACCGATCATGTAAAATTAACTATCCTGTTGAAAAGAAATTTAATAAAATTGGTGCAGTCACCCTTCAGGCTGGTTCTATACTTGGTGCAGAGAATCAAATAGAGACAGGCCGTAATGGCATCATTAATATCGGAAAAAATGTAACCATAGGGAAAAACAATCTTTTTATCGCAAATGATAACAGTAAAATAACAATTGGTGCTAATACTACTATTGGAGATAATAATATAATTTCCGCCCAGTCTAAAAGTATCATAGAATTCAAGAACTCGGTCAAGATTAAAAATAATTGTAAAATCAAAGCTGGCGGAGATTCTAAATATTTACTACAAGATAATTCAGAAGTACTTGAAGATTCTCGAATCATTTCCCCAACTTCAGGTGGAGGCGATTTTACTTTGGGTAATAGTTCCATCGTCCACATGAACAATTTTCTTGACTTATCGGGAAGTATTACTATCAAGGATAATGCTCGCACCAGTCGCGATGTCAAAATACATACACATATTCATGGTATCAAAGGTAAAGAATTAATTTGGAATCAGCCAATTGAAACTAAATCAGTTTCTATTGGTCATGGTGCCTGGGTTGGTACGGGTGCGCAATTACTACCAGGAGCCGAATTAAACACTGGTTCCATACTAGGTGCTGGAGGAATATTAACCTGCCAGACAAAAAAATATCGAGTTTATGGCGGGATACCAGCCAAACAAATTAAAAATCGTTTAGAATTTGTTTCCTAGATTATAAGATATACTTTTTACTAATAATAAAATTTGAAAAGATACTATTTTGCCTGAAAATGAGTCACTAAGTTCAAAAGTTGTCAAAGGTGGATTCTGGGTATTTGCTACACGGATATTTGAACGCGGCTTGGGATTTATTAGAATAATTATCCTGGCTCGCATTCTCAGCCCCAATGATTTTGGTCTTTTTGGTATACTCCTGCTTTCAATTTCTACTCTGGAAACATTTTCTCAAACTGGTTTTCAATCTGCTCTTGTACAAAAAAAAGAGAAGATCGAATCTTATTTAGATACGGCCTGGACTATTCTTGCTGTTAGAGGCTTAATATTATATACTTTATTATTTTTTTCAGCTCCTTTAATTGCCGAGTTTTTTGATGCATCCCGCGCATCTTTTTTCATCAGGATAGTTGGCATAACCACTCTTTTCAGAGGTTTTTCAAATATTGGTACTGTCTATTTTCAAAAAGAAATTCGATTCAATAAGAAATTCATACTGCAATTAGTTACCAATATAGTTGAATTTATTGTTGCTGTTATTTTAGCCTACACTCTCAAAAATGTCTGGGCACTGGTTATTAGCCAATTAATTGGTGGTTTTTCTGGATTGATAACTGGGTATATTATTCATCCCTATCGGCCTAAGTTTCAATTTGATAAAAAGAAGGCAAAAGAATTATTCAATTATGGAAAGTGGTTAACAGGGTTGGGAATTGTTGTGTTTATAGCCACTCAGGGAGATGATATCTTCTTAGGCAAAATTTTGGGGACAACTGCTCTGGGTATATACCAGTTAAGTTATAGATTATCTAATTCTGTAGCAACTGAAATAACTCATTTAATTTCTCAAATTACTTTCCCTGCCTACTCAAAGATAAAAGATAATTATACAAGACTTAAAAATGCATTTTTAAATACCTATAGTTTGACGATTTCATTAACTTTTTTAATAGCTACTGGAATTTTTCTTCTGATACCTGAATTTGTCAATTTATTTCTAGGTCAAAAATGGATAGCAATAATTTCCCCGGTTAGAATCCTGGTTATAGCAGGATTATTACGCTCAATAATTGCATTATTAGGTCCACTGTACAAATCATTAGATAGACCAAATTTAGCCTTTTATAAAAATGTTATAAGAGTAATTATTACATTTACGCCGCTTTATTATTTAATAGATTCTTTTGGTGTAGAAGGTGCTTCGTTAGCAGTCCTTTGTGGTATTATTGGTGCAATCGGTTTTGATATATATTTTTTAGCTGAATTAGCAGATATTGACTTCAAACTAACTCAATTTTTGCAAAAAACTATTCCTGTCATACTTGGATCCATACCAGCAATTATTATCATAATATCAGCAAAATTATTTAGTGAAATCAATATTTTAATATTTGCCGTCACTGTAATTTTTTCTTCCTTTACTTATTTTAGTACTCTGTATTATCTAAATAAAAAATATAATCCTGAAATAATTGGCAAGTTATTTTCTATATATAAAAATATGAAATCATGATATGATATCTCCCGTTAACAAACTAGTCGACTTAATTTTAGAATATAATTATAAATTCAAATTATTCAGAGCCGAACATGGATTTTTAAATATTAGAGATCTACAGGGTGAATTTAATTGGAAGAACAAATCTCCTGTTTTTGTAGTATCTACGGGAAGAACGGGTACAAAATTTATTGCTAACTTTTTCAACCAATTTGATGATATTTTTTCAAAACACGAACCCGATCCAGATTTATTAAAATTAGGAAATAATTACGCTACCAATCGAGTATCAGCAACTAAAGCTGTAAAGATTTTTTCGTCCACACGTAAAATAATTCTAAATCAATTATTTAAACTTAATTATGACAGATATTTAGAATCAAACAATAGGCTCTATTCATTAATTCCGATCATTAAACAATCAATCCCTAATAGCAAATTCATTCATATTGTAAGAGATGGTAGAGATGTGGTACGATCAGGAATGAGCCGAAACTATTATGAAAGTAATGATCCTTTCCCCAGAATTAAAGCCACTGATTTCCCTCAGGATCCCTGGTATTCTAAATGGAATAAAATGAGTAGATTTGAAAAAGTTTGCTGGTGGTGGCAAAAAAAAGATAATTTTATACGTAAATCCGTTCAAAACGACTACTCAATCACTTTAAAATTTGAAAATATATTTAATGGTAAAGAAGACTATCCCGGAATGAAAAAATTAGCTGAATTTATCGGTGTTAGTTTAAAAAATATACCTTTAGAAAATAGGATGAATAATAAATGTAACTCTACTAAACAATACAGTATTCCTCATTGGAAAAATTGGACCGATGAACATACACGCAGTTTTTTAACTATCGCCGGTGATCAAATGCAAAAATATAACTATTTATAGTCCAGCATAGATAATTATCAATTAACACCACTAAGGCAAAGACTTGTGAAATTTTTTGAATAAAAAGGAAATTATATTGCCAGAAGTTAGCGTCATACTAGCTACTTATAATCGAGCCAAATATCTTGGTCGAGCGATTCAGAGTGTTTTGGATCAGACTTATACTGACTTCGAATTAATTATAATAGATGATGGTTCTACGGACAATACTGATCAAGTGGTTGGCTCTTTCTCAGATAATAGAATAAAATATATCAAACATTCAACTAATAAAGGAGCTGCCGCAGCAAGGAATACTGGATTGGAAAAGGCACAGGGGGAATATATTGCATTTCAGGACAGTGATGATAAATGGTTGCCTAAAAAATTGGAAAGGCAGATAAATATATTCAAAAACCATTCAAAACAATTAGGAATGGTATATAGTAATAGAAAAAGTATTAATATGGTTGATGGTAGAAAAATTATTTACAGCCCTGTTAGTCTTAGGCCCAAGGATGGCTATATATATAATAAATTTTTAAGGAATTTAGCCAATAAAAAATGGGGAATCGCTTTAGTGACAGTAATGATTAAATCAGACTGTTTTAATAAAATTGGTTATTTTGATGAAAGGTTAAATCGATTAATAGATACCGACTTATTTATTAGATTAGCCCAATATTATCTATTCTATCATATTGATAAATCTTTAATTAATTTTTCATATAAAACTCCTGGAGCAATTGGTACTAACAAACTCTGGGAAATTCAGAGCTTGGATTTGATTTTTCATAAACATAAAAAAAATATTCAAAATACTACCATATCCAAGCTTCAATATCATCTTGGTTATTGGTACAGCATATTTAAGAAGTATGACAAGGCAAAAATGTATTTAAAAAAAGCTATTAGAAGCGGACCTTTTAATTTCAAGTATCTATTTATTTATCTACTTACTAAAATAGGCCCCGGAATAACTTCTTGGTTATTAAGATTAAAAAATAGAGTCGAATATTGATGAGTAGTCAATTAACAAAAATAGATTTAAAATCATTCTATGAATAAATACAATAGGATTAAAGTCAGTATAATTATTTTAAACTGGAATGGTGAAAAGCTATTACAAGAATGCTTAGACTCTGTATATAAAAACAATCTACAAAATACTGAGATAATACTTGTTGATAATGCTTCAACTGATAATTCAATTGGATTAGTGAAACAAAATTTTCCTGAAATTAAAATTATAAGGAACAAAAAAAATTACGGATATGCCAAAGGAAACAATATAGGAATTAAAAATGCTCGTGGGAAATACATAGTTATCCTAAATAATGATGTTATTGTTGAGGAAGATTGGCTGGAAAAACTTGTTAATGCAGCTGATACTAATGATAGCACTGGCATTTTTGGTTCCAGACAAATGTTTTATCACAATAGAGACAAAGTAGATTCTATTGGTGGTTTTCTAAAAAAAGACGGTCCACATAATATAAATAATTCGACCCCCTGGACTAACCCAGATAAAAATAGAGAAGTATTTTCCGTAGCAGGGGCAGCTATGTTATTAAAAAGAAAGATGCTGCAGGAGGTAGGTTTATTTGATCCAATGTATTTTTTATATTACGAAGATTTCGACCTCTGCTGGAGAGCAAGATTGTTAGGCTGGAAATGTTATTATGTCTCGTCTGCTGTTATATATCATCATAGAGGTGCCTCCACAAGTAGAACCGGTAAACATATGTTTTATGGTGAAAGAAATAGGTGGTGGACTTTAATTAAAAATTTTTCGACTAAAAGTTTAATTAAATTCCTTCCATATATATTATATAGACAAATATTAGTTCTATTAGACTCTAGCTTTGGAAATATGATTTGGACCATACTTGGATTATTAAATGGAATAAAACATATTGGTGAAATACTACAAAAACGAAAAAAGATTCAAAATATTAGAAAAATAGATGATAATAAGATATTAAAGTGGATTTATCAAGCTACAAATTAATATGCAATCGAGAAATAAGATAAAAGAAAAAGTAAAATGGCTGAAATGGTTCCTTTTGTTATTTCCGATATATTCTATAGTTTATTTTAAAAAATCAATTTCTGGATCGAATAGACGAATTATAATTTTCCCTTCAAATATGATTGGGGATTTTATTATGCAGACCCCGATCTTCAGAGAAATAAAAGAAGCCTTACCAAAGTGTCATCTATCTGTATTTTTAACAACAAATAAATTTGCAGATCTTATTAAAAATAATAAATATATAGATGAAATCATCAAATGGAATATAAATGATGACTTATTATTAAAACTAAAAAAATTAGTCGATATAATATTTAGAAATTATTCATTTGCTATTTTATATCGACCAGAATCCTGGGTTGATTTATTAAGTCTCTTCTTTTTTGTACCTTATAGATTTTCAATTTTATCCAAATCCAGTGATGGTATTTCGCAAGCCATTAGGAAAATAATTAGCAATAATATCATTTATTATCGAAAAGGTGAATATGCTCCTGATGTTTATCTTAAACCACTAAAATTTTTTGAAGATTTAAAATACAATAATAAGCTTGAATTACAAATATCGAATTCTTCTAAGACATTTATAGAAAATTTATTTAAAGAACACAATATCAATTCTAATAAAAATAATATTGGAATTGCTCCTGCCTCCAGTAAAAGTATAAAAATGTGGGAACCACAGAAATTTGCACAATTAATAAACCTTTTAGATAATGAATTCGGAAATATATTTATTATTGGTGGACAGAATGATAGGGAACTTATCAATAATATTTTAAATGGAGTAACTGGAGACTATGTAAACTTGTGTGGACAGCTAACTCTTATACAATTAGCAGCCTTATGTAAAAAATTAGATTTATTCATAGGATTAGATAGTGGCCCGACATATATTGCTCAAGCTGTTGATTGTAATACTCTTACAATAATAGGCCCAACTGATTACAAAGAAGTGATTATACCCTCTCAAACTAACAAGATTATAAGATCAACAGTAGAATGTCATCCTTGTAGTTATGTAACAGAAGCAAGGACAAAATGTAAGAGGGGGGCCAAAAAATGCCTGCACTTAATATCAATAGAAGATGTTTATTCTCAAACTCAATCTATTTTATCTCAATAAATTTTTACAAATATTTATCTACTAATTTAACTAACTATATATATTATGAATTATTTTAACTTTATATGTTTTTCTATTAATCTATGGGAAAAAAGACAGGATAGAAAACATAGGTTTATGCTGAGTCTTGCAAGTAGAAATGATACTGGAAAAGTATTCTATATCGAACCTCCCCTGAATTTGATAAGATTATTCCTATTCCCATTTAAGGAATTAAATACAAAAGAAAAAAGGCAGAGATGGTTACGGGCTCTAACTTTTAGGAAACAAGAGATAAAAGATGATTTTTACGTGCTCACTCCCCTATTTATCCTCCCCCTTTGGCGTTTTTATTTTATATATACTCTCAACCGATTAATAAATATTTTTGTATTAAAATTTCAAATAGGTAACTACTTACTCAAAAAATCGGTGCTATGGTTGTATCACCCTTATGACTATTGTTTATTAAATTTCAAATTTTTCAATCATCTAATCTCGTGTTTTGATTGGGCTGAAGATTGGTCGAAATTCTTTGTTGAATTTTCTGAAAGTCGTCTAGAATTTGTTGATAAACTTCAGAAACAGATGATATCAAAAGTAGAGATTGTATTTACAGCCTGGAATTCATTAAAAGAAAAGGCAAAAAAAATTGATCCAGATAGCAAATTTATTCCCAATGCTTCCGAAACTGAGCAGTTTATATCAACTTATGCAGACACTCCTCCTTATGATATCGCAGAAGTTACTAAGCCTATTATTGGATATGTTGGATCAATAAAAGACCGAGTTAACTTTGATATAATTAAATCTATTGCTGAAAATTTAGCTACAGGTTCTGTAGTAATTATAGGAAATATTCAGGATACAAATTTAAGTACCCCTCTCCCTCAACAAGAAAATATTTACTATCTCGGAGCTAAACCTTATGATACCCTAGCAAAATACATAAAACATTTCAAGGTAGGATTAATCCCTTATAAACCAGAATTGACTGAAGGAGAGCCTACTAAACAATATGATTATTTAGCCTGTGGCGTTCCTGTTGTATCAACTGATTTAAATGAATTATACCGGATAAAAGATTATATCTATATTGAAAAAGACTCTGATAATTTTGTTAATAGAACAATAGAACTGGCAGAACAAAAAATCAGTGAACAACAAAAAACACAATATCAGGAATTTGCTAAAGAAAATTCATGGGAAGCAAGAACTAAAACAATTATAAATGTAATAAAAAGCAAATTACAGGAAATGCAATGAGTAAACAAAATAATAAAGAATGTTTAATAACCGGAGGAGCTGGCTTTATTGGATCGCATCTTGCTGAAGAGTTACTAAATCAAGATCATAATGTAACAGTAATTGATGACCTATCTACAGGTAGATTTAAAAACATTGAGCACTTAGTTGATAATCCTAAATTTCAATTTTCGATAGAGAGTATAACAAATAAAGTAGTGATGGATAGACTTGTAAGTGAATGTGATATAATATTCCACCTTGCAGCAGCAGTAGGAGTAAAGAAAATAATCTCCGATCCTGTTGGAGTAATAGAAACCAATATTCTAGGCACCCATTCAGTATTAAAAGCAGCCAGTCGGTATCGGAAAAAAATATTAGTAGCATCCACTTCAGAAATATATGGGAAAAATACCAACGTACCTTTTGATGAAGAATCCGACCGTATATTGGGGCCTACAACACAAAGTAGATGGAGCTATTCTTCCTCCAAAGCCGTAGATGAATTCCTCACACTGGCTTATAATAGACAAAAAGAGTTACCTGTAGTAATTTGTAGATTTTTCAATATTATTGGCCCCAGACAAACCGGACAATATGGTATGGTTGTACCCACTTTCATAGGGCAAGCTCTTTCAAATGAACCTCTTACTGTTTACGGAGATGGCAAACAAACCCGAACATTCTGTGATGCAAGAGATACAGTTCGAGCAGTCTCCCAGCTCGCTTTTAATGATGATGCAATTGGTAAGGTGTTTAATATTGGAGGAACTGAAGAAATAAGCATTAAATCTTTAGCTGACAAAATTATTGATCTGACTAATAGTAATTCTAAAATTGAGTATATTAGTTATGATGAAGCCTATGAGTCCGGGTTTGAAGATATGCGTAGACGAGTGCCTGATATAGAAAAAATTAAAAATGTTATAAATTTTAAACAGCAATACAATCTTGAAGACACCATACAAGAAATAATCGATATTTATGCTGAATAAAAAAACAAATAATTCGTTATTGTATAATTCAATCTCAAATATTGTGAAATGATAAAATGCAAATAATTATATTCTCAACCCAACCCTGGAATGATTCTCATTGGACTAATAAACAACATATAGCCCATCGTTTATCTCAAAAGCACGAGGTAATATATTATTTCGACGAGACTTCGCTAATAGGTAGAATAAAAGAATTTTTCACTCCTCCTTTCTCAAGAAATAAATTCCATAAATTATATCAAAAAAAGAACCCCAACCTCCATATCTTTCAGCCGTATTCTCTCCTACCCTCTAGATTTAGTATTATGTTATTTAAAATCACCAAAAGAATCAATTTACTACTACTCCAAAAATTACTAAACCAACTGAATTTCGAAGAGCCTATATTATGGTTTTATGAACCTACTGCAGTATATTATCTTGATAAGATTGATTATTCTTTCAGTTTATATGACTGCGTTGATGAATATCAGACTTTATTTAATGCTGGCAATAAGAAATATTTAGATAAAATAGCCAAAGATGAGACCCGATTACTAAAGAATACAGATTTAGTTATTACCACTTCCAGACCTCTTTACAAAAAGAAGAAAAAATATAATTCCAATACACACTATATCCATAATGTTGGAGAAGCTTCATTATTTAAAAAAGCAAATTCGGAAGATATTAATATCCATCCTGATATTCAAAATATTCCTGCACCTATAGTTGGATATCATGGAGCCTTAAGTTACTATAAAGTTGATTTTGATCTTATATATTTTATTTCCAATTCCAAACCTGACTGGTCTATTGTTCTGATTGGCGATTATATTGATATAGATAAGCCTACCCTGAATAAGCTTTCACAAGCCGAAAATATTTATTTATTAGGTAAAAAAGAGTATAGAAAGCTGCCCCAATTTATTAAAGCATTTGAAGTGTGTATAATTCCTTATTTAATAAATCAATACACAACTTATTGTTTTCCCCTGAAATTTTTTGAATATATGGCTACTGGTAAACCAATTGTTACTACTGCTCTTCCTTCTTTAGAAGAATACAAAGAATATATTGAGTACTCACAGGATAAAAAGGAATTTTTAAAATATTTAGAAAATATAATTGCGAGTGATAAGTCATTTAGTCAAAGCAGAGTGAATCTAGCCCAGAATTTTACCTGGGAATCCAGACTAAAAAAAATTATGAAACGGGTGCATAATGCTAGATAGTATAAAATATACTGATGTTCAATCATTTATAGAAGAAAACCAAACTACTATCTTAATTATAATATTCATATTTTCTTTTATCCTTAGAGCCGGATGGGGAGTTTGGGAATTCAGTAGTTTAGGTACAGAAACCTGGACTGATGAATGGGATTATATTACTTATGCAGAAACTATTTTGGATAAAGGATTAACTTTTACCGAGATTGCTGAATCAAAAGCTTGGTCAATACATCCTATCGGAATTGGATTCCCACTTCTTTTAGCTGGATTCTTCTCAGTCTTTGGAGGAAATTACCTTCTTTTCATAATATTTAATGCTTTCATTAGCGCACTCATTCCACTTTTGATATACCATCTTGGAAAAGAAGTTTTTAATACAAAAGTCGGACTTTATGCTGCTATATGGGCTCTATTTTACATATTTTTTTATAGATATGTCTCCCATATTCTAAAAACCTATTTAATTACAACATTATTTATAAGTACATTACTTGTCTATATAAAAAGTTTAAAATCAAAAGAGACTTCAATTAAATATGATATTATTCTTTCAATATTATATAGTTATTTAATTCATGTCGATGAAAGATATTTTTTCTACTTTCCCTTTATTTTAATCGGTTATTTTATAATAGGGGAAAGAAATATTCAATCAAGATTTAAAAAATCTATTACTACCTTTTCAATAATTATTTTGTTGATGATTCCCTGGAGTATTAGAAATTATTTAGTATTTGATAGGCCCGTAATATTAACAACTAGAACTGCCTATTATACAGATAAAATACTAGGATATGAAGATAAAAAGCATTATTTGAGTACTAGTATCTATAGTCTTAAAATAGAGCCCTCCCTTGTTGATTCAATCAACAAAGGTTATAATATTGATAGTATCCCACCACAAGTCCATCAAAATATAAGAAAGGGTATAAAAGAGAACCTTAACCCACATAATTATTCTATATTCGAGAGATGGTATAAACATTCTCTTGCATTTTTCAGACCAGCAAGATTTAAGCCTCTTTTTATTGGCAAAGGATTTGGACTCCAGGGAGCTAGTTCATTGAGATGGAATTTATTGAATTTATTATGTTATGGAATCCTTTTACCCACTTTTATTTATGGAGGGATTTTGATAATTAAAAACACAGATCAATATATGATTTTGTTACTATCCCTAGTTTTATTACAATTATTACTCCATTTACTATTTATTCCTTATATAACTCAAAGATATCGGATACCCATCGATCCAATAATTATATTAATCTCATTCTATGGATTTTACCATATAATTTCAAAATTTTTGTTTTTCTTTAAAGCCCAATAATTTTTATATATGACAAATACAGGAGAATCATTATGAATGCTGTTGTTATACCCTGCTATAAAGAAAAATCAAATATTGCTGAGATACTCTATAAGATTGATTCAGAGATTGATAAAATATATGTTATTGATGATAATTGTCCTGAAAATACAGGAAAATATGTTGAAAATAAAATTGATTTGGATAGAGTAGAAGTTCTTTATCATAAAATAAACAAAGGTATTGGCGGAGCAGTAAAAACAGGATATAAAAAAGCAATAAAAGATAATGCTGATATTATTATTAAAATTGATGGTGATGGACAGATGGATCCTAAATTAATACCATACTTTATAAGTAACATCAAAAGTCACAATGCTGATTATGTTAAAGGGAACCGTTTTTATTTCCTCAATCATCTTAAAACAATGCCATTAATTAGAAAAATCGGTAATTCAATTTTATCCTTCCTCGGTAAAATTGTCTCTGGATATTGGAATATCATGGATCCAACAAATGGTTATACAGCTATTAATACTAAAGTGCTAAAGTTAATTCCCTTAAATAAACTTGATGATGGTGCCTTCTTTGAGAATGACTTACTATTTAGACTGAATATATTAAATGCACGTGTAAAAGATATACCTGTATCTGTAAAATATAATAATATTGATAGTAGCTTAAATATATTTGAAATAGCAATAAAATTTCCCTTCAAATATCTGAATAGATTCATAAAAAGACTTTTTTATAATTATTTTCTAAGAGACTTTAATCTGGGGTCCTTTGAGTTAATATTTGGAATATTATTTCTTCTATTTGGAGGCATATTTGGTTCTATTCACTGGCTAAAAAGTATAAAAACAGGAGTACCAGCAACAACTGGTACAGTAATTATTTCAGCTATTCCTGTGATTTTAGGAATCCAATTTTTACTTGCTTTTCTACAATTTGATGTTCAAAATATACCAAATCGAACTCTTTCAAGTAAATTAAATATAACTGATTACTAAAATATAGTAACTTCAGTATATAATACAGTTCTAGTTCATTATAGTAGGAAATTTTCCCCTACTTATATTAAATCAAAACAAATATAATAATGGATAAAAATTTAATCTTCAAAGATAGCAACAAAGAAATACTTAACCTTCTTCTTATTTTACTAACCTCTTACTTGGTTTTAAACTATATCCATGAGATTATTAGATTTCTAGCTGTTGTACAAAGTTTTATTGACTTTAAAATTTATTATAAAGAGGTCTCTCACTTTGTCAAAAATTTCAAATCGCTTGAATCATATCCGAACGGTCTCGCCTATTCTCCTATATTTTATATACTATTCTATCCGTTTACACTTATAAACCAACATTTATCTCTAATTTTATGGGTAATAGTAAATCACATTGTTTTAATCGCATCATTATATTATTTAACACAAATTTTTGATAATAATAAAAATCTAACTCTGTTAATATCGATTATAATTCTTACTACATCGTATCCAATTCTTGATAATATAGGTTTCGGACAAGTAAACATATTTATCCTATTTTCCTATATCCTATCAATTCACTTTTACTTAAAAGATAAAAAATATCTGGTCGGACTATTCCTATCATTCCCTATTCTAATTAAACCACAATTTGCATTATTTTTCATATTCTTTTTATGGAAAAAAGAATATGAAATAATTGGTTATATCATACTGAACTATCTACTATTAAGAATAATTGGAATTATATTCTTCACTCCCAAAATTGAATTATTTTATTGGAAGAATCTATTTAGACTAACAACAAATTCACATTATGTTGCTGATATTAGAGGAATATCTATTCGAAATATTATCGATAAAATAATTTATGGTATTAATAAAAACTATCTATTTTCGGGAATAGTATTATATATAATTCTCAGTATTATATTTATAATCTATAGTTTTGCCAATATTAGCACTAAATCTTATAACAAAACCTCTTTTATAAAAGACTTTTCAATACTAATATGTCTAATCGCTATAATTTCACCTTTAACCAGTGCTCACCACCTTGTATTAACTGTTATACCATTCGTGCTTTTATTAAAAGTACAATTAAAGGATCATAAATATATTCTAGCCTTGATTTTATCTTTTTGTCTAATATCATTAAAATATTCCTTAATTAGATTTGAAACGTTTCATTATGGATTTCTTTCCATTTTTAGATCAGGTAGATTGATAGGAGTTTTGATTCTCTGGTGGTTACTCAATAATCTTTCTTTAGATAATCTAAAATATACAGAATAAAAAAGAGCAAAATAGCCTATTAATTATAATAAATCAAACCACTTTAAAGGAATTATTATAGATTTTAACAAAAAAAACGGAATTATATTTAACCAAATTAAATATTACAAATTGAAAATAGTATAATCAATGGAAGAACTACTTCCCATTTTGAATTTAATCTTGTATTTATGATGTGAACTAAAAATTTAGACCATAATTTCATTTTATATTTAACTATAACATATTTAGATTTCAAAAATGCATAAAATCATATATGATTGGGACAGTAACAAAGATATACTTAACCTTCTTCTTATTTTACTAACCTCTTACTTGATTTTAGACTACGTACATGAGATAGCTAGATTACTAACTGTAGTACAAAGTTTTGTTGATTTCAAAGTTTATTATAAAGAAGTCACCCAATTTGTAAATAATTTTAAATCACTCCAGTCATATCCGAATGGTCTCGCCTACTCTCCTATATTTTATATACTATTCTACCCTTTTACACTTATAAACCAACATTTATCTCTAATTTTATGGGTAATAGTAAATCACATTATTTTAATCGCCTCATTATATTATTTAGCACAAATTTTTGATAATAATAAAAATTTAACTCTGTTAATATCGATTATAATTCTTACTACCTCATATCCAATTCTTGATAATATAGGTTTCGGACAAGTAAACATATTTATCCTATTTTCTTATATCCTATCAATTCACTTTTACTTAAAAGATAAAAAATATCTGTTAGGACTATTTTTATCATTACCAGTTTTATTTAAACCACAATTCGCACTATTTTTCATATTCTTTTTATGGAAAAAAGAATATAAAATATTTGTTTTTGCAATTCTAAACTACCTGTTATTAAGAGTGATTGGGATTCTAGTTTTTAACCCAAAAATAGAATTCCTATATTGGAAAAATCTACTTACTGTAACAACAAATAACCGCTATATTGGTGATATTAGGGGGATATCAATTCGAAATATTATTGATAGAGTAATTTATGGTATAAATAAAAACTATCTATTTGTAGGATCTCTTTTATATATCATTATTGGTCTCTCATTTTTAATCTCCAGTTTTTCAAATATTAAAAATAAATTTCACAATAAAGTCTCTTTTATAAAGGACTTTTCCATAATAACATGTCTTATCACTATTATTTCTCCTTTAACCTATACTCATCACCTTATATTAACTTTTATACCTTTCCTCCTTATACTGCAAGTCCCAATAAATAATTATAAACATATTTTTGGTCTGCTTTTATCTTTTTGCCTAATATCACTAAGATATTCCTTAATTAGATTTGAGACGTTTCATTATGGACTTCCTGCAATTTTTAGTTCTGGAAAACTAATTGGAGTTATTATCTTATGGTGGCTTTTGAATAATATAGATTTAAATAAATACAAAATCAGTTCTATATAAATCGTGATTTTAGTTTACCCAGATTACATCTAAGCCTATTATTAAATAACTCGAACTATAGGGAGCTTTAAAATAAGTCTATGCCTCTTAACAATTTAAAAAACCTCTTTTTATCTAATACTCTACAAAAAGATATCTTCCGGTCCAATCGTAATTCTAAAATCAAAATTATATTAGTCATACTAAGTTGCTTTTTTGTCTTAAATTATATTCATACTATACTTCGTTTAATTTTTGTAACTGATAACTTTTTTGATTTTAATCATTATTATGCTTTCTCTGAATTATTAAGTAAACATTTTAATATCTACAACTTATCAAACTCAAAAATAAATTTATTAGCCCATCAACTTAATTTACCCAATTCTTTTCCAAAGGCAACCGGATATTCTCCAATAATCTATCTTTTATTTTATCCTCTTACAATTTCACCCCCTAATATTTCCTGTCTGGTATGGGTGATATTTAATAACCTTATTCTTTTTATTAGTATCTATTTCCTATATAATCTTATCGGTAATAATGATTTTTTGAATCTATTTGCGCTACTGTTTGTTGCTTTCACATTTCAACCTATTATTGAAACTATTGGTGTAGGGCAAATTAATATACTAATATTTTTCTTTATCATACTTTCTATTCATTTCATTTATAATGGTAAAATCTATCTTTCTAGTATTTTTCTTGCCTTTCCTGTCTTAATTAAACCGCAATATGGTTTATTACTGGTTTTCTTTCTTTGGAAAAAGCAATATTCTTTAATTAATTATACCATTTTTAATTATATTTTACTACGGGGCTTAGGAATAATATATTATGGTCTCAATATAGAATTATCATATTGGAAAGAGCTCTTGTTCCTGGCAACTAATAAATACGCAGATAGCGTAAGAGGTATATCAATCAAAAATATTATTGATAGAATTATTATGGGTATTAAAAAATCCTATATATCATATGGACAAATATTTTATATAATAATAAGTATATTGCTAACTGTTTATAGTTTTTCAAAAATAAGCAGGAGTTCCACTAAAGATAATATTTATATAAAAGATTTTTCAATTATTATATGCCTTATAGCGATTATTT
>Ga0102941_1000007_pt1 | contig 63114 bp, 48 predicted proteins | sample SalPonR2_C_D2_MG_FD_79281 | JGI IMG/M metagenome (GOLD analysis project Ga0102941, IMG submission 79281) | Salt pond soil microbial communities from South San Francisco under conditions of wetland restoration - Salt Pond MetaG R2_C_D2_MG | ecosystem: Environmental > Aquatic > Marine > Intertidal... | reverse complement strand
TTATTCTTCGACTCCCCCGTAGGGATCCCTATGGGGCGCTCAGAAAGACAGTTTTTATTACTTTTTTCAGTTGGCTCATTGTATTAATACTGAATTATATATTAAGAAATATAGGGACTCCGGCTTATATGGATTCAACTTTCGTGTAACATGAAATAAGGAGGTTTAGGTTGATATTTTTTTGGCTTTTGATATATAATATTTTGATTGTACCGCTGGGATATATTGGCTATTATATAGTTTCATTTTTTGATGAAAAAATTAAAATAGGCAAGATAGGAAGAAAAATAACAAATAGAAAGATAAATTGGTTTCGTAGAAAAAAGCCTGATAAGGAAGTCTACCTGATACATTCAGCCTCGCTAGGTGAATATGAGCAAGCCAAGCCTGTAATTAGAGGTTTGAAAACGTTAAGGCCTGATATAGAAATAGTATGTAGTTTTACTTCTCCCAGTGGATATGAAAATGCTGATAAATTAGAGGAAGTATCCCTATTTGTCTATCTACCAATAGATACTTTAAGAAGAATAGATGCATTTTTAACTAAACTTCGTCCTTCGAAAATTATTTTTGTTTCCTATGAATTATGGCCTAATTTGATTATGAAAGCTAATAGGTATGAGATATCAACTTATTTGATGTCAGCGCGAATTAGAAAAGATAGCTTAAAATGGTTGCCTATCATTAGAACCTTTTTTAGTGAAATATATAGAAATTTGGATCACATCTATGCTGTTACTCAGGAAGATAAAGAAACAGTTGCCAGATTAACTGGTAGTAAACAGGTCAAAGTACTGGCTCTCGGGGATACGAGATATGATCAAGTTATTCAAAGATCAGAAAAAAAAGTTGAAGAAAAAGTACCGAGCATTTTTGAAACAGGTTTTGTATTTGTAGCAGGAAGTATTTGGCCACAGGATGCTGAAAAATTGCTACCTGCTTTGTTTAGATTAATGAAAGAAAAAAATGATTTAAAATTAATTTTGGCTCCCCATGAACCCAGTGATTATGCAATAGAAATGTTAGAAACTCAAGCCGAAAAGCAAAATTTAACCTATAAACGCTTAACTGAATTGAATGAAGCACCAATAGATGAAAAAATCCTTCTTGTTGATAAAATTGGAGTATTGGCTGAAATTTATCATCAAACTAAGGCCGCTTTTGTAGGAGGAAGTTTTCGAGATTCTATTCATAATGTCATGGAGCCAGCTGTAGCAGGTATTCCTGTATTTTTTGGGCCGGTTTATCATAATTCAAGGGAAGCAGAAAATTTAGTTGAGCAAGGAGGAGCTGTTAGTTGCGAGACTTCACAGGAACTATACCGGAATATTAAAAGAGTTATTGAGGATGAGCAAGTCTACAATAAAATGTCCAGGTCAGCACGAAAAGTTATTGTGGATAACCTGGGGGCTTCTATGAAAACTGTTAAGCAAATATTGGAATAAAAATTTTGCTTAAATTAAGTATTGAGGACTGCAAGAGATAATGAATTTAAATACTGAAAAAATTAACCACTTTTGGCTACATTTTAGACAGGTATATGTAACTTTGATATCGAAGCCCTGCGGGACGAAAAAATCAAAATGTTAATTTTTTATTCCCGAAAAAATATGGGACGGGATACAATTCAGGAAATGTTAATAGATTTTTTAAGTTTGGAAAATATTTATTGAAAAAACGTCTGAATTATTATAAAATTGGTCCTATTAAAAGCTTATATTTTTTGTAAAAATGTAAAAAATGGAGAACTAATTGAGTAATTTTGTTCAAGACAAGTATGAAGAGTTTCCAGCCTATAAAATGGTAACTACTTCGAATATTATTTCTTTTGTAAGAGGCATTTTAGCAATTCCTATAATATATCTTCTTTATAAAGGTAAAGGGGGCTGGGCCTTTGTTTTCATGATGATTGGCGCTGTCTCTGATGTTCTTGACGGCTGGCTTGCTCGAGCAGGAAATCAGATTACTGCCCTGGGGAAAGTGATTGATCCAATTGCAGATAAGGTACTGATGAATAGTATACTTCTGTTTTTAGTGCTGGTACGGGAACATAGTCTTCCTTTAGAACCTTATTTCGGTTTGTTGTTGATCAGAGATTTTAGTATTTCTTTTTTCGCTATCTATATTCTTAATACTAGAAAGTTTTACCCCGGAGCCAATAAACTGGGCAAAGCTTCTATTCTTATCACCGCAATCGCTATTTTATCTTTTATATATCCTGATTATTTTAGTTTCAATATTCAACTGGTTCTATACTGGGTTTCAGCGGTATTTATGGTCTTATCTTGGGGGAAATATTTTTATAAATTTATTGCAATTATCCGGGAGACGGAGCCTGAAAAGAAAGCTGAAGAAGTCAAAGAAACTGAGGAAAGGAAAAAAGGGAAAGATTTAGAGGATGGATTAGCTAAAACTGAACAAAGCATTGCCTCCAAATTACCTTTGATCAGAAAATTTGTCACAATTGATAATGATGTTCTGGAGGATATTGAAGAAACATTGATTAGCACAGATATGGGAGTCGATTTAACAGAACATCTAGTGGATAAATTGAGAGATGTTAGAAAATCAGAATCAGCCCAATTGAAAGAGATATTAAAAGCAGAAATTAAAAATTTAATCAGTCATGAGGAAGTTAGTGTAGAAGAATTAGAAGGTAATCCTCATGTAATATTGTTTGTTGGGGTTAATGGGACGGGAAAAACTACTACGATAGGAAAATTATCCCACAAATATGCAGAAGAAGGCAAAAATGTAATGATCGCTGCTGCGGATACTTATAGGGCAGCAGCATTTGAACAATTAAAAATTTGGTCAGAACGGTCAAATGTGGATTTTATGGGTAATCCTGAAGGCAAGGACCCGGCTGCAGTTGCCTTTGATGCAGTGAAATCTGCTGATGCAAAAGATAAAGATATCCTGATGATCGATACTGCTGGTAGATTACATACTAAGTCCAACTTGATGCAAGAGCTACAAAAAATAGAAAGAGTATGCAGTAAGGCTAAAGAAGGTACGCCCCAGGATGTTTGGTTAGTATTAGATGGTACAACTGGTCAGAATGGAATACGGCAGGCCGAGAAATTTGCAGAATCTGTGGATGTTTCCGGTTTAATATTGACCAAACTAGATGGAACTGCAAAAGGTGGCGCTGTTCTGGCCATTCATAATAAAATGAATATTCCTATTAAATATATAGGTATTGGGGAGGAACTGGAAGATATAGTAGAATTTGATCCCGATGAATATATAGAAGCATTACTTAAATAAAATGGATAGAAAAGTAAAATATAATAATTTTTATATCTCAACTCTTGGTTGTGCAAAAAATACTGTTGATTCCGAGGTTCTTCTGGGTAAACTTGAAAAAGCTGGGTTACACCCTGTTAAAAATCCGGATGATGCTGAAGTTATTATTATTAATACATGTGGTTTTATTCAGGATGCCAAGCAAGAATCGATTGATGCTATTATGGAAGCAGTTTCACTCAAGGAAAACGGTCAAATAAAAAAAATTATTGTGATGGGCTGCCTTTCGGAAAGGTACCAGGAAGAGTTATCTCAAGAAATTCCTGAGGTTGATCAATTTCTGGGAGTAGAAAAATTTGATAAAGTCCTAGAGGAACTGGAAATTGATCCTTTAATAGGTAATCGAAGTTTACTTACTCCCGGGCATTATGCCTACTTGAAAATCGCAGAAGGCTGTGATAATAATTGTTCCTTTTGTGCAATTCCGGATATTAGAGGGAGCCAAAGAAGTATAAAAATAGAAGACCTTCTTGAAGAAGCCCAATATTTAGCAGAGCAAGGAGTCAAAGAATTAATAATTATTGCTCAAGATACAACTAGGTATGGGACTGACATTTATGGGGAGCCGGCACTTGTTGAATTATTGTCTGAACTACTGGAACTCGATATTTTTCCAAGAGTAAGACTAATGTATACAAATCCTGATTACTGGGATGAAGAGCTCAAAGATCTTTTTGCTAAATATGATTCTTTGTGTTCTTATCTAGATTTCCCAGTTCAACATGCTTCGAATAGAATCCTAAATTTAATGAATAGAGAAAAAACAAAAGAAGAAATACAGCAAATAATAAGAAATTTGAGAGAAAGGAATTCTAGAATTGCTATCAGGACCACTGTAATGGTAGGTTTCCCAGGAGAGACTGAAGAGGATTTTAAAGAACTGCTTGATTTTGTAAAACAAATGAAATTTGAAAGGCTGGGAGTCTTTTGCTATTCTGAAGAAGAAGATACAGAAGCAGCAGATTTTGAGGATAATATACCTGAAAAGATCAAAGAAGAACGGCGAGATAAGATTATGGAGGTTCAGAATGAGATTTCTCAAGAATTTGCCCGAGGTCAAGTAGGCAAAGAGATTACAGTTTTAATAGATGATCAAATCAATAACGAATTTATAGGAAGGACGGAATGGGATGCACCTGAAGTAGATTGTAAAGTATATATTCCCAAACAGGACGGAATTGAAGTGGGGGATTATATTACTGCAAAAATTACTGCTTTTCAGGATATAGATTTAAGGGCTGAATTAAAATCAATATAATTTTTAATTAAGGGTGACGGTATGAAAGCATTAATTACTGCTGGAGGGAAAGGAACGAGATTAAGACCGATCACACATACACAGAACAAACATTTAATTCCGGTAGCAAATAAAAAAATATTAGACTATGCCCTGGAGTATGTCAAAGAAGCTGGAATTACTGATATAGGAATCATAACAAATAAGGAAGGAACAGAAGTTAAAGAAGTTTATGGCGATGGAAGTGATTTTGGTGTTGATATAACATATATACCGCAGGAATCTCCTCGGGGCTTGGCTGATTGTATTAGAATTGCTGAACCTTTCATAGGTAAAGAACCTTTTGTGTTTTATTTAGGGGATAATATTATTGTTGGTGGAATCAATAGATTTGTTCAGGAATATAAACAAAATCAAACTAGTTGTCATCTAGTACTATCGAAAGTACCTGATCCTGGCAGGTTTGGTGTTCCGGAGATTGAAGATGATAGAATTGTTAAAGTTATAGAAAAACCAGATGACCCTCCCAGTGATTTTGCAGTTACCGGGATTTATATTTATGATAGTAGTATATTTGAGGCAGTAAATAACATTGAACCAAGTGAGCGTGGAGAGTTAGAAATTTCTGATGCTCATCAATATTTAATTGATAATGATCTCGAGATATCTTTTTCAGAGATTACGGGCTGGTGGAAAGATACTGGTAAGCCTAATGATTTGATTGAAGCAAACAGATTAGTTCTTGATAATATAAATAGAGATTTGCGAGGAGAATTGGATAGTGAGAGTATTATTCAGGGGAGAGTAAAAGTTGAGGAAGGAGCAGAAGTAGAAAGTAGTCATCTCCGTGGACCAGTAACCATTGGGAAAAATGCAAAAATTAAAAATTCTTATATAGGTCCCTACACTTCTATTAATCAAAATTCTACTATTAGAAATTCCGAAGTAGAGTTTAGTATAATAATGCAAAATGTCAGTATCTGTGATCAAAAAATGAGAATAGAAAATAGTATTTTTGGTAAAAATTCCGAAATATTGAGGTCTGATAATAAACCAGGAGCTAACAACTTTATAATCGGAGAAAATAGTCAGATTTCTATTCGTTAATACTTTTGTTAGGTAAAAAACTTATTATTTGCATTTTTAATCACTAATCTTGGAGTTCTATTAAAAAAAAGAGTCTATTAAAATTTCACAGGATATCATAAACATAAATATTGAAACATTAGGCTGCAGACTAAACCGCTCTGAATCTGATTCTATGAGAAATTTATTAAAGAATAAGGGCTACACATTGGTCTCTGATTCTGCTAATGCTGATATGACCATTATCAATTCTTGTACAGTGACCAGTAGTGCCGCTTCAAAGACTAGATCGAGAATCACTGCTGCAAAAAAAGCAAATCCAGAAGTTAAAATTGCATTGGTAGGATGTTATGCTCAAGAAGCAAAAGAGAATATTTTAGATAAAAAAGAAGTTGATTTAATCCTGGGAAATGAAGAAAAATACAATATTGATAATTACATTCCTATGTTAAAGGAGGAACCGATAGTTTCGGTGCAACAGGATGGTGCAAATTCTACAGCCTATACATTTCTTAACCATTCTTCACCTGCCGATGGAAAAAGAACTAGAGCAAATTTAAAAATCCAGGAAGGATGTGATTATTATTGTTCCTACTGTATAATTCCTCATTTAAGAGGAGATGTAAGAAGCAAAGAATATGAAACTAGTCTGAAAGAGGCGAAAAAGTTAGATCAAATAGGATATAATGAAATTGTTCTGACAGGAGTAAATACAGGTAGGTATCATTCGAAAGATAAAAATCTGGTTGATTTAATTCAGGGTATATTGACAGAAACTGCGTTAAAAAGGATTAGGATAAGTTCCATTGAGCCCAATTTAGTCGAAGATAGATTAATAAGACTAATGAAAGACAATGATAGGTTATGCAATTTTTTACATATTCCTTTACAACATGGTACAAACCAGATCTTAGAAAGAATGAATCGGAATTATACAATTGGAGAATACACTAAATTGGTTAAATATTTGAAGTCTGAAATTCCTGAGATATGTATTGGAACTGATTTAATGGTTGGTTTTCCTGGAGAATCAAAGGAATTGTTTCTTCAAATGAAAGAAAAATTGTCTAAATTGCCTATTAATCATTACCATGTCTTTCGATTCTCTCCCAAAAAAGGAACGCCGGCTGAAGAGATGGCCGATAAAGTACATTCCAGAACAAAAAAGAAACGATCAAAACAATTAAGAGAACTGGGAAAGGAAAAAAAACAAGAATATATTTCTCGATTTAAAGACCAACATAAAAAGGTTTTGGTTGAGAGAGTTGATGATGGTAGGGCTACCGGTTATACAGATAATTTTATAAGGGTGAATTTTCGAACTAATAAAAATTTAAAGAACAAGATTGTTAGTACTAAAATAATTGAGATTGAAGCTCAACAGGCTCTTGGTGATTTGAAAAATCAATAATGTACCTCTAATGCATAAGAATAGATAACTTCACTAATAACTTTATTTTATAATTCATCGATTCAAAACTTAAAAAATTATTATTAACTAAAAATAATACAATTGCATATGAAAGTTGAATTTAATAAATTATACGACATTAAAAGAGGAAGGAATACATGAAAAACATAGCAGTTTTCGCTTCCGGCCGGGGTTCCAATTTTCAGTCGGTTCATAATGAAATCAAAGCAGGAAATATTCCTGCCAATGTGGTTTGTGTAATCAGTGATAAAGCCAATCCTCCCGTATTTGAAAAAGCCCATAAAGATGATATTCCGACCCATCATATTAATAGAAAACAATTTGATTCTGAAAAGGAATTTACAGATAAATTGCTTGAGGTATTGGCCAGGTACGAGACTGACTTAATAATTTTGGCGGGCTATCTGAAAAAAATACCTCCAAAAGTTGTAGAAGAGTATAGATATTCTATGCTTAATATACATCCTGCTTTATTACCAAAGTTTGGAGGTAAAGGATATTATGGTATGAAAGTACATGAGGCAGTGATTGAGGCAGGAGAAGAAAAATCAGGAGCGACGGTTCATTTTGTAGATGAAAAATACGACCATGGACCCATTATCCTACAGAAGGAAGTAGATGTAAAACCTGATGATTCGCCACAAGAATTATCAGACCGGGTTTTGGAAGTGGAACATTCTATACTTCCTAGAGTTGTAAAAGCATATTGTGAAGACAATATAGAAATAAATAAAGAAGGAGTGGTATTAAAAGATGAGTGATTTTAGAATAGAACGAGCTATTATAAGTGTATGGAATAAAGATGGAATAGAGGAGCTTGCCGAAATTTTACAAGAATCTGATGTGGATATTTTTTCAACTGGAGGTACAGCTCGCAAGTTGCAAGAAAATGGAATTGAGGTTACTCTCATATCTGATATTACAAAATATCCAGAAATTTTGAATGGTCGGGTAAAATCATTACACCCTGATATTTATGGTGGGCTTCTAGCTGATCCGGACAATAAAGACCATCAAGCAGATCTTGAAAAGGTAGATATTGATCCTATTCAATTGGTAATAGGTAATTTATATCCCTTTTCAGAAGTGTTTGAGGATGAAGATAAAAATGAAAATGAGATCCTGGAAATGATCGATATTGGCGGACCTAGTATGCTAAGAGCTAGTGCTAAAAATTATCAAAATGTTGCCGTCATCTCAGATCCTTCCCAGTATGATACATTTATTAATAGGTTTAAGAATGATAAAATAGATAGGGATTATAGGAAAAAACTTGCTCAGAAGGCATTTAAGAAGACCTTACAATATGACCAGAATATTACAAAATATTTTTCAGATTTACTAGGTGAAGACAATTATGTTGGAGGAGTCTACAACAAAGTTCACGATTTAAGATATGGAGAAAATCCTGATCAAGAAGCCGGATTTTATTCACCTGACTCTAAGGGAGAATGGGTTCCTTTCCAACAATTGGCTGGTAAAGAATTGTCCTATAACAATTACAGGGATTGTAGAGCAGCTTACGAAATCATCAAGGATATGCAGATAGAAGAACCAGCCTGTGCTTTAATAAAGCATATGAACCCTTGTGGTTTTGGAATTGGCAAGGACCTGAAAGCAGCTTATTCAAGGGCAGTTGCTACTGACCCTAAAAGTTATTTTGGGGGGATAGTTAGCGTAAATCGGAAAGTAACCGGAGAATTAGCTCAAGAAATAACAGAAAGTTTTCTTGAATGTGTTATAGCACCAGGTTATGAAGAAGAAGCTCTGGAAGTATTCAAAGAAAAAGAAAAGTTAAGACTATTGATTCCAGATGAAGAAGGACTGGATGTAGATAAAAAGATGGTTAAATATGGTAAAGGGCTTTTAATCCAGGATGCTCAAAAAATTGATAGAAAAGAGGAAGAAGACTGGGAAATAGTAACTGATAACAAAAATACTGGTGATTATATAAAATCATTACTTATTGGCTGGCATCTGGTTAAAAATGTTAAATCGAATGCAATTGTGCTTGCTGATGATACTGGTGCTGTAGGAGTAGGGGCAGGACAGATGTCTCGTGTAGATGCTCTAAAGATAGCAATCAGAAAGGCAGAGGAAGCGGGGCTCAAAATTGAAGATGCTATTATGGCCTCTGACGCATTTTTTCCATTTAGAGATTCTATTGACCTGGCAAATGAATATGGCATATCAGGAGTGATACAGCCAGGAGGTAGTATAAGAGATGACCAAGTAGTAGAAGCCTGTGATGAATTCGATATGTTTATGATTTTTACAGGTAAAAGAGTTTTTAAACACTAAAGTTTTAGTCTGGAGTCAATATGTTCGGCAATTTATTTAATTTTTTCTCCGGTGATTTGGCCATTGATCTAGGTACAGCCAATACACTTTTGTATATCAAAGGTGAAGGAATTGTACTCAATGAGCCTTCTATTGTAGCAAGATCTAAGAATGATGGTAAAGTTGTTGCAGTAGGTGATGAAGCCAGAGAAATGGTAGGAAAAACACATCAAAATATAGAAACCATTCGCCCTCTAAAAAATGGCGTAATAGCCGATTTCGATATGACCGATGCAATGGTGAGGGGATTTATTAAAAAGGCAAATTTTAGCCGTTTAGCTCGGCCAGATATAGTTATCTGTATTCCTTCGGGTATAACTGGAGTAGAAAAACGAGCTGTACGGGAATCGGCCGAAAGAGTTAATGCTAGTAATGTTTATTTAGTACATGAACCTATTGCCGCAGCAGTAGGGATTGGAATAGATATATCTCAACCAGTGGGTAATATTTTGGTTGATGTTGGAGGCGGAACCACTGAGATTGCAGTGATTGCACTAAACGGTATTGTAACTAAAAGAGCCATACGTACTGCCGGCAATGAAATGGATGAAGCAATTATCCAGTATTTTAGGGAAGAACATAATCTTTTAGTGGGTGAACGTACTGCTGAAGAAATCAAATGTGATGTTGGTTCGGCAATGCCTGTTGATGATAAGACAATTTCAATTAAAGGGAGAAGCTTAGTTGCAGGTATTCCTAAAACAATTGAAGTGTCTTCCGTAGAAATTCGAGAATGCCTTAAAGAAACTGTCAGTTTAATCACTCAGGCTATTAAACAGGCTCTGGAGGAAACTCCGCCCGAACTGTCCTCTGACATATTAGATAGAGGTGTGATTTTGACTGGAGGAGGATCACAATTAAAAGGACTGGATAAAAGAATTAGGGTCGAAACAGATTTGCCCGTAAATGTTGCTGAGGATCCTCTAAAATCAGTTGTTAAAGGAACCGGTAAAATAGTGGAAAATATAGACAAATATAAAGAAGTACTGGAATAAATGTTTAGACAGATTTATAACCTTGTTTATGATGCTATTGATTACATAGTATTTGGAATCTTACTTTTGGCGGCTTTTGTGATTCTTCTTTCTGGAAATAGCCCCCAAATAAGAAAATTACAGGGTAATATAACAGATACTTTTGCCTTTTTGGCCTACCCCAAGCATCTTATAAAAAAAACCACAGGTTTAATACAGGAAAATAAAAAATTACGTAGAGAAAATCTACGTCTTAAACAAAGAAACTCACGATTTATTGAAGCCTATAAGGAAAATCAGCGTTATGAAAAATTATTAGGATTTACTGATTCTATAGATTACGAGGTTCTGCCTTGCCGGGTTATCAATTTTAATTCTATGGCTATAGGTAAATCCCTGATGATAGATGCAGGAAAAGTAGATAATGTGACCAATAATTTACCAGTAGTTTGTACTGATGGAGTGGTTGGAAAAGTAGTTTCGGCTGGTGAAACTACATCTACAGTACAGATTATGAAGGATGTTAATTATAGACTCAGCATTAGATTCAGGGATAGTAGAGAACTCGGTATACTACGTTCCAGGGATAATGGAGTTCTTGAAGTCAGAGAGATACCCTCTACTTCAGTAGTACATCCTGGCGAAGAAGTAATCACTTCTGGTTTTAGTAATATTTATCCCGCCGATTTAAGAGTTGGAAAAGTTAAGGAAATAAGACAGTCAAAAAATGGTCGATATCAGATAGCAACAATAGAGTCTTATGTAGATTTTAGATCGCTTGAAGAAGTCTTTGTTATTTTGGAATATAAAAATGACTAAGAAAACATTAAATTTTATAGGAATAGCTTTTGTCGCCTTATTCTTGCAATTAACCCTCAGTAGGTGGCTAAGTATCCAGGAGATTAAACCTGACTTTCTAGTAATAGCCATTATTATTATTGCGCAAACTGAAGGTGTATTAGCCGGAGAGATTTTTGGGTTTATCATTGGTTTAATTGCAGATGGGATAGGTCTGAGTGTTTTATTTGGCCTCTCCGCATTTTCTAAAACTATAGTAGGTTTTTTGGGCGGTTTTCTAGAAAATAAAAAAAGTAGTTTAAACCCTTTTTACTATTACTTCATAATTATAACTATAATTTTAATTCATTACATAATTCTATATACAATTTACTATAATACGGGTCAAATGTCATTACAAATTAAAATGTTAAGATATGTTTTGCCTTCCACTATTTATACCTCTATATTTTATATCCTCCTAGATAATATTATACCCATTAGGAGATGATTTTTATGCCCTTATTTCCTAATAGAATTCCAGAATGGCGAAAAAATATTTTTGTTATTCTTCTTTCTCTGATATTTGTGGTGTTACTGTATAATTTTTATAGGATCCAAATAACTCAACATAGCAAATATAGTGGAATTGCGGAGAATAATCGGGTCAGAATGATCAGTCTTCGTGCTCCGAGAGGTATAATTTATGATCGAGAGGGAAAAATATTAGCAGACAATGAATTTCAATATAATATATCCGTTATTCCTTATGAAATGGATTCATCGGATAAACATTACCAAAAACTGGGAAGAATATTAGGGATATCCCGGGAAACCATTCAAAAAAGAGTGAAAAAAAACTGGCGAGGAGAATTTAGACCGGCTCTCATTGCTAAAGGTGTTGACTTTAAGACTCTATCCTGGGTAATGGAGCATAAACTAGAATTACCAGGAGTTATATATACTTTGGATCCTTACCGGAATTATCCTACAGAAGTAAATTTGACCCATGTACTAGGTTATTTGCGTGAAATCACTGGATCAAGTTTAGAAAAATATAAAAAATATGGGTATGATTCTGGTGATTTAATTGGCAGTAAAGGAGTTGAAAAAGAATATGAATCCATACTCAGAGGCGAAAAAGGGTATAAATATGTTCAGGTAAATGCTAAAGGAAGAGTATTAGGGGATTTGGAAAGAAAAGACAATATTGCTCCTAAACCTGGTAACAATTTATATCTCACAATTGAAAAAAACTTACAGGAAAAATGTGAGCATGTTCTGCAGGGCAAAAAAGGGGCTATGATTGTAATGAATCCTGAAAATGGTGAAATACTAGCAGGGGTTAGTAAACCTGATTATTCTCCAGAATTGTTTAGCGGTGTGATAGGAAGTCATATCTGGGATAGTCTCAAAAATAACCCTAAGCGCCCCCTCTATAATAGAATTACTAAAGCTCAGTATCCTCCTGGATCGACATTTAAAATGATGGCTGCCATGGGAGCATTGGATGGCAATATAGTGGATTCGACCTGGACTATTAATTGTCCAGGCTATTATGTTCTCGGACGACGAAAATTTAAAGATTGGAAAAAGGGAGGACATGGAAAAGTAGATATGGTAAAATCTATAGAGCAATCCTGTGATGTTTATTATTACACTTTAATTAGAAAGATGGAATTGGATTATTGGGCAAAATGTGTAAGAAGATTTGGTTTCGGTCGCTCCACTGGAATTGATTTACCGGAAGAAAATATTGGAAATGTACCTGATATAAGTTATATGAATCAGAAATATGGAAAAAATGGCTGGACTGAAGGGTATAAATTGAATATCGTAATTGGTCAGGGCGAAGTTTTGGTTACTCCTGTTCAAATGGCAAGATATATTTCTGCCTTTGCTAATGGTGGGAAATTAATTCAACCGCATATTGGTCTAAAATATTATGACAAAAAAAGGGATGAATTTAAAAAATTAAATAGCCAGAAAGATGAGATAGAATACTATTCTCCTGAAACCTGGCAATTAATGAAACATGCAATGTATAGAGTTGTTAATGTTCCTTTAGGAACAGCAAATTTAGCTAATACAGTAGAGAAGGCTAAAATATATGGTAAAACAGGTACTTCTCAAAATGCCCATGGAAAAGATCACGCCTGGTTTGTAGGATATATGGAATATAAAGGCCAAAAAATTTCTATAGTAGTATTTTTGGAAAATGGTGGGGGCGGCGGGAAAAATGCAGCCCCTCTAGCAGGCAAGATTTTTGAATATTATAACAAAATGAAGTGGAAGCAAAATAATAACAATGACTGAAAATAATAGGGCATATAAAAAAGGATTTGATAAGATCACGTGGGGAATATTAATTGCTACTTTTGTACTCTGCTCTATGGGAATTGTAGCTTTGTATTCTGCCTCCTATAGTGCTGAGGGGCCTTTTTTTCAGAGAGTTGTGGGCAGGCAATTAATCTGGATAATAGTGGGAATTATTTCTGCTATCATTGTTTCAATGTTTAGATCAAAGCTAATCTATAACTATAGTTACTTTTTGTATGGCGCAGGTATTGTCCTTATTTTATTACCCTACTTTTTTCCAGCTTCTGAAGGTGCAAAAAGGTGGATTACTGTGGGGGTATTTCAATATCAGCCCTCAGAGATAATGAAAATTCTCTCAGTGATAGCTATAGCCAAATATTTCACCAATACAAATATATCCAAATCAGATTTTAAGATTATTTTCTTTCCCTTAACTATGATTTTAATTCCGACGGGTATTGTTATGAATCAGCCTGATTTGGGAACAGCCATGATTTATATAGGTTTACTTTTCCCTATGATGTTCTGGGCGGGAGTGGATTGGATCAATATATTTTTATTAGTGGCTCCTTTAATTAGTATCCTCTCAGCCTTTAATTATTACACTTTTTTTATCTGGCTTATAATTTTTGCAATAGTGATCTACTTCCAACATTACCAGCTCTGGAAAAAGATAATTCTTACTATTGCAAATGTATCTTTAGGATTACTATCTCCAGTTTTATGGGATCAATTACAACCCTATCAACAGCAGAGAATTTTGACATTATTTAATGTTAAAACTGATCCGCAGGGAGCAGGATATCAAGTAATTCAATCTCAGGTTGCAATTGGGAGTGGAGGGCTTTTTGGAAAGGGACTTTTACAGGGTAAACAGACTCATCTAAAGTTTTTACCGGAACAAAAAACGGATTTTATTTTTTCAGTCATTGGAGAAGAATGGGGATTTATAGGGGTGAGTCTCGTATTACTATCCTACTTTTTTCTCATTTATTTTGGTATTAAAGCTGCCTATAATTCTAGGGATCAGTACAATTCTATTGTAATTATTGGATTAGTTAGTATAATTTTTTATCACGTAATTATCAACACTTCTATGACAATTGGCCTAATGCCTGTCACGGGTCTCCCTTTACCTTTTATTAGTTATGGAGGTTCCTTCCTTACTACTTGCTGTATACTATTAGGGTTATTATTTGGTATGAAAAAAGAATCAAAATACTACTGATTAGATAGAGCAAGTTTGACTATAATTCATAAAACCACAATGGACTTAATATAATATATCGTTGCTTTCACCTGAAAAATTCATTACCATTCATTTTTCACACAAGGCCCTGGGGGTTACCTTAAAATTATTCATAACCATAAAAACTGAGTTTTTATAGAATAGGGTATTTAAAATAACATAAAATATATTCTTAACCCACCATTTTAAAATGGTTATGAATAATTCAGGTTCAGAAAGGAATAAATGAGGATGAAGACTGACAACAATTAAAACCGTAGAAATATAACTCATCTGATATTGATTGGGTTATAGAGGTAAATAAAGAAGGGCAATAGTTGTTTTTTTAGTATATATTTGCTAAATTATTCCGTTATTAAAACCAAGGAGAAGTATAAAGGATTTCACTAAAAATATTATCATTGTTCTGTTTTTGAGTGGCTCTTTATTTTTTGTATATCTACAAGCTGGACCTTTTTTTGGCTCAAATGATAAAAAAATAGAAAAAATGAAAAAAAGAATAACTTCCGTTGAAAGTGAAGTAAAAGCAGTGAAATATCAAATTGATTCATTATCTCAACAGCTAGAAAGAACTATGGCTATTTTAATGGCTATAAAGGAGATCGAAGGCTATAGTAATTTGAGCCGTTCAAATCAGATCGACAAACGCAAAAAAGAATTTCTAAATTTATTTGATCATAAAAAGGTTTATGCAAAAATTGATAGCCTTAGCAATAGAATAGATTCTTTAGAAAAAAACAATGCTCAACTCAGTAATCAGTTCCACCAGATTTCTATGGGAAACAATCGGAAAAGTGATAGTTCTACTTCAGTACAGTTTAGTCAGGCAATTGACCATAACAAAAAAAATACAGAATTAAATAACTCATCTTTTGATAGTAATCACGTGAACAAAAATAAGTCTGAGTTCATTCGAGATATTTACGATAATGCCCTAAAATTACATAGAAAGGGAGAACATGATCTAGCGATCAAAGAATTTAAAAAAATTATTAATGCTGAGGTGAAGACCGAACTGGCTGATAATTCGCAATTTTGGATAGCGGATTGTTATTTTAAACAAGGAGAGTATAAAAAAGCTATTCAGGAATTTAATCAGGTTGTTGAGGAGTATCCAAATACCAATAAGAAGGATGATGTACTATATAATCTGGGCAAATGTTATACAGCAATTGGAGAAAAAGACACGGCTAAAAAATATCTCCAGGAGTTGATAGAGAACTACCCGGATAGTGAATTTTTTAATTTAGCAATAAAACGGGTGAATAAGCTATGAGTAAAAGAATTTATTTTTTAACCTCAGAAATAGTACCATTTGCAGAAGAATATTTTTTAGCTCCATTTTCAAAAGAAGTCCCTAATGTTTTTATAAAACAGGACACAGATTTTAGGGTGATGATGCCTAAATACGGGTTTATTAGCGAAAGAAGATATATATTGCGTGAAGTTATAAGATTAAGAGATATGAAATTAAAATTTCAGGGAGAGGAAGTTGATGCCTCGGTCAAGTCTGCTTTTGTGCCCAATACTAAAGTCCAGGTCTATTTCCTTGAAAATGAAGACTATTACAAACCAACTTCTAGAGATGCACTATACTCAGAGGATGATGAAAATGCTAGAAAGAATTCAGAAAGATTTGGATATTTCAGTTCTGCTGCTCTAACTACTTTGAATTACCTGCGGTGGGAGCCCGATGTGATTATCTGTAATGACTGGCAAATGTCTCTGTTACCATTATTTTTGGAATCTGATATTTTAGATAATGATTATTTTGAGGATGTCGATCTGATTCAAATTGTACATTCTAAATCTGATAAATGCCAATATTCTATTGAAGAATATGAATCAATTGGTTTGGGAGATGTTGCCAAAGAATATGCAGAGGATGGAAAATTAGATTCTATGGTCTCTTCTATGCAAATTTCTGATGAGATAGTGTTTATTGATAGAGAAGATACCGATTTAGTAAATAATTATAAAGATGATGAAACATTTGCCGATGTATTGAGTAAAAATGAAGACAAATTAAATGAATTATCAATAGAAAACACTAATGAAGAAGATTGGGAAAAGTTAGCAAATGAGATTGAAGAAATTATTGAACAAATTTAGATTCATAAAAAAAGTTACTTTTAAAAGTACCATTAAAATTATCAGTATTGTTCTATTTGCTTATTTGTTTTTTGCATCGTGTCAGCAGGAATTACCTCAAGCTCCAGGATTAAAATCAAATGTGTTTTTAGATACTGTAAATATTCAATCTGAATTTATTGATACAACAATTTTCAAAACTAATGATGACATAGTTGCAGATAGCAGTAAGTATTTGTATTTCGGAAGTGATAAGAATGTAAATACTTATTCATTGTTAAAATTTCATATTCCGGATAAATTAGTCGGTGAGATTAGTAGTCTTGAATTAAATATAACATTCTATAAGCAATATATTTATAGTCAGGATAGTACTGAAAATAAAAACATAAGTTTAAATGTTTATCATAAAAACGAGGATAATTGGTCTGAAAAGAGTAAATATAGTGAGCTTGATAGTTCTGTTACTAATTCGAAAAAAACACAATTAGTAGATAAAGAAATAATCGAGAATGATTCAACATTAAATATTGATCTGGAGGATAATATAATTCCGCAGGATACTGTTTTGTCAATATTGTTAGATACTGAAACAAAAAATGTGATTCAGACAATATATTCTAGACATAGTAAGTCTTATCCTACTCTAACGATTAAATCCAAACAAGACACAATCACTAAATCTCTTGAATCTGATGTTTCCAGTATAAGTTATACTAAGGAGGCTCGCCGAAAATATAGATTTTTCCCTATTGATTTAGATGGAATTTCAGATCAGGTCGCAATTGACAATGTTACATTAACTCTTCCAATTGATAAAGTGGCTAGTTATTCTGGTGGAATGAATTTAGGATATATAGATACTGACTCTACAGCATATAATCCAGCTTCAATTGATTATTCAAAAGTATCTCGAAAAACAGTTTATTCTGAGCAAGATTCAATAAGTTTAAATATAACCCCTATAGTTAGAAGAAGAAGAGCCAACAGTTCTAATCATTTCCAAATACTATTATGGGGGGTAAAAAATATGTTTGGGTTAGGAGAAATTTATTATGATAGGGACAAACAATACGAATTGAAAATTCAGACTGTAGAACATAAAATTCCAAATAAATAGAAGTTAATAATATGAATATAAAAAAATATTTTACATTAGTTGTAATTTTAATAATCGGGCTAACTTTTTTAACTGCCCAAAGTTCAAATTATTCATCCTATGGTATAGGAATAGAACAGAGGGCCAGCTCTACTAGAATGGAAGGGTTGGGATTTAGTGGATCGGCTTTATATGATTCCTTAAGTGTTACTTCTTATAATCCAGCTTTGTGGTATGGTTTTCGAACAGTTTCACTACAGGGAAAAGTGCAATATTCCAATGTGAAAGCTTCAAAAGTTTCTAATGAAATTGAAATGGGAAATTTTGAGGGGTTTTCTATTAAGATGCCTTTAACTCAATATGGCGGTTTTGTATTAGGATTAAAGCCTAGTACCAGAGCAAATTCTGAAGTACTTGATGATAAAACTGGAAGTAAAGTGAAAATTAAAGGGGGAATTTCAGAGTTATATTTTGGAGGTGGATATAGATTAACTAAATATTTGAGTGGTGGACTTGTTTCTCGTTTTTTATTTGGTAAATATTCTTATTTAACAAATACAGAAACGAGTTATTCTAAATATTATTTTAGTCAACATCAAAATATTAGAGGTAATATATTAGGTATGGGACTTTTTTGGAGAAAACCCCGTAATTATTCTATTTCTTTTCAATACAACCACCCTGTTAAAGTCTCCCACAGTAAAATTATCGAATATAATAGATCTACCAAAAGCGGGGAGCAAAATCTAAAAAATGATACCACAGGGTATTCAAGCCTTGATTATCCTAAAAATATCAAAATTGGTTTATCAAAGCATATTACTAAAAGAATTTCAGTAACCTCTGATCTAAATTATTCAGAAAAAATGGATACAGAGTTCCAAATTCCTGCAGAGAAAGATTTTGATTATACAGGATCATATTTAATTGGTATGGGTATGGAAAGAAAACCATCCAGGAGATTCAATGCTGGTTTTTTGGATAAATTATACTATAGAGTTGGTGCATTTTATGAGAATGGTAATATAAAATCAAAAGCCGGAAAAGGTAGAATAGAAAAAGGTGTTTCAGCAGGAATAGGAATACCTTTTTATAGCGGGATGAGTAGATTAGACATATCGCTATTATATTCGGAAACATCAGGTTTCCTGGATGAAAGTATTGGTAAAGAGAAAAAATTATCCATAAATGTTGAGCTCACGAGTGGTGGGGTCTGGTTTTCTAATGCATTAAAATATTAATTATGGAGGAATAATAACGATGAATGAAAAAGTTTTTAAAGTAAGTTTCTTAGTTTTATTAAGTTCTGTATTATTTGTTTTTTTCGGTTGTAGTTCTGCCCCTGAGGCTAAACAAGATGAAACTGAGCAGGTGCAGAAGGAACAACAGGAACAAGATCAAAAAAGTTATGATAAAGACATATGTGAAAGATATCTAAGTTTTGCCTGGTCTTATTATGATAATGGCAATTGGGATAGAGCAATCAAAAATTTTGAAAGAATGATAGATGAAGGTTGTGCTGAAGCCTATGCTAGCGATATTTATTACGATATGGGAAGAGCATATATGAAAAAATCTGAGTATGATTCAGCTACAAGTGTATTTTTGGAGGGTCTTGAGTACCTTCCCAAAGATCAAGGTTTGAGAGAAAATTTGGCTTATTGTTATGGTAGACTTGATCAAACAGCAATGCAATTGAGTGAATATGAGAAATTAGCAAAACAATATCCCGAAGAAGTTAAATATTTAAGAAGGGTCGTAAAATTAAGTCTAAATACAAATGATTATAGAAAAGCAGTTAAATATTGTGACAAAATATTGGATATAAAACCAGGTAATGATGAAGCTATTAGTGATAAGATGACTGCTATGAAAAAAATGGGAAAGGACGTTATTACTGTAGTAAAAGATTCCTGGGAAAGTAACCAAACTGTAAGTAATGGCTTAGATTACGCAAATGCACTGAAGGAGAGAGAAAAATATCAACAGGCAATTAGTGTTTATAGAGAAGTATTAAATATCAATAGAGAAAATTTTGAAGCCTGGAATTCTATCGCTAATTGTTATTTTAATATGGGCAGAGTAGAACAGGGAATCCAGGCTCTAAAAAATATAGTAAAAAAAGTCTCACCTCGAGACATTGCTACTTATGAAAAAATTGTTAATAAATACATCGACCTTGGTGAATATGAAAAGGCATTAAAATGGGCAAAGAATGCGGTGGAAAAGAAGAAAAGTGCTTTGACTTATCAATTAGTCGGTGATGTCTATTATCAAACCGCAGAAAATGTCAGAGGCTCTAGTAATCCCAGCTTTGAAGATAAATTAGTATATAAACTTGCCTATGACTATTACAAAAAGGCTATTAAACAGGGCAATTCCGGGTTAGGTTCAAGAATGGATAGACTGGAGGAGTATCTCATTCCTACTAAACAGGATTGGTTTATGAATAGGTATAATGAAGATGGATCAGAGCGGACGAACTATGAACCCAGGAAACAAGCCTATAAATGGATTGATGAACAGCCTAAACAGAGTTAAAATGGATAAGATTTTTATTGCATCAGATCATGGTGGAGTAGAATTCAAGAAAGAATTATCTAAATATTTAGATAATAATTTTAAGGCTGAAACAGTCGATTTAGGACCACAAAAGAAAAATTCTGTTGATTATTCTGATTATGCAAATAAGTTAACTGAAAGAATGATGGAATATAAAAATTCTAAGGGAGTTTTGATTTGCAAATCAGGAATTGGGATGTCAATAGCTGCAAATAAAGTTAATGGAATCAGAGCAGCAGTAGGATATAATCCTAAAATTGCTGAATTATCAAGAAGACATAACAATGCAAATGTGATTTGTTTTGGAGCGGATTTTATACCTGTGAATGAAGCCAAAGAAAGTCTGAATAAATTTTTAACTACTGAGTTTGAAGGTGGAAGACATAAAAGAAGACTTAGTAAAATAAAGGATGGAAATTAAGCAATGGAATTCAACAATTTAAAACAGCAAGATAAAGATATTTATAAGTCTGTTATTGGCGAGACGGAAAGAGAAAAAAATACGTTAGAAATGATCGCCTCCGAGAATTTTGTAAGTAAAGCAGTACTTGAAGCGGCTGGAACAACATTGACAAACAAATATGCTGAAGGTTATCCTGGTAAAAGATATTATGGCGGCTGTGATGCGGTTGATATAGCAGAAAATGTAGCTCTGGAGAGAGTACAAAAATTATTTAATGCAGAATATGCTAATGTCCAACCTCATTCCGGTTCTCAGGCCAATATGGCAGTGTATTTTTCATATCTGAATGCAGGTGATACAATTTTGGGAATGGATTTAAATCATGGCGGACATTTAACACATGGAAGTCCTGTTAATTTTTCTGGTAAACTTTTTAATGTAGAATCTTATGGAGTAAAGAGGGATACCGGAAGAATTAATTACAACCAGATTGAAGAGAAAGCCCGGAAACACAAGCCCAAATTAATAATTGCTGGAGCCAGTGCTTATCCCAGAGAAATAGATTTTGAAAAATTTAGAGAAATAGCAGATATGGTAGATGCTTATTTAATGACTGATATGGCGCATATTGCTGGTCTAGTTGCGACAGGGCACCATTCTGATCCATTACCTCATTGTCATGTTGTGACTTCTACTACTCATAAAACACTTAGAGGACCCAGAGGTGGATTAATTTTATTAGGAGAAGATTATAAAAATCCCATGGGTATCAAGACCAGGAAAAGTAAGCGTATAAAAAATATGTCTGAAATAATAGATTCAAATGTAATGCCTGGAATTCAAGGTGGTCCCTTAATGCATATTATTGCAGCCAAGGGGGTTGCCTTTGGTGAAGCACTCCAACCTGAATTTGAAGAATATTCTCACCAAATAATTAAGAACGCAAAAACTCTAGGAGACAGACTCCAAGAAAAAGGATTTAATTTAATCTCAGAGGGCACAGATAACCACCTCTTATTAATAAATCTTAATAATAAAGGTGTGACTGGAAAAGAAGCTGAAAATAGTCTGGAAGAAGCGGGGATTACATGCAATAAAAATATGGTCCCTTTTGATGAGAGGAGTCCTTTTGTCACCAGTGGTATTAGATTGGGCACGCCTGCTTTAACTACGAGAGGAATGCAAGAAAATGAAATGGAAAAAATTGCTGATTTAATTGACAAGGTTATTAATAATATTAACGAGGTTGGAGTTATCAAAGAAGTAAAGAAAGAGGTGAAAGGTCTCTGTGATCAATTTCCATTATATGAAGACTTAGATTTATAATTATGAAATGTCCTTATTGTTCATCAGAAGATAATAAAGTTATAGACTCAAGGTCTGCTCGTAAGGGAACAGCTATACGTAGGAGAAGAGAGTGCAACCAATGTGATCATCGATTTACTACCTATGAACATATCATGGAATTTCCCATGAAAGTTGTAAAATCAGATGGCAATAGGGAAGAATTTGATAGCTCAAAACTAGAAAAAAGTATTCAGGTAGCATGTAATAAAAGACCGGTACCTACACAAAAAATCGAAGAAATGACACTCGCAATTGAAAAGGAAATTGAAAAACGTTCCGAAGCTGAGGTAGAAGCAGAAGTGATTGGGAATTTGGTTATGAAAAAATTAAAAAAATTAGATGAGATTGCATATATAAGATATGCTTCTGTTTATAAAAAATTTAAAGATCTTAATGAATTCAGGGATCAAATTCAAAAAATAGAATAGATAAAAATTGGTACAGAAGTTGTAATAATTATTAAAGATTGAGTTCATTTTGTCGAAATTAATTATTAGATAAAAAAAATAAAAAAAGTATACAATATTTACTTGTGATATGATGGAATCAATTATAAATTACGCCAAGTTTATTGGAGGCAATAGCAAAAATATACTGTTATACTGAAAATTAATTTTATATAATGGATAGTAAGAAAAGTAATATTGGCTAATATTACTTAATTGATAGAATTATTACTTACTATAAAGTAATAAATAAAAACCGGTTTTTACCGGTTTTTTATTATTAATAAGGAGGTAAAAATATGAAGAAGTTTTTTCAAATTACTGTTCTTATAATGGCCTTAACTACATCAGTATTTGCTGTGGGCGAAGCAGGTGCAGTCTGGTTATTAATTAAACCTGGAGCTAGAGCTGCTGGGATGGGTGAAGTAGGTGGTGCAGTTGCTGATGATGCTTATGCAACCTATTATAATCCTTCCGGATTGGGTTTTCAATCTGGCAGATCATTTACAGTTCATCATGTCAACTGGTTGTCGAATCTGGGTGTACAGGGAGATATGTATTTTGACTTCCTCGGTTATAAACAATATTTTGAAGATTATGGTACAATTGGTGGAAATATTACAATAATGAATTTGGGTGAACAATGGCGTACAGATGCTTATGGAAATAAAATAGATAAATTTAGATCATATTATTTAGCAACAACAGGCTCGTATGGTACTAGACTGTCCAGAAATACATCCTTTGGATTAAATTTCAAACTCATATATCAACATCTAACTAGCGGAGGAGCAGGCCGAGAAAAAGGTAGTGGTAATTCAACCAATCTTGCTTTGGGAGTTGGTTATATGAAAAAGGAATTTCTTTTGGATAATTTGACACTGGGACTTTCAATACAAAATATAGGTAATAAAATAACCTTTATTGATGTAGAACAGGCTGATCCCATGCCAACGAATTTAAAACTTGGTTTGAATTATGAGATCAAACAAGAATATAATACAATCAGTTTTGCTTATGATATTAATAAATTGCTTGTAACTAGGTATCCTCCTAGAGATTTAAATGGAGATGGAAAAATTGGTGGATATAATGAGAGCGGTGATCGAATAGGCCCTTCAGGAGAGTATAATAATAAGGGTCAGATGGAAGAAGCACATACTGATCCCTGGTACAAAGCAATCTTTACTTCCTGGGTAGATGATTGGTTTTTGTATAAGAATCCTGACCTGGATGATGATGGAAAAGTTGGGGGCTGGAATAAAGAGGGTGAAAAAGATCCCGATGGAAAATACAATAGTCCTGAAACTGGCAATGGTGCAGAAAAGGAGGTCAAGACTGGATCATTAGGCAATGAGTTAGAAACTCTTGTACATAATTTTGGTATTGAATATTGGTATGCAAATAAGTTTGCTGTAAGAGTTGGATTTTTATACGATAAAGCTGGGGATATTACAATGAACGGTCTACCTGTCCCTACCTTTGGTACTGGTCTCAGGTATGCTGGAATGCGATTCGATTTTGGGTATACAGCAGGAGAAAATGATCATCCTAGAGCGAATACAATGCATTTTTCTATTAAAATGAATTTATAAAAAAAAGTAAAATTATGAAAAAAATATTTTTTGCTTTATTAATATTAGTAAGTGTAATCTATTCGAGGGATATCAGTTTGTGTGGGATTAGAGTTGAGTTTGAAAAAGAGGATAATGATGCTATTACTGGTAATGGAAAATTTCTCATGGATGAAAAACCCAATCAGAAGGATATTTTTAAGGATACTCGTTTAATTGATCCGGCTCCTCATGACAAAAATTATTTTATGGACCATATTAAGTCTCTATCTAATTATTATACACAAGTTTCTAATGGTAATCTCAATATTTCAGTTGAGAACTCCCAAATCTATCCTAAAGAAAATAACTCTGTCTATCAATTAGATACTGTGATGTCTTATTATCATCCCACTTTTAAAGCAGATAGTGTTGTGGATAAAAGATTAACCCAGTTAATTAAAAATTCGATCGAAAAAGCTGACCAAGATGTCAATTTTTCAAATTATGACCTAGTTGTGATATTCCATGCAGGTATTGGACAGATTTACAATATAAGTATGGATCCTACTCCCAAGGATATTAAATCGGCTTATATGAATGAAGAGGATTTCGCTAGAAGATTGGGATTAAAAAATGGAATTCCTGTTAATGATGAAAAAAAGTATGTTAATAAAGCTATAGTATTGCCAGAAACTCAAAATAATTTTTTATTTGATAATTGGCAGAAGGTCTTTGGAAAGAAAAATAATCCAGAAAAATATTATCAATTTGGTTTAAATGGAACCTTCGCTATGATGTTTGGATATTATTTAGGGTTACCTTCTTTAGGAGATACTACAGGAAAAGCAGGTGCAGGTAGATTTGGACTGATGGATCAGGGATCAGCAAATTTGCATAGTTTGATCCCCTCTCCCCCTTCGGCTTGGTCGAAAATGGTTTTAGGCTGGGAAGATCCTGTAGAAATAAAATCTGATAGTAAAGTAAATCTTTCGGAAGCTGGGAATGAGGGTGATACTACCCTAATAAAAGTTCCAATAAATAATGATGAATATTTTTTAGTTGAAAATCGTAATAATTTTTACAATAAAAATAATAATATTGATACTCTAATAATGAGGGAATATCATTCCAATATTTCAGAATGGAATGATAAAGATGTAAATCCTCCTTCTTTACCATATATAGATGAAGATATTGGCGCAAAATATTCATCCAATGGAGTTCTGGTATCAGTTCCTGATTATGATTATGGAATACCTGGTTCGGGTTTGTTGATCTGGCATATTGATAAATCAAAAATAAAAGAAAATTTAAATACTGTAATTAATGTACAGGACAGTTTATATGTTAATCTGAGCAGAGAAAATAGAGGAGTTGATCTAGAGGAAGGAGATGGTGGTCAAAATTTTGGCTACGAATCCTCTATACTTACACGCCAATATGAATATGGAGAAGAGTGGGATCCCTGGTTTGCAGGAAACGAATTATTCTATGAAAGGAATCCAGGCTCCAGGTATAGCAGTGAAGACTCTACTGTAGGTTTTACTCCCAATACTAATCCCTCAACAAATAGTAGCATGAATTCCTATAGTGGTATCTATATTGATAGTATTGGCCGGCCCGGTCAAAATATGGAATTTCAGGTGGCATGGAAGGGGCGGGAAAATAAAGAAAAAATAAACCTAGAATTGTCTGAAAAATTTTCAGTTCAGGCACTCATATCATCAAATATGAAAGATACTTTTTCAGTTATTGCAGGAGATAGTTTAGTAGTCATAGGTCAAAATGGTGAGGTGATTACTTCTGCTCAAACAGAAGGTTATAATCAAAATGAAAAATTAAAGTTATTGCACGATTCAAAGGAAAATAGATTATTTATATTATATGAAAAAGAAGGAAGAGTAGAGATCCAAAAATGGAATATAAATTTAAGTGCACCAAAAATTAAATACGTAAATAAACTGAAACTGTCCCAGACAAATTTTTCCTCCAATCCAGTTTTATTTCAGAACAATATTGGTGTTGGTATTACCAGCAACGGGAAGAATTACTTGTTGGAAATAAATATTGATGACTTGAAAGATTATAATAAACACAACATGAAAGAAAGATTACAAGCTTTATCTGGAGGAGAAAATAGCCTCTATTACCTTTCTGACGGCAAAATAGGCCAATACAATCTTAAAAATAGTACAAATCAAACTATAGTCCAGAGTGACAAAATTGGTGGAGAAAGATTATTGCAGGGAGAATTAAATAATTCAAAAGAAGATATTTCTGATTTTGTTTTTACTAAAAACAATAAAATAGGTGTAGTAATTGATAAAGGTGATAAAATAAGTACCCGAAAATTATCCACCTATACAAAGAGTATACTTTCTGATATTGATGGAGATAGTAAAGTTGAGATAGTATCAGCTTTACAAAATGGTAAAGTGCTTTCGTTTAATTCATTGTTGAAATTGGAAAATAACTTTCCTTATAAAATAGATCATAAAATCACATCATTTCCTTTAACAGTAGATATTAATGGTGATGATAAACAGGATGTGGTTGTTGAAGATGTAAAGGGAAATATTTATTCCTTTAGCAGTACCGGGAAAAAATTATCCCAATTCCCACTAACCTCTAAAAATAGTGATGCTGAATATAAGACTCTTTTTAGTAGCAATAATGGAACAGTATTACTGAGTATAAACAAAGAAGGTAAAATTGATAATAATTATATAACCGAGCAAACTATCACAGAAAGATCATGGTTTACTCAAGGTGGAAATAATAAAAATTCAAATTTTATAAGTGGCTATGAAAGGGTAGAGGAAGATGATGATAAATCTCTATTAAATAAAAATAGGACATATAACTGGCCTAATCCTGTTAAGGGAGAAAATGAGACAAGACTTAGATATTATTTGAATAGTCACGCTAAGAATATAGAAATAAAAATCTATGATCTAGCCGGAAATTTAGTTAAAAAAATTAGAGATGATTCTCCTATAGCAGAAGAAGCAAATGAAATCAGCTGGAATGTAAATGACATTGAAAGTGGAGCATATTTCGCCGTTGTCAAAGCGAATGCAGAAAATAGTACTGATAAAAAAATAATTAAGATTATGATAATTAAGTAGTAGGTATTGAAATATGAACCTGAGCAAAAAAAATATTCTTTTATATTTATATATAAATATTACTATTTTAATTTTTTCTACATCTACCTTGGCAGCTATGCGATATAATCACTCTGATCTGGAATGGAAAACAATTGAAACTGCACATTTTAAAGTCAATTATCATAATGGTGCTGAAAATACTGCCAAAAGGACTGCTAGAATAGCTGAAACAATCTATGAACCTGTTACTTCTTTTTATGATTTTAAACCTCCTAAAAAGACAGAAATTGTAATTAAAGATATGGATGACTATTCCAATGGGGGAGCTTATTACTATGATAATAAAATACTCATATGGGCTACTCCTCTCAATTTTATTTTGAGAGGTAATCACATTTGGTTAAGAAACGTTTTGACCCATGAATTTTCACACATTGTTTCCCTGGGTAAGTCTATGAAATTTTCTTATAATGGCCCTGGAATCTATATGCAGGGTATTGGATATGAAGATGAAAAGAGAGAAGATGTAGTTCGAGGATATCCAAATGTAATAGTATCTTATCCTTATCCGGGAGTAGTGATGCCAATGTGGCTTGCTGAAGGGGTTGCTCAGTATAATTATCCGGGTTCAACTAATGATATTTTTGATTCACATAGAGAAATGATATTAAGAGATAGGGTTCTGAATAATAATCTGATGGGTCTGGCTGAAATGGGATCCTTTGGACAAAAGGGTACTGGAAGAGAATCGGTCTATAACCAGGGCTGGGCCTTTACTAAATATCTCAAAAATACTTATGGGACCTCTATTTTGCCTAAATTAATGGATGAAATGTCAGAACCTTTTGAGGTGTCTGTAGATAATGCAATTGAAGAGATTACTGGCAAGGAAGGACAAAAAGTATATCGTGATTGGAAACAATTATTAGAACAAAGATTTAACAATGGAACTAGAACTATCAGAAAAAATAATGTTAAGGGGGAAGTGATGTTTGGCAAGGCAACTTCACAATTATACCCCATAGTTACAGAAAAGAAAATTTATTATTTGTCTAATAAAAATAGGGCTTTTTTGTCCCAAACTTCCTTATATGAATATGATAGAAGTACTAAGAACAATAAAATGTTAAAACATGGTATTAGCTCAAAGCTAGTATTTGGTCCAAATAAAAATAAAATATATTATTCAAAAAAAGGCAAGCCCAATCAATCTGGTTCTAGATATTATGACATCTATTCCTATAACCTTGAAAAAGAAAAGGAAAAGGAAATTACCAAAAATGCTAGAGCTATGAATCCCGACATATCTTCTCAGGGTAAGGAAATGGTCTATATAATCAACAATGATGGGACACAGAATATAGTTAAATATAGTTTTGAAAATGAGGAAAAAGATACCCTAACTGATTTTAATAATTTTGAACAGATTTTTAATGTTACCTGGGGCCCTGAACATGACAAAATTTATTTTGATATTACAACTAATCATGCCCGGGATATTTATACCTATAATTTAGATACTGATCAAATTAAACCTTTCTTAAATAAAAAGTATGATGAGCGATATCCTTATTTTGGTAGGAAGAAGAAATGGATGTATTATTCCAGTGATAAAACGGGCATCTATAATATTTACAGAAAAAATCTTGAGACAGGTCAGGTTGAAATATTGACCAATATTACTGGCGGAGCATTCATGCCCTATGAAGGGCCTAATGGTGGCTTATATTATACTCTTTATGAAAATAGTAAATTTAAAATAGCCAGAATTGATAATCCCGAAGCAATCACCAAGAAGAAAACTGCGTATAGTGATATTTATTATAAGGGTAACCCGGATAAAATGAAATTAAAAAAGTCAGTAGTTAAGGACACTAGTGATTATGAAAATAGCTATTCTAGATATTTTGTGATGCCACGGTTGATGTTTGATTATGGAACTTTAAAGCCTGGTTTCTACTTTTTCTCAAATGAAATCTTGAATAAAATGTCTCTTTTTGGCGGGGCAGCAGTTAATAAGAATCTAGATTATGATCTTTCATTAATGGCAGAATATCACGGCTGGGAGCCTACCTTATTTCTAGAGTATTACAATATACAGAGGAATGTATTTAACCAGGAATCTGACAATGCCATTTATCCTGCTGAAGGAGATTACAGATATAATTTAAAACAAGCAGTAATTGGATTAGGCAAGCCAGTAGGGAATATGAATCAATTGAGATTGGATCTAATTGCCTCTAAGTACTCTACAACTGTTGAGCAGGTCACACAAACTGACTATGGAGAAGAGAGTCATATTGATGGATTTAATTATGAATATTATAATGGTGTCGATTTGAAATTAAACTGGACCTTTGACGCAATTATGCCTCAGGTTTATAATGTTACTAATCCTAAATATGGAATCAAAATTAGCACATCTTTGTATCGTAATTATGATAATTTCTTGGATACATTGACAGTAAGTAATGATTCGGGTATACTAGTTGAAAAATATATAAAGAATTACTACTGGAAATTGAAACAGGAAGGAGAAATACATCATACTATGCCTTTTTATAGGAGTTTGGCAGGAAGTTTTAAATGGAGATTAGGATGGATTTCAAAACCAGATATTAATTCGTTTTTTAATTTCTTTGGTGGAGGAATGCCAGGTTTAAAAGGCTATTCGTTTTACAGTATAGAAGGAAGAAATCTATTTACTTTACACTATACTTTTAGACATCCGATTTTTAAACAGAAAAATTATGATTTGGGCTGGTTTAATTTAAAAAATTGTTTTATAGGTACTTTTATTGAAACAGGTAATGCCTGGAACGGGGTAGAGGGCTATAGTGGAATGAGCTGGAGTAAATTTGCTCGTAATCCATTTGATGTAACAGAAAAGGTATTTGGTGACTTCAAATCCGATATAGGAGTAGAACTTAATTTATCTGGATTTTCATTTTATGCCTATCCTACTTCCATTCAAATGGATTTTGCCTATGGACTCAACAAGTTTAAGGTCTCAGACAATTTAGAAAATACATATACATATGATAAAGAATGGCGAGCATATCTAAAAATATTATTTGGATTATAGAAATCTGTATAAACTAATCAATCAAAACAAATGTGATATTAAAATTTAGGAGGAACCATGAAGAAAATACTTTTTTTCTTACTGATTACGATGTTATGTATAAATTTTTCAGGTGCTAAAGGTCTACAATTAGATAATCAACTCAGTAAAAAAGAACAACTAGTCGCACAGATGAAATATGGAGGACAAAAAAGTTCTAATGATAGTGTTTTCTATGATTATCAGAAGTCTCCGGCTCTTGCTTTTACACTATCTGCTGTTTTGCCAGGTGCGGGTCAGTATTATGCAGATAAAAAATGGTGGGCAGTTGGATTTTTTGGTGTTGAAGCTCTGGGATTGGGATTATGGTATGATAGAAAAACTTATGGCGAAAATATGGAAGATGAATATGAAAGTTTTGCTGATCAAAATTGGTCAATTAAAGATTTCTTACAAAATTTGAATAAATGGTCTAAGTGTGAAGTAACCGGACATAATATTTCTGTATATTGGAAGAAAGGAGATGAATATCACACTCATACGTTAGATAAAACGTTGAAAAACAAGCGATTAGACGGAGAAATAACCTATAATAATTTAAAAGCGTATCTCCAAGATCAATACGGAGATGGTGAACTGGGAGCGGTAAAGGATAGATCTTATTATGAAAATATAGGTAAATATGACCAGTTTGCTTGTGGTTGGGAAGAATTCCCAACCGAGGAAAATGTACAAAATACTGATACAGTGTTTATGTCTCCTAAAAGGAATAATTATTTAACTAAACGTAAAAAATCAAACGATGCCTTGAAATTTGCAACTAAAAGTTTGACTGTTGTTATGTTCAACCATCTTATAAGTACACTGCATGCTCAACTTGCTGTCAAACAAAGTGAAAAGCCCGAAAAAGGACAAGCTCGTACCAGAGAGAGTACAGGCTGGCAATTATCATTACTTCCCTCGAATAGAAAAGGACAATTTGTACAGGGTATAAACCTTTCCTTTTCATTTTGAGTTAAATTGGTTAGTTTTTATGTATTTTAGTATTTTAACTAGTTAGAGATCCTAATTTTAGAGAATTGTTATAGATTTGTAGTGGAAAAGAAATATCAACATAGTAACCTAGATATATCATTTTTAAATTAGAGGAAATATGAGATTAAAATTATTTTCAATTATTATTTCAGCAATCTTACTAATTGGCTGTGCTGGGAATCAACCCAATCAGAATGGTTCTTATATAAAGGGCAAAAAGGCTTTCCAAAATGAAAATTGGAGACAAGCCAAAGATCAATTGAAATTATTTCTATTAAATAATCCCGGAAGTAATAAATCAGATAGTGCCCAGTTTTTATTGGCAGAAAGTTATTTTAATAATGAAAAGTATCTGTTGGCCATCTCAGAATATAAACAATTAAAAAATCGTTACTCATATAGTTCTTTGGTAGAAAAAGCAGAGTATAAAATCGCACAATCTTATGTAAAATTGTCTCCGATTTATCAAAGGGATCAAAAATATACGCGGAAGGCGCTTCAGCATCTACAAAGTTTTATAGATAAATATCCAGACAGTAAATATGTAGATGAAACTGAAGAGAAAATCAAAAAAATGCGAACTAAATTGGCCAAAAAATTATACTCTTCTGCAGTTCAATACAAAAAAATGGGCCGCTGGCAAGCTGCTTCCATTTATTTTGAAAAGACTATAAATAACTATTATGATACTCCAGTTGCGAAAAAGGCGCAAGTCGGAAAAGCTCTATGTTTGATAAAATTAAGGCAATTTGAAAAGTATAAAGAAGTGTTGGAAAAAATAAAAAGTCAATATGAAAGCGATGACTCAAATTATTTGAAGAAGAAATTAGCTTATTTAGATAGTACTTATAAGGAAGAAAAAGAAGAAATGAAGGAAGAAAAAGAAGAACGAAAAGGAAGATTTTGAAACTTTGTTTATTTGGAGGCACATTTGATCCAATTCATATCGGCCATTTAATTATGGCTCAGAGTGTAATCAATGATGAAGAATTGGACATAGAAAAGGTAGTTTTTATTCCTGCAGCTGATCCACCTCATAAGGAAATTGATAAATATTCGTCATATGATCATCGTTGTAATATGATATCTAAGGCAGTTAAGAATCGGCAAATATTTGAGGTGTCTCAGGTTGAACATAGTTTTGAAGGATTATCTTTTACTATAAAAACAGTGAAGTATTTTAGTAATAAATATGAATTAAGTAAGAATGATTTATATTTATTAATAGGGGAAGATAGCTTAGTAAATTTTCATACATGGAGACAGCCAGAAGAAATTTTAGAGAACGCAAGATTACTAACAATAAATAGGCCGGGTTGGAATAAAAAAACAGTAGAAGATAAATATCTGAAAAATACTAAATTCATTGATTCGCCTGCAGTGAAACTTTCTTCCAGTCTCATAAGGACTTATATCCAGAAAGGAAAATCAATTCAATATTTAGTTACAGAAACTGTTCGAAAATATATCTATGAGCACAATTTATATAGAAAATAGGTCTATTACCTATAGATCGCAAAAAATACTAGAAAACCAATTATGATAAGAAACAAAAAAAATACAAATATTGCCATATTTATACCATCAATTAGTTTAATTAAACTCGATTAATGTTAATACCAATCAAACTAGGTTAAATTATGAGTAAAAAAACAAATAAGGATCGCAATTTCATTGACAAATTATCATTATCAAAATCAAATTACATTGTATTTTTTGTAGGAGTATTCGTTATTACTTTAGGTTACATTTTAATGGCAACTGGTGGCAAAAATAGCCCTCAAAGTTTATCTATTTCTCCTATAGTATTATTAATTGGTTATTTGATAATTATACCTATTTCGATTTTTATTGGAAGTAGCCAGGATAATTCGGAAGAATAACCCAAACATTCAATATATTAAATTTGTACCCCCAGCGCAGTAATAGCTATAGTAGAAGTCAATATATTTATTACATCAACTACACCAAATATTAAATTTAATCATATTAAGATTCACTTTTAATAGATCTTAGGAGGAACATAACTTCAATATAATTAAAATATCTTTAATTTAAGCAATTCTCGTATATTATATAAATTCAAATCTAATCAACACAACTTCTATTTTATTAATCTATATTTTATAGATTTCATACCTTAAAAATCAATTAAAATTTATATTTAACTTTACAGCCTGCTTGGAAAATCTATAGGATTAGAAGAAATGATTAAAAAAGTATCATTTCCAAATATATGCAGGATTAATACTCTTCCGGGATTTACATTAAAGATTTTAATCCCGATTTTTATCGGAGACTAAAACTCAGTTGGATCTAAAAAAAATAAGATCTAAATCAGCTTAACTTTCAAGCCAGAAAATTAGCTTTTGTTTATCAGTTTCCGCAAGGGCATCTTTAGAAGGAACCATTCGAAGAGTAAAACCATTTAATCCACTTTTCCAGTTGCTGACTTTTACGTGAAATTGATATTTACCATCACCTAATTCTGATTCAACTTCCATTTTTTTAATATTTCCATCTTCGAGTTTCCCTTCAGCGTTCAGTTTACCATAATAGATTTCAACATCAATATCATCGGGTTTAATATCTCCTAGATACACCTGACAATCAACTTTTAATTGACTATCTATTTTCATTTTTTTAGGAGAATTATATTCTATATCAATAAATCTGATTTCATCCCACAAGTCTTCGAGATTATTTTGCCATTTATTTAATTCTTTCGTTTTTTGAAAATTATTTTTTCGTAATAATTTTGACTTTTCATGGGCTTCAACATAATAATTCAAGGTATATTCTTTTAGCATTCTATTTGTATTGTATTGAGGACATATTTCAGCCATTGAATTTTTCATCAATTCAACCCAATCTCTAGGTATTCTATCTGGTCCCCTATCATAGAACATGGGCACTATCTGTTCCTCAAGAAGCCGGTATATATCGTTGGATTCATTATGATCCCATTCTTCCAGATCTTCATAATCTTCCCATTCTTCTCCATCTCCAATTGCCCAGCCAATTTTATTATTATAGGCTTCGTCCCACCAGCCATCTAAAGTACTGAAATTTATACCACCATTAGCAGCGGCTTTCATACCACTGGTTCCGCAGGCTTCTTTGGGCCGACGAGGAGTATTGAGCCAAATGTCACACCCCTCTACTAAATAACGAGCAATATTCATATCATAATCTGGAAGAAAGACAACATGATTTCTAAATTCTTCTTGTTCTGATAACTTAATAATGTTTTTAATTAATTCTTTTCCAGGTTGATCATGAGGATGTGCTTTTCCGGAGATAATGATTTGTACTGGTTTGTCTTTATCTGTTAAAATTTCTTTTAATCTCTGTTGATCGCGAAAAATAAGAGTACCACGTTTATAAGTGGCAAATCTACGGGCAAAACCAATTGTCAGAGCATCAGTATCAAGTACACTTTTTGCTTTACGTATTTCTCTTTCGGGACGGCCAATATTTCTATAATATTGGGCTAGTATCTTGCGAGAAACTTCAACTAATCTAGTTCGACGTGTTTCATGTACTCGCCATAGTTCACCGTCTGGTATTTCTTTTACCTTAGCCCAGGTTTTGCTGGAGGCCGGTTCTTCCCTCCAGGAAGGCCCTACATAGCGATTAAATAGTTCACTCATCTCATGCGAAATCCAGGAGGGTTGATGTATTCCGTTAGTAACCGAATCGATTGGAATTTCCTCAGTTAAAGCATTGGGCCATAATGACTGCCATAAATTTCTAGAAACTTCACCGTGTAATTCACTAACTCCATTTGTTTTTTGAGACAGATTAATTGCTAAAATTGCCATTGAAAATTTATCCTCTTTCTTAGAATCAATGCGTCCTAAATTCAGTAGAGTACTTGAATCAATTCCTACTTCATTACAATAATCTTCAAAATATTTTGAAACTAAATCGGGGGAAAATTTATCTATACCAGCCTTAACGGGTGTATGGGTAGTAAATACTGAGGAGGCTTTGATTGTTCGCATCGCTTCAAAAAAAGTTAGGTCAGCCACTTTCATCAGAGATTTTATCCTTTGCAACCCGGCAAAAGCAGAATGTCCTTCATTCATGTGGATGATTGATTTTGGTGAGACCTCCTGTTCTAATAATTTAGCACCTCCCATACCCAGTAAGATTTCCTGGCTAATTCTCAATTCATCTCCTCCATGATAAAGACCAAAAGTGATTTCTCTATCTTCTGGTGAATTTTTATCAATGTTTGTATCTAGTAAATATAAAGGTATTCGACCTACTTTTGCTACCCAGACCTGAGCATAAACTTTACGACCGGGAAAATCGACTGAGATTATTTTTCTATTACCTTCGTCATCTTTTAAGATTTCCATGGGCCAATTATAAAAGTCATTGTAGGGATATTTCTCTTCTTGCCAGCCATTAATTGTAAAATGTTGACTAAAGTAACCCTTTTTATAAGCTAATCCAATTCCGACTAAAGGGATTCCTATTTCTGAGGATGATTTAAGATGGTCACCGGAGAGGACACCCAAGCCGCCACTATAGATTGCCATACTCTCAGTTAATCCAAATTCCATAGAAAAGTATCCAATGTTTAGATCTTCACTATATTCATTTTTTCCATGGAACCAGGGCTCTGTTTCTTTGTATTGTTCGAATTCCTCCATCACGCTCCTCAGGGAATAAAGATAACTATCGTCATTCGCCAGTTCATTTAATGTTTTCTGATCAATTCTGTTAAGTAGTGCAACTGGATCATGATTGACTTCTTCCCAGAGATTCATATCCATCCTGCTAAATAAACTTCTGGTATTATTATTCCAGGTCCAGCGTAAATTGTAAGCTAATTTATTTAGATCGGATAGTTCTTCAGGTAATTTTGGATAAACTGTAAAACTTTTAGCTGGTTTCATTCTTACTCCTTGTTAAAATTTTATTCCAAACAGATGAAGTTAGGAAAGAAAGAGATGATTTTCAAATACAATATAATGTTAGGTCTTTATAATAGCAAATTTGGTAGAGTTATTTATATAGCTTCAATTTAACTTCCTAAAATAAAAAAATAGGCCCCGTATCTCACGGGGCCTGGTAACAGAGGAGGAGGGAGGAAATTATTTCTGTTACAATGTCTAACATAATTAAGATGTATATTGTTCCCAAATAATTTCAAAAATTTTGATTTTTTTTGATATATATAATGTATACCTTGAAAAAGACGTTATCATTCATTTTTTCTCTTACATGCCAGCCAGTAAATCTATAGGATCAAAAGACATGATTTCAGGGAATCTTTTCCGCTATGTGTTCGGGACTAAAATTATTCATGGTAATAATTATTGTTTGATGGAATATGATAAGTAAACAATCAACAGGAAAATACCTATAGTATTTCAAATTGTAGTGAATAATTCAAGATTTGCCGGATTATCAAGTATTTTTGAGGAAATACTTGGAAAAATTGGCTGCAAAAGTTAAAATTTAAAGATATTTCTGGAGTAGATAACAATTAATAAAATAATTTTGAGGTAAAAAATGATAATAGTAACAGGCGGAGCTGGATTTATTGGAAGTAATTTGGTCAAAGGGCTCAATTCTGAAGGTCATGAAGATATATTGATTGTAGATGACCTTAAAAATGGAGAAAAATGTAGAAATATGAATGCGTTGAAATTTGTTGATCTTATTGATAGGTATGATTTTATTGAGAACCTAGACAGTTTGAAGGGAGAAGTAGAGGTAATCTTCCACCAGGGAGCTTGTACTGACACTATGGAATATGATGGTAAATATATGTTAGCTACTAATTATGAGTATAGTAAGGATTTATTTCAATTTGCTGCCAATAATGACATTCCCTTTATCTATGCCTCTTCTGCTTCTGTTTATGGACAGGGTGAAAAGGGTTTCTCTGAAAAAAGAGAAAATGAAAATCCTCTTAATGTCTATGCTTTTTCTAAATTTTTATTTGATCAATATGTTCGTCATAATTTAAACCAGATTAATAATCAAGTAGTGGGACTGAGATATTTTAACGTCTATGGACAACAAGAAAATCATAAAGGAAAAATGGCTTCACCGGTTAATCACTTTTATAATCAAATTATAGAGGATGGAGTAGCAGAATTATTTGAAGGAAGTGAAAATTTTGTTAGGGATTTCGTTTATGTTAATGATGTTGTGGATGTTAACTTATTTTTCTACAAAAATAGAGATAAAAATGGGATTTTTAACTGCGGAACAGGTAAACCTCGCTCCTTTGTTGATGTAGCGGAAATTTTAATAGACCTACATGGAGAGGGAGAATGGGAAGAAATTCCATTTCCGGAGAAATTAAAAGGAAAATATCAGTCTTTTACCAAAGCAAATTTACAGAAGCTGCGCCAGGCAGGGTACCAAAAAGATTTTACATCTCTAGAGGAAGGAATAAAAAAATATTATAATTATTTAACCAATAATGATGGTTACTTATATTATTAACTACCCTTAAAAAAAAGAATTCGGTATCAGTGTTATGCTGAGCAGGCTCAAATCATGAATTAGAAAAACACATCTTCAGACTATGTCTGGTATATGATGATTTTATCCTTTTTCAGCGGAATCATAATCTTATTTATTATCAGCCAGTTTAATATTTTCCAAATTTTCTAAAGCAAGAAAATCTGAGCATACAAATAAAGTACCGGAGAGGCTAGAAGTATAGAATCAATTCTATCCAATATTCCTCCATGACCTAATAATAGGTCACTGGAATCATCAACTCCAGTATCTCTTTTAAGTACTGATTCAATAAGGTCGCCCAATTGGGCAAAAATTCCGGTAATTAATCCCAATCCAAGCAGAGGTAGAAGCTCGAAATCAACAAACCCAAGATAATGGAAAAGATAGACCACAAGTAAACTTCCTGCAAGTCCTGCCAGGGATCCTGTTATTGTTTTATTAGGACTGATCTGGGGAGTAATAGAAGTGGTTCCTAGAAGGGATCCAAAAATATAGGCGAAACTATCACAGACCCAGATCACTATAAGTCCCAGTAATAATATGTTGTAGCCGTGATCTGGCAGCTGTCTTATCATTAAGAAAAAAGAGAGATTGATAGGGATATAAATGATGGTAAAAGTAGAACTGGCCACAGATTGAAATGAATTTTCTACCTTCCCAATTAGCATAGTGGTTAATATATATATCAAAGTTATAGGCAGAATATAAATTAACATAGGTGGATTTATTCCTGCTGTGATTAAAATTGCTATAGCAGCAGCACTGGTATTTAGTCTATTGACCGGAATATCCTTTTTGGCTACGATATCTGTTAATTCATATATAGCAATCAGACTCACTATTATTACTAATCCAGTTAAATATATATCACCTAGATAAATGAGACCTATGACTGCTGGAATTCCAATCATAGCAATTAAAATTCTCGTCCAAAATTCTTTCATAAATTCCTCAGATTAATTAAGTAAACTCATCTCTATATTAATTTCTTAGTACGAATTTAAATGAGAAGATAATTAAATAGAAATATATACAAATTTTAATGGAAAGATTAGCCGCCCCATTTTATTACTCTGACTTTAACTTTACCAACTCCATCCCGGGCTAATCCTATCCGTTTGGCGGCTCCATAAGAGAGATCAAGGTCCCTATTTTTGATAAAAGGACCCCGGTCATTGACTTTAACTAGGACAGATCTTCCAGTTTCAAGATAGGTAACTTTTAGAACTGTACCAAAGGGTAATTTTTTATGTGCAGCAGAATAACTATACATATCAAAAGTTTCTCCATTTGAAGTCTGTTGTCCATGGAATTTTTTACCATAGTAAGAAGCAGTAAAAATTGCTGTGTTACCCCCAGCTGCATTTAACATAGGAACCGGTTCTTTTACCCGGGGTTCCCTCCTCGAGGGTTTAGGACGGGACTCCTTGGCTGAAGTATTTTGTTTGACATTATTTTTTTTAGGAGAAGTATTATTTGGGGTAACCTCGGCTTCATTATTTCTAGAATAATATCTAGGTGCAGGACTACATTGAATTAAGATGAATATTAGTATTGATATGAGGGTTATTAACTTCTTCATATTTTGGCTTGCCCAATTATACTACTCAGCCTTTTTAATTTATGGTTTTTACAATAATTTGTCAAAAATTTCTGAATATCTTTGATAACAGTAGGATTCATAAAGTGTACAGTACCTAATTCTACAGCTGAAGCACCGGCTAACATAAACTCAATAACATCAGCTCCATTTGAGATTCCTCCAATGCCGATAATTGGAAGGTCTACAACCTGGTTCGCCTTAATTACTTTGGCAAGCGCAGCAGGTTTAATTGCTGGTCCTGAGAGTCCCCCTATGACTGAGTTTATTTTGGGTTTGCGCGTATCTATATCAATTGCAGCGCCATAAAATGTATTGACCAGAGAAATAGCGTCTGCTCCCCCTTTTTGAGCTTGCAAGGCTATTTTTTGTATATCAGTAACATTGGGAGAAAGTTTGATTATTAAAAATTTACCAGTGGCTTTACGAATAGTTTGGGTTAAATCAAGTAATACCTCTGGATCTGTACCAAAAGCAATCCCTCCTTCTTTTACATTAGGACAGGAGACATTAATTTCAAATCCATCTATCCATGCTTCATTTTCTAATTTATCAATTAGGGCAAGGAATTCTTGTTTTGTTTTGCCTGCTAAATTGATGATGAGTGTCCCAGAATAATTTTTTAATTCCTCTGCTTTTTGCTCAAGAAAAGCATCTACTCCAATATTAGCCAGACCAATAGAATTGATCATGCCAGCAGGAGTTTCAGTTATACGTTGAGGAGGATTTCCTGCTCGAGGGTTTAAACTTAATGATTTTGTTATGATGCCGCCATAGTTATCAATATCAACTATCTCATCAAGTTCAATCCCATAACCACAGGTACCTGACGCAGTTAAGATAGGATTCTTTAGGGTTATTTTGGGGTTTAATTCTGTACTTAAATCACACATTGATAATGATATCCTTTGAATTGAATACTGGACCATCTTTACATACAAGCCAGTAAGCTTGTTCTGGCGCCTTTGCCTCAATTGCGCATCCCTGGCAGAGTCCCTGACCGCAGCCCATTATTTTTTCCATTGAGATCTTCAGTTCAATATTTTGGTCTTGAGAATAATTTTTTAGGCTTTTTAACATTGGCTCAGGACCACAGCTATATATGATGGAGGGAGAAGGTATGTCAGATATATTTTCTTTTAACAGTTCGACTACATTTCCATGATAGCCTAAACTTCCATCATCTGTTGCAAGATAGAACTTTGACTTATTATCATTTTTTATATAGTGTTTTGTTTCAGTGTGAGCTCCGGAGAAAAAGTAAATATTTTCACCTTTGTCGTATAAATTATCTCTCAGGAAAAATAGGGGAGCAATACCAATACCACCGGCGACTAAGATGTGTGAATTGACTTCTGAAGGAATATCAAAGGAATTTCCAAGAGGCCCCATAATTTTTATCTCTCTTCCTGGAGCCCACTTACTCATTTTCTTTGTTTGGGTTCCAATAACCTCATATCTTATTAGAATTTGGTTATCTACTATTTGAGAAATAGAGAAAGGTCGTGGAAATATTTTTAAAGTGTTCTGAAAGTAAATATTGATGAATTGTCCGGGCTTACTCTCTCTGGCAATATGAGGAGACTTGAGATACAAAGTAAACAAATTATCCGATATTTGTTTATTTTTTTGTACAGTGGTTTTAAAATAATTTTTTGTCATATCTTTTATGAAATTTTAAGTGTTATTTATCTAGGCACTCTTGTGGTATCTGATTTTAAGGTATCTTCTTTAGACTTTTGGGGTGACTGCTTATTTGTATTAGAACTGGTTTCTTTTTTAGAGGTATCTCGTTCTGTTGGAAGAGAATCTTGATTAGAATTTAATGTGTCCTCCTTAAATTGTTCTCTCTGTCTGGAGCTATCAGTAGGTGCTGAAACACTAGAATCCCGAGAAGAACTATCTTTTGCATTTTTGATTTTTTGAAATATAGTTTTGAGAAAGTCTAAACGCTGATTAACATATTTTATGTCCTGACCTTTTGGAAAATTGTTTTTATAATACTTATACCATTTTTGTGCTTTTTTGGGTTTTATCAATTTATTTTCATAGATCCAACCGAGGCTTAAAGCGCTTCTTGGAGCAAATTTGGTGTTATCATATTCATTTAATATTTTTTTATAGATTATAATAGAAGAATCTAGATTGGTTTTGAGACTGTCTTCAGCCCGGTGATATAGTTTTCTAGCATTCTTAAAATTCTGATTTTCAGGAACTATACCTTTTTTAATATATGCCAGATAGGAGGAATTAGGATATTCTTTTTGTAGCTTATTTTTATAATGCTCAGCTCTTTGAGGATGATTTTCTTTTTTATTAATGTAATATAGTGCATAGAGGGATTTAGCAACATAGGGATTAAATTTGTAAGTACTAGATAATTTGCTATATATCTGTTTAGCAGTATCTTTTAATCCTAGATCGAAATAAAAATTTTCTGCTAGTTCATATTGAAGATTGTAATATCTATCATAAATTGCGAGAGTGTCTATGGATTTTAAATTGGATTTTGACGAAGCCATAGTATCGGCAGTGCTGGAGGAAGAATCTGAAGAAACTGAGTCAGAAGCAGAAATAGAACTGTCACCGGTTATAATGCCGATTGTATCCTCCAATTGTTCAAGTTGATCCTGAATATCTATACAAGTGGATAAAATATTTTTATTGTCTTTCGCTTGTTGATTTATTCTGTTATTATTTTTTGCATTAACACTTGAGAAGTGATTTTTAGCCTTTTTAAAATTTATACGATGAGATATAAATAACTTGCCTAGATAATAGTTTGCTTTAGCTGCAGGGTCTCCTGAATAATCTTCTATTACCTCCTGTAATTGTGAAATGGCTTTATCAATATTATTTTTATCCCTATATATGAGTCCCAATTGTAATTCTAATTCTCCCCAGATCTCTTTAACGCGTCTATCATCAAGTTTTTCCTCGATTAATTTTTCTGCACGATCATAACTTTGTTTTTGTCTATAAGCCTTGGCTCTTAGAACTTGCAGCTCTCCTTCCTCACTGGGTAATAATGTCATATTTGAGAGTTTATTTAAATAATTGATCGCTTTTGTACTATTATTTCTACTAAGTAATATATTTACTATTCGAAAAAGTGCTTCAGTTTCTTGGGAAGTACTACCGAGTTCAACAATTCTTTTATAATATGAGAGAGCACTATCAATACGACTATCCTCCTGAAATGATTTTCCCATTAACATATATAAATTAGCTGCTTTATTTTCGTTTCTGATTTGGTTTGCTGCAGTCTGCCATTCCTGGATGGCGCCCTCTTTATTATCTAGTTCCCAGAGAGTTTTTCCATACCATTGTCTGGCTTCTGCTAGTTTGGCACTTTTCGAATACTTATAAATAAAGTTCTCAAAATTTTCTCGAGCTATCTCATAATTGCCCAGATAATAATTGGACATGGCTATCAGCAGGGAAGCATCATCTGCCCACCTACTCTCTGGCCATTTCTGCAGCACTTTCTTTGATTTACGTATAGCTGTATTGAAATTTTGCCTAGTAGAACTATTGATTTGAGTTTTATTTTGGGGAGCAGATTTTGTAAAGCCAGATTTTGCTTCTTTATAATACTTTTTAGCATTGTAAAAGGTATTATAATAGGCGCAGCTATAGATAGAAATCAGGAATCCAAGTAATATAAATAATTTTATATTTTGCTTCATAGAATTTAATTCTCTACATTTAGCTTATATAGAAAATATTTACACTCAATATTTTTGTTACTTGAAATTAAGCGATAATATTAGATTAAATTTAAATATCCCCTACCTGACTTTCAACTTGTTTTATCTATTATTGAAACTAAGCTCGATCGTTATTAATACAGATTTATTGAACTAAAATAAAAATGAAAAATGGGGTAAAAGAAAAATTTTCCAGCTAAAAAAAAGAGCATCGGAAATAATTTCCGTTCTAGAGTTAAAGTATGATTTATATTGTCAGAAAAATTTACCATATTTATGTAGTTAGGGAATTATGTTTAGGTTAATTAAGGTATTTATCTGTAAGTTTAAATCTAAGAATTTATAAACTAGGATCGTTATTCAATTAGTGGCAGTGTATTTGATGTTAATAATTGTTGAAGTTTATTTTTTTTTAATTGCAGATATTTTTATGAAATTTTTTAAAATATTTCTGAAGTATTATTGCAAAATAAACGATAATGAAAAACAAGGTTAGCGACAAAAATAGTAAAGGGGTTTTTTATGAGGAAAAAAGGGTTAATCATTTTATTAGTGGTTGTTTTCTTGATACCATTAAGCGCTCAATTGAAAAAGTCTTCTCCAGCAAAAGCGGCCCAATCTCTAGTAACAGGTCTTGTTTTTGAAAAAAAATTAGCTGGTTCAAAAACCATTGCGGTTTATGTATTGGGGGATAAGAAGATAGAAAAACAATTGAGTCAATATCTAGATCAAAAAGTTGGTAGTGCAACACTTAAAACTGTTACAGGAGGAAAAAAGTTACCTTCTTCCGTTCCGGATGTATTATTTGTAAGTGATAAAGGAATGCTTGCAAAAGCGAAATCCTATTGCAGAAAAAATCAAATCCTGAGTGTAACGAATTTTCCAAGTTTAGTGAAAAAAGGGATTACGCTGGGGATAGGTATAAAAGGTGGTCAGGTGCAGCTCATGTTGAATCCAGAATCGACTAAAGCGGAAGGTAGGGAATGGAAGTCTGCCATAATGAAAATAGCAAAGGTGCAAAATTAAGATAGAAAAACACAAAAAAATTACTGCTTATTCTTAATTGGTAAATCGATTGGTAGTTCCACAAGGTCAGATATGTTAAACAAAAATATCAAACTAAAGTCAATGTATAAAGTAGATACAAATGAAAATAGTATTAAAATTCAATGTGGAGCGTCTTTTGAAGAAGCGGAAAGAATGTGTAAGGATGTAAATGGATTTATCAGGAAGAATGATATTTTAAAGGAATATGAATTTGCAATTTCTCTTGGATTGAGGGAAATGGTCAATAATGCTCTTGATTATGGTTCTGACAGTGAAGAGGCCAATGTGATTAAAATGCAGCTATTATACAATAATGAAAAACTTAAGATAGTAATGAAAGATGAAGGGCAGGGATTTGATTGGAGAAAAAGGCAATTAAAAATTGAGATTGAAAATATTGATCCACTTGAAGTCGGAGGAAAGGGATTATACCTATTGGAAAAGTATTTTGATTCTATGTATTTCAATGATAAAGGGAATCAGATAACTGTTGAAAAAAATATTCAAGATAAAGACAAAACTTAATAAGGGTAAATTATGGCTACGATTAATAAAGAAGATGGCGTAACTATTATTGAACCAGAAGGGGATATAACTGCCCCAGTCGATGAATTAAAAGAAGAAATTAAGTCCGAAGTAGAAAATTCAGATCAGGTGGTATTTGATATGAAAAATGTAGAATTGATTGACTCAAAAGGAATTGGGTTGTTAATTGCTTCGCATAATAGTCTCAAAAAAGAAGATAAAAAATTGAGATTAAAAAATGTGAATGAAGATATTACTAAATTAATGGAAACTATGCGACTTGATAAACATTTCGAAATAAACTAAAGAGGTTTAAAAATGGCTGATGTTCCCGATGAAGATGTTCTTGATATGTTTATAGAGGAGTCTCGTGAACATTTAGAGGATGTCGAGACTAACATGCTAGAAATAGAAGAAATGGGAGAGGACCTTGATACAGAATTGGTCAATAAAGTATTCCGGGCTGCCCATTCCATCAAAGGCAGTGCTGGGTTTCTGGGATTGGATAATATCAAGGAATTAGCCCATAAAATAGAAAATGTTTTAGATCTGATCAGAAATGGTGAACTGATTCCTGATTCAGAAATTGTAGATATTATACTGGATTCTTTTGATTATTTGAGAGACATGTTAGAGAATGTCATGGATAGTGATGAAATGGATATTTCTGCTTATATCTCGGATCTAAAACAGATCACTACTGATAGTCTGGATGAAGATGAAAAAGATTCAGTGGATAATTCTGTTACAGTAGGGGCGTCAGAGGGTGAGATTAGTTTCAATATCACCGAATTTGATTTAAAAAATGCTCTGAGCAAGGGCAAATTGCTATATATACTTGAATATGATATGATTCATGATATACAAAGAAAAGGAAAAAATCCTCTGGAAGTACTTAATTTTTTGGAGGATACTGGTATTATAGTGGATGTAAAAGTTGGCCTTTCTGCTGTTGGTGATCTGGATGATGAAATTGGATCCGCCTTACCTATGTATGTTTTGTTTGCTTCAATAATAGAAGAAGATCTGATAGGACCTTCTGTAGGTTTAGCTGATGAAAAAATAACCAATCTTCCACGCGAAGAGGTACTCCCTGATAAAGAAGAAAAATCAGAGTCAAAAAGTAAAACAGACGAAAAAGAAGAGCCTACTGAGGTAGATAAAGAACAAAAATCAGAAAAAGATCAATCAAAAAAATCTTCCCGGGAAGAGAAATCAAAGAAAAAGTCTAAATCTAAAAAATCACGGCGTTCGAAGAAAAAAGAAGTTAAATTAAATCGAAAAACTTTGCGAGTTCCTGTAAATGTTTTAGACCAGCTTATGAATAGAGCCAGTGAAATGGTTTTAGCCAGGAATCAATTATTGCAGGCCATTGAGCACGGAAATCTGGAAGAAATAGATAATGCAGGACAAAGAATTGATCAGGTATCATCTGAACTTCAGGAATCTATAATGCAAACCAGGATGCAGCCTGTGAGTGTCCTTTTTAATAAATTTCCTCGTATTGTTAGAGATATGGCTCGAGATCTGGACAAAGAGATCAATTTAGAATTGCGTGGTAAAGATGTGGAAATGGATAAGACAATTATTGAGGGACTGAGCGACCCCCTAACACATTTAGTTAGAAATTCTGCTGATCATGGCATAGAAGATCCAGACGTAAGAGAAGAAAAGGGGAAACCCAGGGAAGGTACTATATTAATGGAAGCCTTTCACGAATCCGGGCATGTAAATATTCAGATTAAAGATGATGGTGCGGGCATGGATCCTGATGAGATTGCTATGAAAGCAATTGAAGAAGGAAAAATCAGTGAAGATAGAGTAGAAACTCTTAGTGATAAGGAAAAAATAAATCTCATATTTTTACCCGGCATGTCTACTACTGAAGAGGTAACTGATGTCTCAGGTCGTGGTGTTGGAATGGATGTAGTCAAATCCAATTTGGATAAAATGGGAGGCAGTATAGAGATCGAGTCTGAAAAGGACAAAGGTACTACCATTGATATGCAATTACCCTTAACCCTGGCAATAATTCCTAGTTTAATGATAGGGGTTAATCAAGAAAGGTTTGCTATCCCACAGGTGAATGTCAATGAAGTCATACATATATCCCCATCTGAGATGGAAAATAAAATTAGAGTAGTTGGTGATGCTGAGGTGTTAATGTTACGTGGTGAATTAATACCACTGCTCAAACTAGAAAATATTTTGGAACTCGAGCAATATTTTTATGATGAAGAAAGCGGTGAGTATAAAAAAGATAGAAGAGAATCAATAACGGATTTACGGAGAGGCAGTCCTGAATATCGAAATAGTGATGAAAATCCCAGGGATAGAAGAAAAATTCGAAAAATGGACTCTTTAGATGTAGTGATCACTAATACTGGAGCATATAAATATGGGCTAGTTGTAGATCAGCTACACGATTCACTCGAAATTGTAGTAAAACCATTGGGTAGGCATTTAAAGGAACTAGATATCTATGGGGGAGCTACTATTCTTGGAGATGGTCATGTTGCCTTGATTTTAGATATGGCGGGTCTGGCACAACGAGCACAATTAAGAACCATGGAAAAGGCTCAGGAGAAAGAAGAAGTAACCAGGGACAGAGAAAAGGAAGAAGAAATAGAAGAGACCGAAAAAGTGACATTATTACTGTTTCAGAATGCACCGGAAGAATATTGTGCACTTCCCTTGAATACTGTTCAAAAGGTTCAAGAAATCGAGTCTTCCGATATTGAAATAGTAGGTGGTGACAAGATTATTCAATACCGCGGTGAAAGTATTCCTATCTATGCCCTGGAAGAGGTAGCCAATGTAGGAGTTCTGGAAGAAAGAGAAAAATTAATAGTTCTGTTATTTGAAATGATGGATAGAACCTTTGGTCTATTGGCGACACCACCTGTTGATACTGTTGAACAGGCAATAGAAATTGATGAAAGGTATCTTAACCAGACCGGGATAAAAGGTACTGCTATAATCAATGGCAATACCACTTTGATAATTAATATTTTGGAAATTATAAAAAGTATCCATCCGGAATGGTTTGAAGAATGGTATAATAATCAAAACACTGTTGAAGATAAAGAAGAAAGTCGGGCTGAGAAATTAGGTGAGAAAGCAGAGGAAGAGGCTGAATTAGAAGCTGAAAAAGAAAAAGAAGAAACACAGGAGCAAGAGGAAGAGGAACAAGAAACAGCTTCAAATTCAGAAAAAAAAGCAAGCCAAATTGAGGGAGATAAAATACTATTTGTTGAAGATTCTGATTTTTTTCGAGGGCAAATTAAAAAACTACTGGAAAACAATGGCTATGAAGTTGTAACAGGTGAAAATGGTCAGGAGGGCTGGAATTATATTGATAAAAGTCCTGACGATATTGGACTGGTTCTAGCTGACCTTGAAATGCCTGTCATGGATGGTTTTGAAATGACTAAGAAGATTAAATCGGACTCTCGACTGGAAAATATACCAGTTATTGCTCTCACTTCCTTAGCTGGGGAAGAAGACATGGAAAGAGGCGAAAGAATAGGATTTGAAGAGTATCAAATTAAACTTGATAAATCAAAACTCCTGAATCAAATAGAAGAATATTTAACAACAGGATAGTAAAAAAATATATAATCAGTAAGTAAATAATAGGAGTAGCAGGATGAAATGGCTCAATTTTATTAAAAAAGGTATTCGAAGAAAAATAATTGCTGGGGCAGTAGCGATTATTCTAGTTTCTTTTATAGGTCTAACCTGGCTAATATCCGGCCAAATAGAAAATGCTTTGATCCAGCAAAGGAAAGAAAAATTAAAACAACAAGTAAATCAGGTTGTAAATACGATTAATACTATTGTTAATCAGAGTGATAGTTTAGAGGCAGCCCGAGAAGAAGCCAAACAGGTTGTAAAGAATCTGAGATATGGCGAAAATGGTTATTTTTACATCAATAATATGCAGTCAGTTACGGTAATGCATCCTATAAATCCTGAATTAGTAGGAAAAAATATGTCTGATTTAAAGGATTCTAATGGAAAATATTTTATTAGAAAGATGCTTCAAGCTGTCAAAGAAAAGGGAAGTGGTTATGTAAATTATATGTATCAGTATGGTGAAAATGAAGATAGAATAGAGCGCAAAATTGCTTACGTAAAAGGTGGTATTGAGGCCTTTAATTGGTATGTGGGAACTGGTTCATATATTGTAGATATTGAAGAAGATGTTGCTAGAGTTAGAAATGGTATAATATTTATTGAAGTTATTATAGTAATATTAATGACCGGAATATTATTTTTTCTTACTACCAAAGTGGTTGATCCTATCAGAAGAGCCCGTGATATGATGGCAGATATTTCTGAAGGTGAAGGGGATTTAACCCAGAGATTAAATGTTAATACTCAGGATGAAGTAGGACAGTTGACGGGTTATATCAATAAATTTATTGTACAATTACAGCAAATGGTCAGAAAAATAGATGAAGATACTGATGATCTTACAGAAGATGCCGAAGATATGGATAGGATCTCTGAAGAATTAGCCCACAATAGTAATAATACAGTTAATTCGGTAAATAATGTTTCAGCAGCATCTGAACAGATGAATATGAATTTAGATAATGTTGCCTCAGCCATGGAACAGTCGACGAACAATATAAATGAAATTTCTGCAGGATTAGAAGAAATGGCTACAGGCATCTCAGAAGTTGCAGAAAATGCAAATAGATCTACAGATATTACCAATCGAGCTGTCAATAAAGCTCAGGAAGCTTCGGAACAGGTGAATGAATTAGGAGAAGTAGCTGGTCAAATTGAAGAGGTAACTGAAACTATTGCTGATATATCAAATCAGACCAATTTATTGGCCTTAAACGCCACGATAGAAGCAGCTAGAGCGGGTGAGGCTGGAGAAGGTTTTGCTGTTGTAGCAAATGAAATTAAAGAACTGGCAAATCAGACAGCCCAGGCAACTGAAAATATAAATCAAAGATTACAGCGAGTCCAACAATCTTCTCAGGATACTGTTCAAATCATAGAAGAAATAAGTGACATAATCGCAGAGATCGATGAAATGTCAGGCTCGATCGCTTCAGCAGTGGAAGAACAAAATAGTGTTAGCGAAGACAATGCAGAGAATGTTGCTCAGGTTTCTGCCGGATTAAACGAGGTAAATCAAAATGTTCAGGAAGCCACAGAAGCTTCACACCAGGTCTCTGAAGATATGCAAAAAATTGATCAAAATATGAGTGATCTCAATTCAGGGGTTAGCAGAGTAGATGAAAAGGCTGAACAACTGAAAGAGTTAGTCAGACGATTGGATTCAAAAATTAATAAGTTTCAAGTGTAAATAGTTTCTTAAATTAAGTTAAGGGAGTCGAATAATGATTAGAGATCTGTCGGTCAAGATCAAAATGATGGTTATGGTCTTATTAATTGTATTTGCTTTTGGTCTGGTAACTGTTTTTTATATTCCGAGTAGAATGGAAAATAATAATAAAGAAATTCTAAAAAAGGATGCTAGATATATCACGAGTCTTTTAAGTAGTAATATCAATCTTGGTTTGCAGACTTTAGTTTTTGATGATGGAAAATCACTGCGAGAAACTTTGTCTTTGCTTGAGACAGAGAAAGAAGGAGCAAAAATATCGGCAGTAAAAGTTTATAAAAAGGATTTATCTTATCTAGAGGGTGTCGGTAAGGTTCAAGATAGTTCTGGTCTCTCCAGTAAGATAGAAGAATTTAAATATACTCAAACTAAAGAAAATCTAACTGCTCACACTCCTATCAAAGATAAATCCGGAAATATTAGTGGATATATGGAAGTAACCTATCCTAAAAAACACCTCAATAATATTATCGCTCAGGAAAGGACATTTTACGTTTTATTCACTCTAATTATAGCTGGTGTGATGATTGGTGCAGGTTACTTATTTTCCACTAAAGTCATTGTTGACCCCCTTGAGAGAACTAGGGATATGTTACGGGATATAGCCGAAGGGGAAGGAGATCTTACCCAGAGATTAAAAGTTGATTCAAAGGATGAAATAGGAGAATTATCCAGTTGGTTTAATAAATTTATGGAAAGAGTCCATGAGATTGTAAAACAGATTGCTGAGAATACAGAAATTGTAGTCGATTCCTCAGATAAATTGAGTGATATATCTGCAAGTATGAATGATGAATCAGAAGCAACTGTAAGTCTTTCTAATAATGTTGCTGGTAATATAGCAGAGATGAGTCAAAGTCTTGATAATGTGGCCTCGGCTATGGAACAGTCAACCTCAAATGTCAATAATGTTTCTTCAGGTATTGAGGAAATGAGCGCTAGTATAACTGAAATTGCAGATAATGCTCATAAATCAACTCAAATTACAAGTGAAGCAGTTAATCGTGCCCAAAAAGCTTCGGAACAGGTTGATAGTCTGGGTAATGCTGCTGAAGAGATCGTTGAAGTGACTGAAACGATTGCTGATATTTCTGAACAAACAAATTTACTTGCCTTAAATGCTACTATAGAAGCGGCAAGAGCAGGAGAAGCAGGAAAAGGCTTTGCAGTAGTTGCAAATGAGATTAAAGATTTGGCAGATCAAACTGCAGAAGCAACGGAAGATATTGCTGCCCGGCTTGAGAATGTCCAAAAATCATCCCAGGATACTGTTGATATTATTGAAGAAATAACAAATGTAATTGGAGACGTTGATGATATGGTTGGGTCCATTGCTACAGCAGTGGAACAGCAAGATAGCACAAGTAATGAAAATGCAGAGAATATTGCTCAGGTCTCAGAAGGTTTGCAGCAAATTAATGAAAATGTACAAAAAGCAAATCGTTTTTCCGATCAAATCCAGGATGATATGGAAGATATGAGTGAGGCTTCAGAAAATATGAATGAGGAAGCCAGCCGAGTTATGCAAAATGGAGACAAATTGAGTGAATTAGGACAGAGCCTGGATGAAATAGTAAATCAATTCAGAATATAAAATTGGTAGTGAAAGAAAGGAGGCATGAATGGCTGAGGAAAAACAAATTGAAGTTGGAACGGAAGAAGAAACTTATCAGGCCTGTTGTTTTCATATAGGAGGAGCATTGTGTGGGATTGATATTGAATTGATCCAAGAGATTAATAAAAAGATAGATGTGACTAATGTTCCACTCTCTGAAGAGTATCTAATGGGAATTATGAACCTACGGGGAGAAATTGTAACGATTATTGACCTTGGAAAAAAATTAGGACTGGGTAAGACTGATGTTGATGCTGATAATCGAGTCATAATATTGAAATTTGAGGATGAGTTTATTGGACTGGTGGTTGGGGATGTTTCAGATATTATTACAATTGAAAAAGACAAAGTCAGTCCTCCCCCTTCAAATATTAAAGGATTACAGGGAAAATATTTCAAAGGAGTTTATTCTGACGAATTAGGTGTAGTAGGTCTACTAGATGTTAAATCAGTTTTAAATTCTGAAAAAGTTCAAGAATGACGGGAGCAGAATGGCCTATAGAACATTAGTTGTCGATGATACTATATTTTATCGACGCTTAATCAAAGAAATATTAAATGAAATCGATGATATTGAAGTCATTGGTACAGCTGCCAATGGAAAGATGGCTTTGAATAGAATTAAAAATAAAGAACCGGATCTGGTTACCCTGGATGTAGAAATGCCAGTTATGAATGGACTGGAGGTTCTCCAGGGCATAAATGAAGAAAATTATGAGACTGAATGTATAATGGTGAGCTCCAAGACTCATCGTGGAGGTGAAATTACAATGAAGGCTCTGGAAGCAGGAGCCTTTGATTTCATCCCCAAACCTGACACCGATTCTGCTGAAGAAAATCGAAAAGAGTTAAGAAGAGAACTGAAGGAAAAAATAAAAGCCTTTAATAGGCATCATCGTCTTTCAGGAATTGTAAAGGGTCGGGATTATTCTAAATCTTCCAAAAAGAAATCGAAAACAAAGAAAAAACAAAAGCGGAAAAAAAAGAAAAAATCACGGCCTGAGAAAGTAGAAATAAAAAAGTCTACTAGAAAAAGAGGGGAAAAATCCAAAGCAATTGTACTTGGTATATCGACTGGAGGACCTAAGGCTTTATCCACAATTATTCCTGAATTTCCGGCTAGAATCGGCGTCCCGATTTTCATTGTCCAGCATATGCCCCCAGTTTTTACGTCCTCGCTTGCTAAAAGTTTAAATAAAAAGAGTAAACTTGAGATCAAAGAAGCTGAAGATGGAGAAAAGGTTTCTCGAGATACAATATATATCGCTCCTGGGGGGAAACATATGAAAGTTACTATGGGGGAAGGCCTGGTTAAGAAAATAAAAATCACTGATGATCCTAAAGAAAATAATTGTAAACCGGCTGTAGATTATACTTTTCGTTCAGTTGCCAGAGTATACGGTTCAAAGACGACAGCAGTAATTATGACAGGAATGGGATCGGATGGTAAACTTGGTTTTACTGTATTGAAGGGGGCCGGTGCTGTTACTATCGCTCAGAGTGCCGATACCTGTACAGTTTATGGAATGCCCAAATCGGTTATCGAGGCTGAACTAGTAGATGTAATCAGTCCCCTCCAAGAGATACCAAAAGAAATATTGAAAACAATCTAATAGAGTAAAATATGCCAAAATTAAGTGACCGGGAGTTTGATAATCTTAGGGAATATATCTATGAGGTAAGTGGAATTTCCCTTGATGATAGTAAAGAATATTTGATTGAAACTCGGCTTAATCCTATTTTAGATAAATTTGATCTGGATAGTTTTGATGAATTACTCCGGGAAACTAAACAAGATAAAACAGGAGAACTAAAAGAGCACATAATTAGTGCTATTTCAACAAATGAAACTCTATTTTTCAGGGATGAAAAGCCTTTTAATCTTCTGGAAAACAAACTTATACCTGATTTGATTGATAAAAAGAGTACAAAGTATAATAGCCCAATTCCGCTTAAAATTTGGAGTGCAGGTTGTTCATATGGTCAAGAAGTATATAGTATTATCATTACTCTATTAGAAATGTTACCTAACCCGGCAGAATATGATATTGATGTGCTGGGAACAGATATCTCTAATAATGCGATAAAAAGAGCCAGCTATGGAAAATATAGTGAATTTGAAGTAGATCGTGGACTACCAAATAAGTATAGGAAAAAATATTTTCATAAGCAGGGCAATGGCTGGAGGATTAATGATCGGGTAAGAATGCATGCTCGTTTTAAGATTGTTAATCTTATGCAGTCTTTTAACGATCTAGGTCCTTTTGATATCATATTTTGTAGAAATGTAGCTATTTATTTTTCAAGGAGTGATAAAATACGTCTTTATCGCAATATTTCTAGAGTATTGAAAAAGTATGGCTATTTAATACTAGGAGGTTCAGAAAATTTAACTGGAATTCCAGTCCCTTTTGCACCACAACATTATCTAAGAACAATTTTCTATACTCTTGAAGATAATAAGAGTTATAGTAAACAAGGTGAAAAGGAGAAAAATATTAAAAGTAGGTCGGGAGGTAAAAGAAGGAAATCGAATATTTTTAAAAAAGTTAAGAAAAGGAGAAGAAAAAAATCTGGTAAGAAAAATAAATCGTCTAAAAAGGAATCTATAAAAGAGAGTAAGCCAAAAGAAAAATCACCAATAAACACCAAATCTAAAGATTATAAAAAAAGAAAAAAATCGTCTTCCAGAAAAAAAGCGGACAAAAAAAAGAAATCCCTCAACCTGAAAAATAAAGACCAGCCCAAAGCAACCTCTTCCCAAAATAAAAAAGAAACCTCACCCAATAAAGAAAAATCTCAGGATAAGAATTTATTTAGTAAAACTACAAAGGAAGGTAAGGGGAACGGATCATTTCTAAATTCTTTGAGAAAAAAATCTTCCCATTCTGAGGAACAAGAAAAATCTGAGAAAAAACCTCTTCTCGATAAATTGCGTGAATAAATATTATTCAATTAAATTTTTACTTTTATTAAAAATTCCTTAACTTCTTTGCTGCAAAATGAATCAGAGAATAAGTATTTATTATGGAAAATGAAGAAGAAATTGTAAGAAAAGCCAAGCAGGGTGATAATCAAGCCCTTGCTAAACTTGTAGATGAGTATAAAGAGCGCATCTATAATCTTGGTCTGAGTATGCTCAAGCATGAACAGGATGCTGAAGACGTTTTACAGGAGACCTTTTTAACTCTAGTAGAGAAAGTACAACAATTCCGGGGAGACTCTTCTATTTATACATGGTTATACCGGATTGCTACTAATATTGCTCTCAAAAAATTGAAATCCAAACCACGGAAATATAATCATATTCCTATTGATGATCCTGATTATGAAAAGATTCATGAAGAAGAGACCAGTCAGGAGATGGAAATAGATTTTAGCAAGATTAATAATAAAGAATTCCGGGAAAAGTTGAATGAAAAATTAGATGAATTGCCGCCTAAGTACAAAACTATTTTTATTTTAAGGGACATTCATAATCTCTCTACACGTGAAACTGCTAATATACTTGATATTACTGAATCAAATACAAAAGTAAGATTAATGAGAGCCCGGAATTATCTAAAGGAAAAGTTAGAAGAATCAAAAATAGAGATGACAGCATGAACACTGAAAATAAGAAAAAATTTAAGCAAGTCTGTGAGTATTTGGGATCGGACCTTGATTCTGAGCCATGTCAAAAATTAAGAGACCACCTGGATGAGTGTGAGTGCTGTGAAGTCTACCTCAATAAGATCAAGAATACTATTAAACTCTATAGAAAAGCTGATAAATGTGAACAGATGCCTCAATCTGTGTCCAGGAAATTATTTGCTACACTTGATCTTGATCCTCCTGAAGATAATTCTGAAAATTGACCCAGGTTATTAAATTGTCTAATAATTGAAAGATAGATTAGGACTAAGGTTGGTATTTTCTAGGGTTATGTTGCCGTAATTTTTTATCTATCTGTTTTGGGTTTTGAATAAAGTTTGCCAGGGTTTCCCAGAATTTTTGGGAATGGTCGGGATGACGTAAGTGCGTCAGTTCGTGTAAAATTATATAATCACGGTATTTAATCTCTAAACGCATTAAATTAAGATTTATATTGATATTGTCTTTAGAGGAACAACTTCCCCAGATTGTTTTCTGAGATTTAATGTACACTTTGTTATAATCAAAATTATATTTCGTAGCATATTTTTTTACTCGGGGTGGAAACCACATATGAGCTTCTTGTCTATATATTTCAATCAATTTCTCCCGAATTTTACTCTGTATTTCTAAGTTTCTAATTTTATGTTTATTTACCTTTATATTGATCTGCTTATTATTGCGTTCGCAGTAAAAATTAGAGTTTTGGGCAGGAAGAATGTGGATTTCATGAAAATCTGTCTGTATTACATCACCAATTTTGTGCTTTGTTCGAGTTTTCTCGTAATTACTTAATTTGTTTAATTTATTTTTGACCCAATCAATTTTTTGGGATAAAAACTTTTCAGCCTGTTTTGGGGATATTTGGGGAGGAAAGTAGACTCTGATACCCTGCCAGGGACGAAGCGAAATTCCTATGTTTTTTGCTCGTTTGGTCTGGGAAAAGGTTACTTTTCCTATCTCTTTATATTTTTTGATTATTTTTGTCATGAAATTTGTTAATTAGATTTAGATTAACTTCTACAAGGGCTCTGAATTTAATTTATTTCCATAAGAATTAGTAATAACGATGAGAATTAATTTTTTGGAACATTTCTTATGAAAATAAATTTAAAGTAAAGTATAATGCAAGAAAATTTATTACCACTCAAGTCTACCAGTAATTATACGGGATTAGAAAAAACAATCCCATCGGGATTAAAATTATACATGACTGCTTAAAAACTCGGTGTTTATGTATTATCGATAATATCATATTTTATAAGTATTGAACTTCATTATTCCTTGCAGTCATAAATAATTCAGGAGAATGTGATATAAATCAATTATAGTGGAAAAAAATATAAACATAATGAATATAGGAGGAATGTTTTTTAAATTATGCTGGCTATTTCGAGTAGTAAATTAGTGGAGAAAGTATGCGAAAAATATTGATGATTTTAATAACGGTATCCATTCTATTTTTTGGTTGTGCTCCCCAAATTGGAGTTAATCTCAAAAAAGAATTTTCACCAGAAATTGAAGTCAAAACTGGAAAGAAATACCCCGAATTAAAGGTCAGTCAGTTTGCAAAAAGTATCAGGATCGGTGGAGAAACTTTTCCAATTAAAAAGACACAGAAAAAATCGTTTGTAAAACTAGCCGGGAATAATCTAGATATATTAAAAAAAGAAGGGGGAGAAGTTGTTGGAAAAGAAAACTGGGAAGTAAGTTACGATCAAAAGAATAAAATAGTCTATATTGTTCCTACGACAAAGGAGATTAGATTAGAATTACAAAAGCAGAACCCAAAAAAATTATCTGAATATATTAAATTTGATTCTCTTGATTTCAGTTCAGTCAATGTCGAATATAAGAGTAGGGATTTGCCAGAAGGAAGATTAAAATTTTCAGTCGAAAAAAATAAAACAAATTTGATCTTTAAAATACCTTCCTGGAAGTCAATAGATTCTCAAAATTACCAAATTAATATTTCTAGAAAATTCTACGAGACCTATCAAAAAGATTTGTCCACTATTGAAAACGATCTAATCAAACTTAAACTGTCCCAATCGGAATTTACTGTAGATTTTCGTAATAAGGAAAAAAGTGTTTTTATGCCTGAGGAAGTTAAAATTATTAATGCGACTGGAAGAGAGAAAGACTATCTTACAACTCAGCTAGAAGGGGGAATTGAACTTTATAATATGAATTTTCCAGTAGTTTTGACCGGAGACAAATATAAATGGCAATTGTTTAACCAGAAAGGAGAAGAGGTAGATTCCTTAGTCTTTACAGAACCGGGGAAATATACGGTAAAGTATTTAGAAAAAGAGCGCGAATTGCCTCTGGCCTTCTACGATATTTCTACTGATTATATTGAACCTGAATTATTTGAAAATTGGGTGTTGAATAAAAAGGATAAGCTTGATCATATTTTCCTTTACGTGACCAATGGATATGAAAATTCCAGTAATTGGGGACTCAAGGATGAAGAAGAAGTTTTAAATAGAATCTACAGAATCTCACCTCGCACGAGTAGCATACTGGAATCAATTGAGAGATTTTCAGTTTTGAGAGACAGGAAAAATATTTTAGGCAAGTTCATGGAAAATCCGGCTCAGTATGGTAAGAAATTAAAACCCAGATATTATATCTTTATTTCTAATGAAAATGTTCAGCGATTATCTACAGCCGTTGATATGTTTAAGAATAAATTAAAGGAAGTAGAAATTCCCCTGGATAAACTAACAGTGTGTGTAGGTAAAGAAGTGATTAATAGTAGCTTCGTAAAAAAGATGCAAGCAATGGATGTCGAAATAGAGCAATTCTAATCATTACTCCCTACCGATTTTACAACAAATTATAAAAACTCAAATTTTGGAGGATATATGTTTGATAAAGTAAAAATAATCCTAACTGTACTGCTCCTTTCTACGATAACTTTTACCCAAGGAGGACCTTTAGAAGGTGAAAAAGTTCTTAATCGGCCCATGAAATATAACCAACCTGAATCTGATGATAACCTAAAAATTGATTATACTATGACTAAAGAATCAAAACGTATGTCAATTGTTTGGGAAGTATATTCTGATCGGAATAATAATACAACCTATCATTCTCCAGATGGAAATGAATATAAAGAAGTACAATTTTTAGATAAATTATATGTCTTAAAAGAAAAGGAAAAATATCTCCATGTTGTCAAAGATCCCAAACTAAGAAGAGACACATTGTCCTCTGAAGCAGTTGATCTGGGCTGGATTCCTAAGTCTAAGTTATTACTATGGGCAAATAGTCTTGTAACACAACGTGGTAGAATTAATAGAAAAGCAATGATACTGAATACAGTCGAACAGTTAAAGACTGAGAAACCAGGAGATAAACCCAATATTGTTAAATTTCGAAAAGGTCCAGGGGGAGGGAGTACTCCAACTGGGCAAGAAGGTCAATTATTTCAATTTTTCTATATTTATAAAAAGTCACAAGATGGTAATTATTATTTATTAGGAAAAAATAGTTTCTTTGGTAGCACCTCGGTCAACTCTGTAATAAGAGGCTGGGTACCCAGTGATAGAGCTGTGAGGTGGTTTAATCGGGTTGCTATAGAACCAAATTGGAATTATGAATCTGTCCAGGAAAGAAAAAATAATAAAAAAGTTAAATTTTTCCGTCACCTATCAGCAGCAAAAAAGTATAAACGCGGCGAAAATGTTGATGATAAAGAGATTATTTGGGATAATGATCCTTTGAGTTCGGAAAGATTAATCGGAGAATGGCGAAGATTCCCTGTTCTAAGAGCTGATTCTTCAGATCGATCTATACTCGAAACAGGAGTAATGGGGGATATATATACAGAAGAAGGGGAAAAGTTAGCCCAAATGAATAAGAAAATTGCTAAAACTCAGGATAAAATTGATGAATTAGTCGCTAAAAAAAGAAAAATAAAGATAGTTTTTGTTGTAGATGGTACCAGAAGTATGAGTAAGGTATTCAAGGCTGTTTCACAGGGGATTAGAAACTCAACTGAAAAATTGAATTTAGAATATAGGGATAAGTACGGAAAGAATGCAATTGATTTCGCAGGAGTAATATATAGAGATTATTCTGAAGATAGAGTAAGAAGGGTTCGTACAAGAGGATTCCAGAGCACTCAGTCTTTTGAAAGCTTCTTTGATCCTAAAAAGGCCAGAGATATTGATAATAACACTCATGCCGAGGCACCTTTTCTGGGACTTGAGACTGCTTTGAAAGGTCTTGATCTGAATAAAAATCAGACCAATGTTATAATTCATTTAGGAGATGCAGGCAACCATATTCCGGATAAAAAGGAATTAACTCCTAAGAAAATTGCTAATATCATGGCCAATAAGTATTGTCACTATATTTCCATTCAGGTACATAAACCTTCGGTTAGTCAGGCTTATGATAAATTTACGCAACAGAATAGAAAAATAGCCCGATTGGCTGCAGAGGAATATAGAAAAATCCTGTCTAATAAATATAAAGGATTATTTAACCTGGACAAGTTGCACTGGCAGAAAAATGACAATCATTATAGTCTTCAAGAATCACCTCTGGCTGCGAAGGTTATCGCCCAGACTACAGGAGAGTCGCTTTCTGAGAAACAGATTCAAAGTGAAATAGAAAAATTTATTTCCGGCGTGGATGCCAGTAATGATAGCCTGATCACTAAAATCAATAAAATTGCCTCCGGTGCTAGCTATGAAGAAGAACAACAAAAATCCAAGAAACAAAAGAAAAATGATTTCTATACGCTTCCTTTTGCCGATGGGATTTGGGCGGTTTTTCAACAGAGCGGTTTAACTATGGATGAGCTATCAAATTTAAAAATGGACAAATATCAGATTTATACTCCTGGATATACAACGATGGAAGTTCAGGGACAGAAGCATGATTTATTCAAAAGAGTATTATTAATGGATGCAACTGAATTAGGTGATCTTGAAAGAGCTTTACGTAAATTGAGGCGTGCTACTGGTGGAAATGAAAGAAGGGAGGCTTTGTATAATACCTGGCTTCAAATCATTAAAAAATATCTGGGAGAATCCGGTGAAAGTGAAAATTTTGAAGAACTTACAATGGAGCAAGTCAACCAAAAACTGTGGGAATTACCCGGTACTAATTCTATAATAGGGAATCTTAAATTGAAAAATATCTATAATGAAAGAAAACTTACAGATCAGGAATTAAATAAGTATATCGAACAGATATTGAGAAAACATGAGAAAATTCAGCAAATTTTCTTTTCACAAAATTATAAATATGGATTTAGATCTAATGAAAGACCCTATTATTGGATAAAAGAAAGTCTTTTACCCTAATCGGAACGGATTAATTCTACAGGAAAGCATTGCATATTTCATAGAAAAAATTAATCAGCAAGAAAAGTTTATACGACTTTATACTGGGTAAATATAGGAATGTTAAATTGTATAATTGGTGTTTTAGATTTTTAGCCTGTTACATAATTCTAAGGGATCAAAATAATTGATAAAAATAGATCAATTATTAAATTTTCTTTAAAAAAATTATTATTAATAGATGAAAAATAAATTATTTCGAATCCAAAATCTTAAGCGTGCCTTTGATAATAAGGTTGTTCTTGATATCCCTGATTTAACTCTTCCAAAAGGGGAAGTGATTACTATTGTAGGAGAATCAGGCTGTGGTAAAACTACTCTGCTTGAATTACTTGGGTTAATGAATTATCCTGCAGTAGATGATCCGAGATATGATGAGATTGAAATAGATTTATCTTTAGGTTCAAAAGAGTATAATTACAGAAATGACCTCTGGACTCTAGAAGAAGATATGGCAGAGGTCCGGAAACGACATTTTAGTTTTTTATTTCAAGAAGCAAATTTATTCCCCAATCTCGATGTAGAAGAAAATATTTTTCTCCCTTCTCTGATACAGGAAAAAGTTGAGGCTGAAGATAACCATGAATTAGATGAGTTATTTGAACAAATTGGCCTGGAACACCGCAGATACTACAATATCAAAAAATTATCTGTGGGGCAAAGGCAGCGGACCTCATTTGCCAGGGGAGTATTTAGAGAACATGATATTCTTTTTGCAGATGAACCTACAGGTAATCTTGATCCCTTTAATGCGAACAAAGTCTTCAAACTTATTACCAGCTATGTGGAAAGAGAAGCGGGTAATACTGCTATAATTGTTACTCACAGTTTAAGTATGGCCCTGAAGCATAGTGATAGAGTCATTGCTCTTACTAAAGATGGATATTGTGATTCCTCACAAACATTTTATAATGAAGATGGTCTCTGGTATAATCAGAGTGAAGAAATTGGAGATACACAGGATGCTAGGGATAAAGTCGTTGAGATAGTTGAAAACAGAAGAACACCCGAAGATATCCAGGAATCTAAGTCGATATATCAAAAATCATGGCAAAAATTTGAAGAATTCTTCGGAGAAAAATATAAAAATGATTATTCCATTTTTAGGTCCGACCAGGATGGTCTTAATAAAGTAAATTTTAAAGCAATATTGACGTTTCTAATTTTATTGACAGGGTTTTGTGCCATTGGTTTTGCCAATGGGAGTTTGACCGACCTGGCTAGAAAAATGTCGGATCCTTTTGTGAATTGGTTAAATATCGAACTAACTCATGAATACCGGTATAATCCGGATAAATTAATTCAGCCTTTGAGTAAAAAATCAATCAGTAAAAAATATCGCATAAATCAAATTTCTCAATTTTCACAGTATTCGATTTTAATTCAGGACCATAAAAGGAAAGGCTCAAAATTTTTAAAAGGACGAACTATAGCTCTCAATGATCAAATTTTAGATAAATTAGAATCAGAAGAGTTTTTACTGAAGGGGAGGATGTTTTCATCCCCCAAGGATTTGGGAATTATTGTGGAGAAAAAATTCTTTGATAAATATGGGTATAGCAAGAATGCTCAATTTATCTCTTTGATTTACAGTACTGAAGATAAAGGTGAAATACCTATTCCTATTCCGATTAGAGGTGTAGTTAAAGAATTGCCTGGAAATAATTATTTTCTTACAACTAATTATTTTAAATACGAATTATACCATAGTAAAAGTATACCCAGGCCTTTTAGTCCCGTAAATACGGAAAAATTGATCTTATATACACCAGTTAGCGAAAAAAAAGCCTTTAATTTAAAAGATAGTCTTCGTAATTATTTTGATAAATCCCGAAAATCTTTAAACAAGTACAATTTGACCTATATTGGTAATCCTCAACCCTATGACAGAACCTGGAAAAAAGGATATATTCTAAATTTGAATATTTCAAATTCGCCGGATCTACAAGATTTACAAAGTATATATACACTGCTCGCAAATAGATTTGAAAGCTATAATTTGACTCAATTTTTTAATACTAATTTTGATAATAGAGTCAAAGCTGATTTTGTGCGGGACCGCTTATCTTTAAATCTTAGTTCAATCGAGAAAGTATTTGAACTTAAAAATTATTTAGAAAGAAATTTTAAAATAACCCTAGATGTTGCTCATGTTCAGTTATTAAAGAATTTTAATAGAGTTAAAAAAATAACAGTAACGCTTTCCCTGGCTATTATATTTTTTGCAATTTTTTCTGTTACTGTTTTTATATTTTATCATCTTTATATTGATCTGTACAAACGTCGAGTGTATCTTGGCTCTCTGAAAGCTTTTGGTTTGAC
>Ga0102941_1000006_pt1 | contig 63324 bp, 50 predicted proteins | sample SalPonR2_C_D2_MG_FD_79281 | JGI IMG/M metagenome (GOLD analysis project Ga0102941, IMG submission 79281) | Salt pond soil microbial communities from South San Francisco under conditions of wetland restoration - Salt Pond MetaG R2_C_D2_MG | ecosystem: Environmental > Aquatic > Marine > Intertidal... | reverse complement strand
TTCCTGTCTGGCACAATTACTGATAAATAACAGGGAAAGTATTAAAATTAGTAGTTTTGTTATGTTTTTATTTGCTATATCCATATTTTCCTCCAAATAAATATAATATTTCCTTAGAGAACTAAGATTAATCCTCTGAATTCTTAGTATCAGGAAACAATAGATTTTAAAATTTTTTTTTGTTGCTTAATAAATTATTATGAATCAAGGCTCCCTGATGATATCTATTCAATTCTAAGACTGTGTTAAATTTATCTTCTGCTTTGTGATAATTTTTATAACCTAAATAACCAAGTCCCATTAAATACAAACAATGCACTCTATTCCTTTTGGTTTGATCATCGTCCCAGATCATTAAATCGGGTAAAGAAACAGCAAAGTAGTCTATTTTCACCTCATCATTTATATGCTTTTTTCCATAATCAACTAAACTATCAAAATATTTTTCCGCTTCTTTCTCCTGTCCTAGTTTCCGGTGTGCCAGACCCTGGTAAAATATTTTGTCAGCACCCTGATCATTGTAATACATTGCTCTTGAAAGCTCAAATTCACCTTCTGTAGCTTTTTGCCAGGCCTCTTTTGCCTTATTATCTTCCTGTAATTGTTCGTAGACACAGCCTTTCCAGAAATAAATATCATTGTCTTTTTCTATAGGTAATTTACCTTCTCCCAGATTATTGGGGTAGTCTTCAGTCTCGCGTAAATGATCTAACGCCTTTTCATATTGCTCTTCAGAAAATCTTTTTTGTGCCAGTCGTACATGAGCAAGTTCATACTGACCTTTGACCTTGCCTTCTCCACCTTCCCAGGGATGAAATTTACGGTCCTGCAGTAATTCCAAAGCCTGAGCAGGTAAATCCAAATAATTATACAATGTAACCCTCGATAAATAGAGGTCATCCCTCTCCAGTACACACTCTAGATTTGATTCCAAAAATTTAAGACGATCTTCATAATCATAATTGAGTCTTTTATAGAGCTGATCCAGCTCCATCAAAACTCTTGCATCAGTTTGATCTAATTCAAAAGCCGCCTCCAACTCCTGTACTGCCTTTTGTTCTTCCTTTTCTTTATTAAAATAAGCCAGTGACAGATTTCTCCTTACGGTTGGAAAATCGGATTTTATTTGTTTTGATTCTTCCCAGTATTCTCTAGCAATATCATATTGTTTGGCACCATAATAATAATTACCCAAATAATAAAGAGCTTTTGAATCTTGAGGCTGATACTCCAGGGCTGATTTCAAAGACAGCATTTCTTCCAATCTATTGGGGCAACAATAGTCCGGTGAGCATTGCTTAGCCTGGCTATAAAATTGTTGAGCTGCTTCATCCTCACCATTTTGAGAATTATACCAGCCTTTGAAATAATATACCATCGGATAAATATCTTCTTCAGCATTTTCAAGATATAGATCAAGTAACTGCTCAGCTGCCTGAAACAAACCTGCTTTTGCATAATCAAGCGAATATTCAATATAATTATGTACTCTTGCTTCACCAATGAGATCAATAAATTTGTCAATATCCTGCTCATCATTGTTTAATAATATCTTTTCAAACCGCGCTCCAAAATTAAACCTGTCCTTTTTCAAAGCATCTTTAATTAAACTCAAGGCTGCCTCAGTATGCTCCAATTTACGCAAGATAGCTATTTTTAAATGTAGTGCTTTGTGATTCTCAGTATTGTTTTGCAGAGATTTATCAATATGCTGCAGTGCTTTTTGAAAATTGTCTCTCCAGCAGCTGATTTGCGCCAGAGCAAAATGTCCAGGGGCCTTAAATTCTGAATTCCAGCAGGCTTTGTATAAATTACCATAAGCCTGATCCAATTTACCCTGGTATTTTAAAACCTGACCTAAATTATAATAGGGTTCACCATTATAAGGATTGGGGTTTAAATCAGTTGATCTTTCAATTGCTGTCCTAAAGTATGATTCAGCTTTTTGTAGCCTTCCTCTTCTAAAACAAAGCATTCCCATAGCATTATTGCATCTCACATCTGCCGGATCCCGACGTAAAGCTTCTTTGTAATAATCCTCGGGAAGATAAGTAGCATGATGGTATTGCTCTAAATGCAAACCAATCAGATACAATCTCTCATTAGTCTCTATTTCTTTGGGTTCTCCGGGAGTCTCGGCCGGCTCAGGAAATTCATCAACTTGATTACTTTCAGGTTGATAGGATAAAATTTGTTCGCCCTGCTTGTTTTTTATAGTGAGAATATAATCCTGTGGATCAGGACCTGCTTCTATTTCAACCGTCTTTTCGTATATATTTTCTGGAGAAACAGATATGACTTGATTAAATACTACTTCCTGGGAGTTTTTCAAAATTACTGTTAAGTCTTCCTGTTCGCTGGTTGGGTATATATTGATCCTAGCATGCTCATCTTCAAACTCAAGATTTAATAAAAGATCTTTGTTAGCATTTTTCACACCCTTAATATCTCTATAAGGTAAAAAATACTGCTGAAAAGATTTCTCTTCAAAAGGTGTTAGCCAGGAAAAATCTGGTTGGTTATCAGTGTATACTCCGCACATTAATTCCACATAAGGGCCATCTTCGTCTGTCAAATTTTTTTCCCAGGCTTTTCCAAAGTCGGAATTACCCCAGGTCCACAGTTTTTTACCTGGAGAAATATGGTGATCCGCAATGTGTAGTATTCCACCATCTTCCTTATTATTATATCCGCCCACAAAATCATAATCAGAATGTGCTACCATATAAGAGGTAGGTACAGGTAAATTTTTATATTTAGAAATATCCACGCCCTCAGAATAATCAACTTTATAATATGATCCTTTAGCAATTGGAAATTCAGAGACATCTCTCTTGCCATGATCAAAAACAGCATTCACATCCGGGGGGAATACTGCCCGCCATTCCTCATTGACTGAAACTGCAGGATTGGCCCACCATAAGAAAGTTTGAGGTCGATCTGTCCGGTTGTATAATTTTACATTTAATTCTATATAAGCCTTATCAGGATAGAGTGTAAACCCTACCATGCCTTTGGTTCGAAAAAGCCTTTCCACTTCACTGCACCAAACTGTCTTTGCGCCCTCTTTTGATTCTTCGATTTCATACTCTGTAGGTTTGAATGTCGTAGGTCTATGATGCTGGGGCCAATTAAACTCAATTCCGCCCGAAATCCAGGGACCCAGCAAACCCACCAAAGCAGGTTTGATAACTTGGTTGTAATAAGCAAAATGTCGGTCTTTAATTTTATCATAGGCCATTTGTATTCTACCACCCAATTCTGGTATGATCATTACTTTTATATACTTATTTTCAATAAAGACGGTTTGCCATTCTTTTTCTCTCTTTTCATCATATATTTTTTCTATAATAGGATAGGGATAAACCTCACCTGAACTGCCCTGATAAACTCTCTTCTCTAAAAAAGCCGGGTTCTTTTCAGGTTCACCAACCCCGTAGCTTGGTATCATAACTTCTTCTTCCCAGGCCTCTACTTGCATTATTCCATTCCTTTCTTTTTAATTTTTATACATTTTCTTAATTTTTTGAAAATCTACTTTATGCTTAGGTTGAAAGTCCTTAGAAATCATATATTTCTTCAAACTATATAATAGTTGCCGAGCTTCAGGTCTCTCCTGAATGTTATCCAGAAGATCAATGCCGGAAACCAACAATTTACCCTGGCCAACTTTTACTTCATAGATCAGTCCCAAGCGTCTATTTTCAAACCAGGTATCAATTACCCGTACAATGGGATCCAATTCTGGGGCAAATCCATCCAATAAAATAGCATGTGAATTTGACATCGCGTCCCACCACTGCCAGTTGGAATGAACTTCAGTAGGAAAATGTTCTAGAGCACTATGTTCCGGGTCACATAGTATTCCAAGTGTATGGGGAGCCTGACCTCCAGTCCAGGCTGTATTCCAAAATATACTTGAAAATCCAATTCCAATATCTCCACCAAACTCATCCTTTAATTGATCCTCAGAAGGTGTCAATAAAACTTTTCCTCCTTTATCTAATATATTTTTGGTTTTTTGATTTAACTCCCGGACCACTTGAATTTCTTCCTCATTCACTGAGTGATTTTCTGCAGGATAGACCCAAAAATCCCAGCTATTTTTATTCTCATCTATTTTTATCTTAAAAGTCAATTTTTGCGCCTCTTTGAAAGATCCCAGAGATTGATCGACCTTACCAAGTCTGGTATTTCCTCCTGGTTTAATGTTGGTAGCCTGTAGTTTATCCTGAAATCTCACTTTTCCCTGCCGGTCTACAATTTTCCATTCTGGAGTAACTTGCTGCAAGGGTTCCTTACCATAATGAAAAACCTCCAGATTTGCTTTAAAATTTTCCTTATTAACGAAATTTCGTTTATCCAATTCGGCTAGAGGAACAGTATAATGACAGAACTGTGAAAACTCTTCTCCATTAACATATCCTTTCTCTTTCCAAAAGGCATTTAAAACACCAACTAAAGCTGTTCCCTGGCCAGAAAAATCATGTAATCCCAACAATTGAAATCCTGCTAAATTTTCAGTGCGTAAAGCACCTTCAATATCTGTTTTATAACAGATTGTCTGGAGTTCACCGGAGGCTTTTAAAAATTCATCAGAAAGCTCTCCCATATGATTCTCTTGCAAAGTTTCCTGAAAAATCTCAAAATTCCTGGCTTTAAGCACGCCAGTATATTTATCAATTTCACTAAAATCAGGATAAGCACACCATTGACCTATTTCATGGCTCACAACAGGAGAGTCGTATTTTTGTAGATCCTTCTCCCAATCCCAATCTGTAGAAGGGGTCTCAGAATTAATAATACTTTCTAATTCCTGACCCCAGTGTTGAATTCTTGGATCTGATATAACATGAAACTCATTTTTTGAAATAACTGGCCAGCCTGAGCCTCCAGTGTATATGCGTCTATCATCTTTATTTTTCCAATGAGTTATATAATCACTTAAATATTTTTCTTGATTATCTCCTGCCGGTTCATTTCCATAAGCCATCATTACAAAAGAAGGGTGATTACCATATTCCTGAAGAATCTTTTCTGTTTGCTTGTAAAGCCATTTATCGATTGGCTTACCATTTCCAATTGAAGCACCTTGATTAGCCCAGCTAGAGCTTTCAACCTGCAGATAGACCCCCGCTCTATCTGCTGCCTTAAATGCTGCTTCAGGTGGACACCAGGAATGAAATCGAATATGATTCAAACCGTATTCCTGAATTTTTTCATAAAGATCAGCCCACCATTCTTCTCCCATCTCAGGATATCCAGTTTTAGGAAAGCCCGCACAAAAGAGAGTTCCTCTCAAAAAGGTCGGTTTACCATTAATTCTGATTTTATTCCCGGTTTTATCCACCTCTCTCATTCCAAATTGCACTTCCTGTTTTACATTTTGTTGTCCTGTTTCTATTCCAATCTTGATTTTATATAAGTGCGGGTTAAATTCATTCCATAGTAATGCTTTTTCCCCCATTGTATAAGTAATATTAAAGCTATTTTTGCCAGGTTTTATTTCCTTTGTAACTGTTTTTACGGGAGGATTATGGTTTTCTCCTGTATTAAAACTTTTAGCATCTAATTCCAGGTCAACATTTTGTGATTCCTTTAAATCATTATTGATAGTTAGTTGCACCTCTACAGAATTTTCTTCTATATCAGGATAGAGTTGAGTGTTTTGAAGGTCAATAGTATTTTTCAATCTTAATTCCATCTGGCCCACTATCCCATTCCAATTTGTTTGAGTGTGGTCTGTAATACTGTGTGAATTTTGACCGGGATTAACTTTTTTTACTCGATTATCCACTCGAATAGTTAACCTATGCTGGCCAGAACTTATTTGATCGGATAAATCATAGACATGGGGAGTGGCTAACATATTTTGACTGCCCACTTTTTGATCATCTATCCAGACTGTTGTTTCCCAATGACAGCGTTCCAGATATAGCTCAATTGATCTTCCATCCCAGTTTTCAGGAATAGTAATTTCTTTTTGATACCAGGCCGGACCTATATAGTGTTTTTGGGGTTGTAACCAAAACGGAACTTTGATATTACCCTTTTTCCTAAACTCAGCATATTTATCTTCAAAGAAATATGAACTATCCATGATAGAGCCAGTCCATTTAGTATCTACATGGATATTATTACCTTTCCCATTGATCGCCATTGATCCGGGTAATTTGACTTTCTCTTCCAATTTTTGTTTGTACCAGTTCTGCTGCATTCCTACATCATTGGAATCTTTTTGAAATCTCCATTGACCTGATAGATCTATCTGTTTTTGACCGGTATTTTGGCAGGAAACAAATAATAGTACTAATGTTAAAGAAAAACTAATTAATTTAAATATACGCATAACCTCCTCCTTTTATTCTCCTATGATTTCTTTTTCTATTTCTTCTAAAGACATCTGTTTAGTCTCAGGCAGATTTCTCCATATAAACAAAAAGCCTAAAATACTGATAACACCATATAGCCAAAATGTACCCGAAGCCTGAAGCCATTTGTTTAAAATTGGGAAGGTGTAGGTCAGTAAAAAGCTTGCCGTCCAGAGTGAAAATGTAGCCACAGCCATGGCAGGGCCTCTGATCTTATTGGGAAAAATTTCTGAAAGAATCACCCAGGTCACGGGTGCCAATGTCATAGCGTAACAGGCAATACCTAAAGCAATAAAAACCAGCATTATCCAGCCACTTACATTCAATAGATAAAATAAACCAATAAAAGTATAAATTATTGCTAATCCACCTGAACCAATCAGCATCAACTTTTTCCTGCCTATTCTATCCACAGTATACAGCGCTACGAAAGTAAAAACCAGATTCACCGACCCCGTCAAAATAATATTTGCTAGAATTGCTGAAACATCATACCCAGCTGCAGCAAACACATCTTCGGCATAATTAAAGATTACATTGATTCCGCACCACTGCTGAAAAGCAGCCAAAACAACTCCAATAAAAACCACTTTTCTAATCCCTGGTTCTAAAAGATGTTTTAAATCAACTTCCTTGGTCTCATTTTTTAAACTCTCTTTGATCTCTTTGATTTCATTTTTGGCATATTCCAGACTACCGATCCTGGTAAGAATATTCTTGGCATTATCAGTATATTTATTTTTTACCAGCCATCTGGGGCTTTCAGGAACAAAGAACATCAAAATAAAAAACAAACCTGCCGGTATAGTTTCTGCCCAGAACATCCATCTCCAACCCATTTGCCCATTCCAGGATTTCAATATCTCTGCGTTGGTTGCTCCAGGTGGAACGGGATTCGCTATTTGCCAGTTCGCTATTTGGGCAGCCAATATACCTATAACAATAGTTAACTGATTGATTGAAACAAATTTTCCTCGTACTTTTGCTGGAGCAATTTCAGCAATATAAACAGGAGCCAGATTTGAAGCAATTCCTATTCCTATCCCTCCTAAAAGCCGGAAAATAATAAATACATTGATAGTATCCGCTGCTCCAGTGCCTATTGCCGAAGAGGTAAAAAGCACAGCTGCTGTTATCAATAATTTTTTGCGCCCCAAATATTCAGTCAATGAGCCGGAAGTTACTGCTCCTATCAAACAACCTAACAAAGCGCTACTCATTGCCCAACCCTGCATATAGGGTTTATTAACTAAATGGAAAAATTTTTCATAAAAAGGTTTAGCACCACCGATTACTACCCAATCATATCCAAATAACAACCCGCCCATCGCAGAAACAAGAGAAATTGCCAAAACATAATTTGTATTAAATTGATAAGTTTCATCTTCGATAACAACACCTCCTATTTTTGTTTGTACAAGAGTTTATCACTTTTGATATAAAACGTAAATGGATTATATTTTGAAAACAATGCAGAATATTATTATCTTCTCAATAAGAATTAAAACTATTTGGTGTAAAAAATGAGAAAAAAAGAAGGTTTTCAGGGTGAACGTTCTATTGTCCTCCCAAGAGATATTTTAAAAAAATATAAGACAGAAGATATCTTCCAAAATTTATATCTGACTGATATAGGTTTTTACCCTCAGGCCAAAGATCATTTTAGAGAAAGGGAGGGAGGGTGCGGACAATATATTTTTATTTATTGTGTAGAAGGACAGGGTTGGTTCAAAACTGAAAACAAACAGATAGTAGAAGCAGGAACATTTTTTATAATTCCCAAACACCATTATCATTCCTATGGATCATGCCAAAATAATCCCTGGAGTATTTACTGGGTACATTTTAATGGCGAATCAGCCCATCATTATTATCAAAAATATTATAAGCATAACCAGGGTAAACCTCTCAAAATAGATTTTTTAGAAGAAAGAATTCAATTATTTGAAGACATTTTTGAAACACTTGAAATGGGTTACCAGGAGGATAATCTAATCTATTCCAGTAGCTGTCTGGCTAATTTTTTAGGAAGTTTTATTTTTGATTCTCAATTTGCCAGAGCCAGAACAGAAAATGAACTTAATCCTCTGGATAAATCTATCCACTTTATGAAAGAAAATTTAGATAAAAACTTATCCCTTGCAGACCTGGCACATAATGCTAATTATTCCAAATCCTATTACTGCCGTATATTTAAAAATAAAACCGGCTGGCCACCAATTGCTTATTATAACCATTTAAAAATACAGAAAGCCTGTCAATTATTGGATAATACTGACCTTAGAATCAACCAAATAGCTTACAAACTCGGTTTCAAGGACCCCTATTATTTTTCCAGAATATTTAAAAAAATAATGAATTTACCTCCTAAATACTATAGAGATAAACAGACCGGTTAGAAGTACATTTGAGATATATTTTATTATCCCTGACAGTCTGGACAGAAGTGAGTTCCCCGCTGTGCAACTTTAATCTTTTCTATTTCAGTTCCACAGTGCTTGCACTTTTGGCCTTCTTTTTGGTAAATATTTAAAAAATTTTGATTCGTTCCTCTTGCTCTATCTACCGTAGCATAATTTCCTACTCCATCTCCCAGGGAAGTGCCTCTATTATCTATACCTTTTTGTAAAACATTTTTTATGGCGTTATAGAGCGCTTTTTGTTTTGTCACAGGAATTTGATCGGATTTTGTTTCTGGGTGTATTCCTGCTTCCCAGAGTGCTTCATCAACATATATATTACCCAATCCAGCTACAAAAGACTGGTCTAATAAAAGTGATTTAATGATTCTGGATCTATTTTTAAGACCATTCTGGAATTCCTCAAGCTTAAAATTGTCTTCCAGCGGCTCCGGACCCAATTTATCTACAATCTCTTCTGAATCATCTACTAAATAAAACCTGCCAAATCTACGCACATCATTATAATACAATTGCAATCCGCCAGTTAATTCAAATCTTACCAAGTCATGTTTACCCATCTTTCTACCATTTTCTGAATAGAATAATTTACCCGTCATCCTTAGGTGGAGAACTATCTCCTGATCATCTGCAAGTTTAAAAATAATATATTTTCCTCTTCTATCAAGCCGGCTAATTTGATTACCAATCAATTCCTGTCTAAATGTTTCCGCAGAAACATTATGAATATTTTTATTTCTTTGAATATCAAGGTCTATGATTTCTCGACCCTCTATATCCAAATCTTGCAAATCTCTAACAATCGTTTCTACTTCGGGCATTTCTGGCATAGTTTCTCTTCACTCATAATTAATGTTTAACTTTTAATTAAAGTCTACTTATTTATCTTCATCCTTCACAAGATCCATCTTAATCTGAGTTTTATAATTAGTATATCCTATATAAGAAATATTATTCATCCATAGTACTTGAGGCTTGATTCCTTTTTCAGCGTTTCTGATTGCCACCGGACGTACATTATCATGTTTAGAATTTTTTGTTATCTGTGTGACCTGCCAGGACTGACCCTTATCCCGGGTTTCCCATTTTTCTATTTCAAATGTTCCCCGGCGATTATTTGATAAATATACTATATTTGGATTATCATGGTCCAAAACAACTCCAGCGGAATAATTTGGTTCTGGTTCTTCTTTACCAGCCGGAGTTTCCGGAAACCATTTACCTGAATTTACCAATTTATGATTTTGCCACCCTTCATTTGTCCTTCTAGCATAATAATAAACATGATTTGAATCATCAGGAAAGCGAGAATAAACAATCACAGGCTGATCATTATCAGTCACTGCAATATCCCATACCCAGGCTTTTTCACCGGTTTTTTCTGCATTATAGACCAGATCCGCGCTTTCCGGTTTAAAAGGTATTTGCGAGAGATTACAAATCTTATTTCCATTTGATTTATAAAACGCGCTATCACTATACACAGCATAATAAATACTATTGGTTTTAATCTGACGGGGATGTCCATTAGTAAAAGCAAAATGTATCTTGCTCTTACCTTTGGAAGCAACTTTCATATAAGGTCTCTGCCTTGAGCCAGCTGGTTTAATGAATATTTGTCCTTCTTGCCAGGTTGTGCCAGTATCAGATTTCGAGGAAAAATTCGGTTTCACTCCTGCTCCTCTCCAGAATAAATACATACGATTCTCTTCTTCAAGATGAACTGGATTTGGATATGTGTATGATTTTAAATAAGAATCCTGATATTTTTTTACAATTTTTTTCGGGTTTAATTGTAAAGTATCTCTTTCCTTCCATTGGGTTATCTGCTCAGGAGAAGTCGCTTCCATTCTAAAAATACCTTTGACCCCACAATGCCGGGAATAAAATACCGAAATCACACCCCTGTCATTAATATAGAGGGCTGGATTAGCATGATCATCTTTCTGCAATTTCTCATGGAGAGTTTCAATCTTAATTGCATTAGAATCATGGTCATAAAATCCTATTTGTATTGCCCCCTGATTATTAACCCAGGTAGCATAAGTACGGTCGTACTGTCCGGAATAATGAACTGCTCTAGGATCAGCAAACCAGCACCAGGCTCCACTTGTAGTAAAATTTTTAATCTGAGAGTCAGGCGTATTTTTAACTGTATCGATCTTTTTTTGTTGATTACAATTTAGTATGAGAAGAAGGGCTACAAAATAAATTATCCCAAATATTGATTTTTTTCCCATCTTGGACATTCTTACACCTCCTGTTTAATTGGATAGAGAGTTAATTTTATCAAAGGACATTTATTCGATTACCATAGTAACTAGACTCCTGGGTGGCAATGTTATTTGTTGGCCGATATTCTTGTTACCCATCTTAGTCAAATTTTCATCCGATTCGGAAGTTGTTTGATAAACTTTAACTTTTTTGCCCTCAGGCATGTTTTGTTGACTAAGCGTAACCGAGATACTGTCATACTTTTGATTAACAGCAACCACAACAAACCTCTCCTCTTCTTCTGTTTTATAACCTGAGATTAGAATTTTATCAAAACCTACTTTTTTCTTACGCTCACCATTCCGTAAAACACCTATTCTTCTCATTCCAGGCCTGATAAATCTTGAGTAATGACCCAGAGCCCATAGCATTTTGGACTCAAAAATCTGACCATTCTGTACATCTTTATCAATATAAACCAACCCATCTTTATAATCATAAGGACTAATAGCCAGCCACCACTGCCAGGCACTCGCATTAGCAATAGTTAGATCAGAATGGATTACTCCAGCCATATATAAGGCTGGTTTCATTCCTAGATTTCTGCCATTTCCTTTGATGATTTTATTATCCTCCAAAATACAGTACTCAGTCATCCAGTACTCTAGATTAGGATCGACTGTTTGAATTTCATTTTTAAGTTTTTGCCTTGTGTTCCTCAATTTACTCTCCGGATAAGTAGAAAAATAACTATGTCCGCCAATTTTAGCAGGAATATGATCTAGATCTCCTAGATAATTTTCAGAGGATACACTAAAAAACTCCTCGAGCTGATTTCCTCTATCTGGTTTATCTGCATCGGAATACAAATATTTAATATGTGCAGCCTCAGTAATTTCAATCTTAGTATCAACATCAATCTTATTCAACTCTTCATTAAGTAAGTTGCAAACTGAATGTATTTCCTTATTTTGCCATGGAGAACCTTCCTGACTGGAATCATCCCAATTCCACTGTGGCTCATTGAAAGGACTGATATAATCGAACTGAATATTATCTTTTTTCTGAATGTTTTCTACTACCCGAGCTAAAAATTCTGCGTATTCATCATAATTTTCCTGGGGTATATTAGCTGAATTCCCTCCTGATGAATAAGCCTTACCATTCTTGGTGAGATGCACTGGAGGACTAATCGCATAACCAAGAAATTGGTTTACTCCTCTTTGACGGGCGGCCTTGAGAAACCATCTTTGTCCTTTCTGTTTTTCCCAATTATAAGTTCCATCACTATTTAAAAAACATTCCGAACGCCTCCATTTATCCTCAATACCACTTGAACTACCCTGTTCTGCGCTACCTGCACCTATGTAAAATCTCCAGGCCGTCAATCCAATACCTACAGGATTCCCTTTCTGATCCATTTTGGTACTAAATAATAAATCTGCGATTTTTTCACGCTTAGCCATAGGCCAATTTTTACCTACAAATTGACATGACCAGGAATCAGAAGCGCCAAAGTTATGTATTTTCTGTTTTTCTTTATCAGACTGAAGAGTTATTTCTAAAATATTATTTTCATCCTTATTCCTCTGTTCTGAGGAGTTCAGATTTGCTTTAGCACAAAAATTGAAACTACTTACAAATAGTAATACCATAGTTAACAATTTAAATTTCTTGATCATTTTCCCCCCAATTATTAAAAAAATCTAATCGATTAAATATATTCCAAATTTTAAGTCCACTTGCTAAACTGTCTTAAATCCAACATTTAAAAATTTTACGGAATGTTTTCTTAAACTGATTATATTTAGACTTTAATAACAATCTAATTTGTTAATATACCTATCTTAGAAAAAATATTTAAACTATTTTCAGAATTTCTTTATTCCTCTTCATCCTTATATTCGGATTTCAGCCTCATGATTTTCTTGCGCTTCTGTTCTACTTCCTCTTCCATTCCTGATTTTCTTTTCTGAATTACATCAAGCACGTCTAACGCCTGATCAAACAACTCCTGTTTAACAAGCACATCTACGAATGTCATTGTAGGAACTGGAATTTTTAAATCTACTTTATCAGGCCCTTCTTCTAATTTATTTTTAGTTTTTCGTCTGATTTCAACTCGAGTATCACTTTTGTTCTCCCTTTCTTCAGAACTCTCCCCATCTTCAGCATTTTTGAATGTTAATGAGTCCGTATTTGCCTGATTATCACTATTTTCATTTTCCATAAAACCCATATCAATATCTAGTGATTCATCACTACCTTCATCTTCTCTGTTAACAGCATTAAACATTGACTCAATCATTTCTATTCTTTTTTTAACGTCTTCTTCCTGTAATTCTTTACTTAAACCCAATCCAAAATTATTCTTGAGCTTATCGATATTTTTAACTCTATGTTTCCCCTCTTTTTCCCTTTCTTTTTTGTCAGCTCTTTTTTCAGCCTGATCATTGTCTTCGGGTGAGGATTGGTCTTTTGTACTACTATCTCCACTCACATCTTGTTTTTCTGCATATTCTTCACTTCGCTCTTGTTCTGAACCAGGTTCTAATTCTGATTCTTCCTCTATATCAAAGTCTTCATATTTAGAAACCTCCTTCATAAAACGATTGTACTGCTCTCCTTCAGATTCTCCTCCTTCTTCTATTTCAGATATATCTTCTGAAACATTTTTGGGCTTCGAAACATCCTCTTCTTCTGCAACATTTAAAATTTCTTCTTCCCCAATATCATCTAACTTTTCTAATTCAGTCTCTATATCATCCGGTTTGGTTTGTTCATCTCCCGAGGTAGTAGTATTTGCTGAAATTGACGTTTGCTGTTGCCCCTGCGAAATATTACTTTCCGCCTCCTCCGTTAAATTATCAGCTGACTGTTTATTTAAAATAAGTTTCAAATGGTAGTTTTTCATTTCAGTATCGGTGATATATTCATCACCTTCAGTAATTAATTCATAATAAGCACGAAGAAATCCATTATCAAGCTGGATACATTTCTTCATTTGTTGGATGTAATTTTTGATATTCCCTGTTCTTTTCTCCAGCAGACCTCTAATATAATGACCTGTAGGATCTTGTGGATATATCTTTAAGCCTTTTTTACATATTTTTCGGGCTTCTTTTATTTTATCTCTTTTCATATACTGTTCTGCAAGATAGGGATATAGAAAAGTTTCTCCCTTTCTACTATCAAAATACTTTTTTAATTCTTCAATATTATCTAATTGCATATTTTCCCCAAAATTTTTCCGGTCTGCTAATCAACTACACTCCTATTCCAAAATTAAGCATTCCTATTAAAGTTACAAAAAATATTTTATTTCAGCATACCTTTATCAGCAAAACTAGTATGTTTGTGTCCTGCAATTATGATATGGTCTAAAACTGGAATGTCCATATTTTCCCCGGCCGCAACCATTTTTTCAGTTATTTTATGGTCCTCTTGACTTGCTTTGTTATTTCCGGAAGGATGATTATGGACCAGGATAATTGCTGCAGCAAGTGAAACAAGAGCCTCATGAAAAACTTCTCTAGGAGTAATTACAGAAGCATTGATTGTCCCTTCTGTCACTATTTTCTCCTTGATTATTTTATTATCACTGCTTAATAATACCACCATAAATTTTTCTGTCTTTAAATCGCGTAATTTTGGTCCTACTATTCGAGCAATATCTTCTGAGCTGCGAACACTTTTATCTTCCGGACGGTTATCTTCCGATTCTATACACTTAGAGAGTTGCATTGCAGCAGCTATTATAATTGCCTTAGCCTCACCTATGCCTTTTATATCCAGATTTAAAATATCTTTGTAATCCATACTTGAGAGTGCAGCCAGTCCTCCTGATTTCTTGAGCAGCTGCCTGGCAATATCCACTGCAGAAATTCCTCCCGCCCCAGTTCTAACTAAGATTGCTAACAATTCTGAGTAACTTAATTTATTTGCACCTAATTTCATCATTTTTTCTCTAGGCCGGTCATCCTCTGGCCATTCAGTTATTGGACATTTGTAATAGGCAGGTTCCTTTCCTTTCATTTTCCCCTCCAAATTCAATTATAGCCTCAACAAACAACTCCTTCTATAATTTTTTACTATTGAGGATAAAAGTAACTGGTCCATCATTTTCTATATCAACGTTCATATAGCTTCCAAATTTACCCGTTTCTATTTTTTCTACTTTCTGTTCCAATCTAGAATTAAAATATTCATATAATTCCTGAGCTATATCAGGATCAGCGGCTTCATCAAAGCCAGGTCTCCTTCCTGAACTGCAGTCCGCGCACAGAGTAAACTGCGGTATGGATAATATTTCAGCCCCTTCATCCAATAGAGACAAATTCATTTTTCCTTCTTTATCTTCAAAACACCTTAAATTAACAATCTTATCTGCTAATATCTCTGCATCCTCCTGAGTATCTCCTTCACAAACTCCCAGTAAAATATTTAAACCATTTTTAATTTCTGCAACAGTTTTCCCTTTTATAGATACCTTTGAAGTGACAACCCTTTGAACTACTGCTTTCATGCTTCCACCCAGACTTTATTATGATCAAAAATATCCTTAACTCCTTCTATAAATTTCTTCTCATGGGTAACTTTAAACGATTTTGATCGGACTTTCTTTCCATTTCCATTCTTATCTTTAATATGGAAGACTAATTCACAGTTGCCTTGATTTTTCCTTACTAGATCCTTCAATTCTTTCACGATTCTATCCTCATACTCTTCTGCCAGAAAAGGTATATGGACTCTTTTGGCTTTTTTCTCCGCCATTCCTTCGAGTGGCTCAATTTTTCTCACTAATATATTTCCCCTAGCATCCTCGGATTCACAGTCAACCTTTCCTTCAACATAGACAAAATTATCTTCTTCCAATAAGGGTTCCTCCGTTTGTTGATCGTCTTCCGAATCTTCTTGTTTTCTTTCCCGAATCGTTTGATACAAACTACTAAAGATAATACCATTTATAGTACCCTTGATACTTCTCAACTCAATAAAAGCCATTTTTCTATCATTTTTATCATATTTAAAAGTTACTGATTTTAACATACCTCCTAATTTGATTTTGGAACCATGGTGTTTGTGCAAAGGCTCAGAAAAATCATAATTAGAGACCATTTTGATATCATCCTCGTATTTCTGTAAGGGATGACCTGTCAAATACATTCCTAGCAATTCTTTTTCTTTTAATAGTTTATCCACTTCATCATATTCCTTGACATTAGGAAACTCAGGTTTAGGCATGATATCTTCATTAGTTTCTGTGCTTTCAGGACTACCAAATAAATTTAATTGATTGGTGTTGCGCTCCTCCTGAATCTTTTTACCATACTTTATAGCCCTATCTATTATTTCAAATTTTTGCTTTCTATTCCCCCGCATTGAATCGGTTGCTCCAGAAAGTACAATACACTCTAAGGCTCTACTATTGACCTCATCAAGATCCAGTTCTGCTACAAAATCAACAAATTCATCAAATGGTCCTTCTTCATGGACTGCTTCCACCATGGTTTGGGCGGCTTTCTCTCCTACATTTTTGATTGCATTTAAACCATACCTGATCATTCCATCTTCAGGCACAAATACAACCTCGCTTTTATTGACATCGGGAGGTAAGATTCCGGAATCAAGATTATCCAGCTCTTTAGATAAAATAGCTACTCTATCACTATCCTCAATTTCACTAGTTAGATTGGCTGACATAAATTCTACTGGATAATGGGCTTTTAAATAACCAATCTTATAAGCCAGGATTGCATAAGCAGCTGCATGGCTCTTATTAAATCCATAGTCAGCAAATTCCATTATCAGGTCATATAATTCTTCAGCTGTTTCCCTTTCAAGACCATGTTCTACTGCTCCTTCGATAAATTTTGGCCCCATCTTTTTGAGTACTTTTTCCTTTTTCTTACCCATTGCTCTTCGAAGAATATCTGATTCACCCAGGGAAAATCCGGCAATTTCAGCACCAATTCTCATAACCTGCTCCTGATAAACAATTATGCCAAAAGTATCTTTTAAAATTGGTTCTAGATCAGGATGGAGATATTCAACTTCCTCCTCACCATGCTTACGAGCAATGAAATCATCTATCATTTTCATAGGGCCAGGTCTATACAGGGCATTCATTGCAATCAAGTCATCCACACAGTCCGGTTTTAATTTTCTAAGATTTTCCTGCATACCTTCCGATTCAAACTGAAAGACCCCTACAGTATACCCCTTTCCAAACAACTCAAAAGTTTCTTCATCGCCCATTGGAATATCATTAGAGTCAAGTTCTATACCTCTTTTTCTTTCGATGAGATCCAATGTATCGTCTATAACAGTCAGATTTCGCAGACCCAAAAAATCAACCTTCAGCATTCCTGCCTGTTCTACACTAGACATCTCATATTGTGTAGTTACTTCTTCATCCTGGATACAGATTGGAATATAATCCGTCAGCTTGCCTGGGGCTACAATCACTCCAGCTGCATGAGTAGATGTATTTCTATTTTTATTTTCCAGCACTTTTGCAACTTCAAATAATTTTTCATACTCTTCCTCCGCCTCCTGTAATTCTGGCTCCTGCTGGATACTCTCTTCTAAAGTACCATCTATCAAATCAGTCATTCTATCGACTTCATCAAGTGGAACTTGCAGGACACGTCCAACATCTCGAATAACATTTTTGGCTTTCATTTTACCAAAAGTTATGATATTACAGACACTTTCCTGTCCATATTGTTCGCGTAAATAATCAATTACATTTTCTCTCCTTCTAATACAAAAATCTATATCTATATCAGGCATAGTCACTCTTTCCGGATTCAAAAATCGCTCAAAAATCAAATCAAACCTGAGTGGATCAACATCTGTAATACCCAAAATATAAGTAACAATACTACCTGCAGCTGAGCCACGTCCGGGTCCCACAGGTATATCCTGATTTTTAGCATAGACAACAAAATCCTGTACAATCAAAAAATAACCTGCAAATCCCATATTCTTAATGACCGCAAGTTCATGTTCAATCCTGTTTTTTACTTCTTCAGTTACCTCGTCATAACGATCATCAACTCTTTCCCAAACCAGGTGCTCTAAATATTCATCCGGGTCATTAGATTCAAATTCTTCTGGAATTGGGAATTCAGGTAAATGGTATTCCCCAAATTCAAGTTCTACATTACATTGCTCAGCAATTTTTATGGTATTTTCAAAAACTTCGGGATCCTCAGGAAAAGTTCTTTCCATTTCTTCCTGTGACTTGACCCAATAATTTGGTGGAGTATACCTGACTCTATTTTCATCCTCAAAATCCTTTTTCATACCAATACAGATATGGATATCATGGGCTTCCCAGTGTTCTTCTCTGGCATAATGGCTATCATTAGTAGCAACCCTTGGTAGGCCGGTTTCCTCTGACATTTTTTTAGCCTGTTTACGCCACGTAGCCTCATCCTCCAGGTCATGGTTCATAACTTCCAGATAGAACCTATCAGGAAAAATATCAGCATATTCCAGAGCCAGTTCTTTACCTTTTTCATAGCCATGTTTTAAGGTTTCCTGTTGAACTTCACCCTGAATACAACCAGATAAAGCAATTATACCTTGATTATATTCTCGTAGTAAATCTTTATCCACTCTAGGATTATAATAAAATCCCTCTGTGTAAGCTCTACTACTTAGTTTTATAATGTTGCTAAAGCCCTTCTTATTTTTAGCAAGCACAGTAAGATGATAATTTCCCTGCCCTTCCTGATTTTTACGAACCTTTTTTTCATGCATATCTTTTGCAACATACAATTCACAACCCAAAATAGGTTTAACATCATGCTTCTTAGCAATATTATAAAACTCAATAGCACTAAAAAGATTACCGTGCTCAGTCAGAGCAATTGCAGGCATATCTAATTCTTTTGCCCTGAGTACCAGTTGTTCTACACTCTGAGCTCCATCTAATATACTATAATCTGAGTGATTGTGTAAATGTATAAAATCTTGCATAATTACACCTTTCCTAAAAAGATTGAAATTAGACCAAAGAAAACATCATATTTTAATAGGGAAGAGGCCCAGGCACATGTTTTTGTAGAGAGATCCTGCTTGAGTCGATAAATAGTGTACAGCAAGGGTAAAGCGACTGTAATTAAGACTGAAATCAAATAATATTGACTGTAAATTCCAATAAAATAAGGGAGCGGTAATCCTATCACTGTTATAATAATTCCTCCTATAACAATATTCCTGGACTTCTCAAGTCCATATCGAACTGGAAAAGTTTCTAACCCCTCCTGTTTATCTCCCTCTATATCCTCCATATCCTTCACTATTTCTCTGATAAAATTAAACATAAAAGCAAGTATTCCTGGAATTATCCCGGAGATAGGTTGTTGAAAGATACTGGTGATAAACAGAAATGTTAATCCTAATACTAAAGATACAACCAAATTACCCCACAATACACTATCTTTAAACACCGGAGTATACAAAATTAGCAAGCTTACTGTTAAAATAGAAATTATTCCCGTCATAAGATTCAAAACAGGTATAGTCACTAGCAGCCCCAGAATAAACCCTGCTATAGCAAGAATTAAAACGCTATTTTTACCAATTTTCCCTGCAGGTATAGGCCTATTAGGATTATTAACTCTGTCTATTTTATAATCAAAATAATCATTAATTGCATTTCCTGCAGCAATATAACTAGTTACTACCAAGACTCCAGCAACCAATTTGAGAGTGTATCCTCCCCCTACTAACCAGTAACCGATTAGTGAGGCTATTATCCCCTGAAATATATTCAAAGGGCGAAACAATTGTAGTAATATTTTTAATTTATTTATCAATGGACTTATTTATCAATTTATGAAAAAGCCAGAATTCCCCGGCTTTCATCTAGATAGTCTTGAATGATTTCAATCTCATCAAATTTTTCTTTCACTATTTCTACTACTGATTTCTCCTGATATGTCCCACCAATTTCAAAAGCAAGTAATCCTTCTTTTTGTAATATCTTATCTTTTAGATCTACTATTCTTCTGAAATATTTCAAGGTATCTTCACCTGGATAAAGAGCCTGTTTGGGCTCATGTTCTTTTATGTGCTGGGGCAACTCCTGATACTTTTCTTTGCTGATATAGGGCGGATTGGAAATGACCAGATCAAACTTACTCTCAGGAGCATAATCTTTCAAAATATCTTTTTGAAGGAAGGTGATTTGTTCCCCGGTACCATTTGTTCTACTGTTTTGTCGTGCGACCTCTAGCGCTTTTGAACTTTTGTCTATTCCAATTCCAGAAGCGTTTTCCATTAGTTTTACTAAAGAAATAATAATATTCCCGGATCCACATCCAATATCAAGAACATTTATGTTATCAGAATCGGAATATATTCGTAACAATTTTTCAATAATAACTTCTGTTTCATGTCGCGGAATAAGAACATCCTGGTTTACTTTAAACTCGAGTCCCATAAATTCTGTATAACCAAAAATATATTCGAGTGGTTCACCCTGCACCCGCCTTTTTAGATAACTTCGAATCTGAGCTAACTCCTGATTACCAAGAGGTCTTTCATGATTTAAATAAATTTCCATGCGATTCCAATCCAGCACCTCCCTGATAATCCATTCAATTACAACTTGAGGTGATTCAATTCCCTTTTCTTGTAGATAATCTTTAGCCCAGTTCAGTACATCAATGACGCGCCAGGTTTTTTCCTTGTCTGACATGCTATATTAAGACCCCAAACCAATAGATTCTAATAATTGTTCATTATGCTCTAATCTCATCGGTTCTATTAATTGATCTATATTGCCTTCCATGATTTCTTCTATTTTATATAAGGTTAATTCTATTCTATGGTCTGTAACCCTGCCCTGAGGGATATTATAGGTTCTGATTTTTGCACTCCTATCTCCCGAACCTACCATTGCCTGCCTTTGTTTGTCAATTTTTTCCTGCTGCTCTTTTTTCTTTTTTTCCATGATACGACTTCGTAAGATTCTCATGGCTTTATCTTTGTTTTTATGCTGCGACTTTTCATCCTGGCAGGAAACTACAATTCCAGTTGGTTCATGGGTTATCCTAACAGCTGAATCGGTCATATTCACTGATTGTCCTCCTGGACCACTGGAACGAAAAGTATCAATTTTTAGATCATTTTGATCAATTTGCACATCCACTTCTTTAGCCTCTGGCAATACCGCTACAGAAGCAGCTGAAGTATGTACCCGGCCAGATGTTTCTGTTTCCGGAACTCTTTGAACTCTGTGCACCCCGGATTCAAATTTGAGCGTTCCATAAGCTCCTTTTGCCTTCACCATCATTATAATTTCTTTGAAGCCACCCACTCCAGTTTCATTGCTATACATTATCTCATAATCCCAATCCTTCTCAGTGATATATCTCTTATACATTCTAAATAGGTCGGCAGCAAAAAGACTGGCTTCATCTCCCCCGGCCCCTGCTCTGATTTCTACCATTGCATTCTTCTTATCATTAGGATCTTTGGGTATTAACATGTGCTTGATATCTTTGCCCAATTTTTCCTTTTTATCAACTAGTTCATCCAATTCACTTTTAACAAGTTCTTTTAATTCATCATCATCACCTTCTAAAATTTCTTGATCCTCTTCAATCTGATCCTTTATATCAAGATACTTTTTCCCTTTCTCAACTATTGGTTCCAACTTACTGCGCTCTTTGGAATACTCTTTTAATTTCTTGGAATTATTGATTACTTTCTTTTCTGTTAATTTTTGTGTCACTTCTTCAAATCTATCTATTACTTCGTTTATTTTTTCTTCCATTATTTAACCTAATTAATTATTTATTGATTATTTTATTATCCAAACCAGAGACAATATATAAACTAAACAAATCCGTGGAAGATATACCCCCCTCATATTTTGATTTCATAAAAATATACAGTTGCCTTCTAGAAAATTCTTTGAGATTATTAGTTCCACTGTATGTCACTCCGGAATCTTATCTGATAAATTGAAAGGGGTTCTACAAGCTCTTAGTTTCGGAAGATTTCGCGATTAAAACTATCGGACTGCTTAAACATTCAGTTCTTTCAAATTTATTTATAAAACAAATTAAATTATCTGTATTTAAAATAACATTTCCTTACAGTTCTATTTGGTTCAACTATGAATATTTTGACTTTTATTGAGTTATTCTAATTAAGAAACAGAATAGAGTTGGTAGTATTAGAAATCGCTAATCTATTGCATCAGCTTTATATTCTTTGCCATGATATTTTTCAAATTCATCCCCAAAAGCCGTTTTTAGAGCTACAATAGCTGTCTCAAGCTGTTCATCAGAAGGCGAACTAGTAGTAATTCTCTGAAGCCAAAGACCCGGCTGAATTAATATTTTAGTGATAGGATTATCACTATGTCGAGAAGATAATTTTAGCAGCTCATAACAAATACCTGCTACCAGAGGGACACTACCCAAATGATAGAATATCCTGGTTATTAAACTGATTGTCCCAAAAGAATAAATTATGATACTATCAATCAGAGAATAAAGAAGAATTGAAATTAATAAAACGATAAAAATAAAACTTGTACCACAGCGGGGATGTTGTGTGGAATACTTACGTGCATTTTCTACATTTACTTCTTCTCCAGCTTCAAAGGTAAAAACTACTTTATGCTCTGCTCCATGATACTCAAAGAGTCTTTTTACGTCCTCCATTAGAGAAATCGACCAGAGATAAACTAAGAAAAAAATAATTCTCAAACTTCCTGCAATTATATTAAAAGCGAAGGCTTGCTTGCTAATATTCAATACTGTTGTAGTGAGGTATAAGGGCAAAACCAAAAATAAGCCTATTGCTAGAATAAAAGCTAAAGCTGTGGAAAGAAATTTCCAGAAGGTACTCTCCTCTTCCACCTCTTCTTCATCCTCTATAGCTTTATCTGCTGACCACTGTAAAGTAGAATATCCTATCTTAAAGGACTCTAAAAGTGATATGGCACCTCTCAGAATTTTCTTTTTAAAAATAGGGAACCTTTCAGTTAAGGAATCCTGGGGCTCCCTTTGCGTCTCTATTTCCCCATTTTTTCTTCTAACTGCGGTAGCATAATGATCAGGTACACGCATCATTACACCTTCTATAACTGCCTGACCACCAACTGTAATATTTTCACTCATATTTTTGACCCACAAATAAAAAAAAGCGTCTTTGATTATCAAAGACGCTTAATAAATATTAAAATTTTTAATGCTATTTACTTTCTTTTTTGTAGTCCCCGTATTTGCGTTTAAACTTCTCAATTCTACCTTCAGAATCCAGTACTCTCTGTTCTCCAGTATAAAAAGGATGACACTCACTGCAGGTTTCAACTTTCATTTCTTCACCATAAGTTGACTTCGTAACAAATGTATTTCCACAGCTACATGTTACCTTACATTTTACATATTCCGGATGAATATTATCTTTCATCTTATTCCTCATTATATTTGTTTCAAAAAAGCAGTCTAATTTACCTCTAATAATATGTCAAAATCAAGTCATATTTTTATTTCTTATATCTCTTCTTTCTGTTCAGTTTTTTCTGCTTGCGTAGAATTCAAATCATCATTTCTCTTACTCATGGCACACCATTGCAATGTAAAATACATTAATATTACAAGAATTATTGCCACTATTATTTTTTTTCTCATGACATCCCCCTCTAGTTACAGAGTTATACCCCCACTAATTATACATAAGCGTAGAAAAATATAAGAAAAATATATATTATTTTTAGGGGCTTAATTTTTAATTTTATTTATATTTTGGTAAGGTATGTAACAATACTGCCTGATTAGGCCCTCTTTATATTATTACTGGTATATAGTAACTTTTTCAGACAAAAATATCAAGCATTTTTTTGATAATTTTTTAAGATAAGGAGACTAATGTAGATTATAAGTGTTTAGAAACATTCTTCCCAAATAATTTAATCCTAAAATAATAAGTTAATTATAATTTATGTACTTGGTAAATCAGAGTTATAAGTAGGTGATCGTTTCTCAAAAAACCTGGCTGTATTTAAGACGTTAGCAACATATCTACCACTGTTATTATATCTTCTTAGAGCCCGCTTTTTGGCATACAAACTGGCTGACCACCCATGATCTTCTAAAAACTTACCTATACTTACTATAGCATCTGGAAATGTAAATAGATCAATTTCTCCATCCTTATTCCCATCGACTGCATACCTATCATAATTGGAAGGCATGAACTGGGGATATCCGAAAGCGCCGGCATATGATCCAGTTAAATTGCGTATTTCTAATTTTTTTTCCTTATATAAATTCAGAAGACTAATAAGTTGATTTCTTGCTTGAAGAGCCTTACGACTGGCATAATTTTTAAAATAATTTTTAATATAATCTCTCTTTTTATCCGATAAATAGTGGTACTTTTTTTCCACATGAGAAGATACATGTTTCATAGCAAATTCTTTATCTGCCATAGCCAGTGAACTAAGAACATTTAATATGTAATGCTTACCAATTAATTTACCAAACTTAGTTTCAACGTATAGTACAGCTAAAATAGCTTCTTTATCAACTCCATATAGATTTTGTGCTTTTTTAAAATATTCTGAATATTCATGAACGATTTCATTTATATTGTATTTATGAAAAGGGTGATCATTTTTTATGGAATTTTTGGTAGTATGATATTCCGGCAGCCCCCTTTTATTAAATACTATATCAGGATAATATTTCACCCTTGAATCACTATATACTGTATCAATAAAGGAAGCTGAAAAACCAGCCTCTATTAGCTCTTTCTTTAAAGGAGTGAATTTTTGATTAAAGTTTAATATTGATGGAGCTTTACTCTGTCCTTCATAAAGGATTCCAGGAACGAGTAATATTATTACTAATAGAAAAATAGATACTATGTTTATTTTTTTGGTCATATATAATTCCATTATTAATATGCAGACTTTTTTTGATAATTTCCAATTTATTTTATTTATCTTTGATTTTTAAAATTATATACACTTTCTATGATGGCTCGAATTTTATGATTTTATTCTCACATTGTCAAGTAAAAATAACAATTACTTTCTTACATCCGTTACAACTTATTAGATGTAATTTATACCCTTTAGGTTACAAATATATTCTAATATATAGATTTTAGGGGAGAAACTCTAATTGGTTGGGTTATACTGAAATATAATATTTATCTATACTTGAATAGGTTATACCCGGCCTCTAATCTCGGCCTCAATATTTTCAACTCTATTTTTGAATTGGGCTGATTCCTCTGTTTTTTTATCTATTTTTTTACAGGCATGCACCACAGTGGAATGGTCCCGTCCTCCAAAATATAGTCCAATTTTCTTTAGAGATAATTCAGTTAATTTTCTTGAAAAATACATAGCTATCATTCTCGCCTCTGCCACTTCCTTTTTTCTACTTTTACTAACTAAGGTATCCAATGAAATATCATATTTATTACTTAAGATTTCCTGTATGTTTTCAATTGAAACAGAAGTAGGTTTAGCTTTTTCCTGTTTCTCTCCAGTAATATCACTTAATACCTTTCTTGCCAGATCTTTATTAACATCAACTCTCAATAAAGAAGACTGAGCCATTAATCTAATTAGTGCTCCTTCTAACTCTCTGATATTGGATTTAATATTATTAGCAATATAGGTGATCACGTCAAAAGGAACATCCAGATTATCCTCTTCCGCTTTTTCTTTTAAAATAGCGATTCTTGTTTCCAAATCAGGAGGCTGGACATCAACTGTTAGGCCCGATTGGAAACGCGATAACATTCTTTTCTGTAAGCCCTGTAATTCCATGGGATGTTTATCTGTTGTTAAAACTATCTGATTCTGTCTTTGATAAAGAGAGTTAAAGATATTAAAGAATTGTTCTTGCGTCGACTCTTTACCTTCAAAAAATTGTACATCATCGAGCAGTAAAAGATCAACGTCCCTATAATAATTGGAAAAATCTACACTCTCATTGTTCTGTACAGAATTAATGAATTCGAGAGTAAAAGTGTCACTAGTCACATAAACTACCTTATTGACATTATTATCTTTGATTACCTTATTACCTATTGCTTGAATCAAATGCGTCTTACCCAATCCTGTATCCCCATAAACTACAAGAGGATTAAAAGAGGTTTGACCGGGTGATTTGGCTACCGCTATTGAAGAGGCTTTAGCAAATTGGTTACACTTGCCTTCAATAAACCTATCAAAAGTATAGTTTTGATTTATTTTAGTGCCTTTTTCAATTACCTTACTATTTTTTGTCGTTGTTTGAGTCGATTGAGTTGCTGTACTTTCAGATTCTTTAGTTTGTAAATTCTTTGTATTTTGCTTTTGCTGATAGGGATCACTCTCTGCCACCTCATCAACTTCAAAACCACTTTTGTCTTCTTCAGGTTTAGAAACATTAACAGTATAATTAATATTCAATTCCTCTCCAGTTACCTCAAAAATTGCTTTGTTTAGAATTTCTTTATAGTGGCTTTCAATCCAATCATAGAAAAATTGGTTAGGAACCTGCAGAAAAATTTCATTGTCCGAAATTGAGATTGCTTGGATTGGTTTAAACCAGGTTTCATAGGTTTGGGGTGGTACTTTATCCTCCAAAAATACTAGACAATCTTCCCAAATACCCTTAATTTCAGACACTTATTTCCCCTCTAGTTAACAAAGTTATCAACATTCGCATTAACGGACTATAATTTAAAACAATCTATTTATGTTGTCACCCACTTTATTAATCAACAAACCTAAACTACTGCCAACCAGGAAAAGAAAATCCCCAATGAACAAGTTATCAACACCAACACAAAATTATCAACACATTTATTAACCAATAACAAATTATATTTAACAAGTTATCAACACAGAACTTTGGTTATTTGTCGATCCAAACTGTCTTTAATTATTAACTTATAAAGTTTAAAACAATCAAACCCAAAATAGAGTTATATAACTGAATTACTTTTATTGATAAATAAAAATTAATCCACTAAATTAAGACCTGTTATTTCAATTATTTGATAACCATAATGGATAAAAGTATAAACGCATATGAAAGAAAACTTAGCTGGAAGGAAGCAAAAAAGATAATAAAAAAAGGAAATAAACATAAATATGGCCCCATTTTAATTGCAATTAAAAAATCTCAGGAATGGAGATTCAGAATTAATTTAAAAAAGGAAGTTAAGCCTGCTCATAAAAGGAACTACATCAAGAGGGTCATTCGAGAAGTGTACAGAACTTCCAAGCCCAAAATTGATGATCCTCATATAGTTGTTTTTACTGTTCTGAATAATATTCCTGATCTAGATTTTCATGAATTTAAAAATGAATACTTGAATTATTTTAGCAAAAATAATGAATAAACTAATTATAACCTTAATCAAAATATATAAAAAATGGATTAGTCCGAACCTGGGCAATCATTGCCGATTTTACCCTACTTGCTCTTCTTATTCTTTAACTGCTTTTCAAAGATTCAATTTTTTTAAAGCTTTTTTTCTAACCCTTACAAGAGTTCTAAGATGTAACCAATTTTTCCAGGGCGGAATTGACCATGTACCCAAAAAAGAGGATTAAATTTTATGAATAAAGATTCAATTATTGGCTTAGTTATAATTTTTATCATCCTAATAGCAATGCCTTTTTATTATCAAACTTTTCAGGATGATCAAAAAACTAAAACCAAAGAGACAACTCAGGAACCACAGACACAACAACAAACAACTAGTACTGCTTCCCAAACCAGTCAAGAGAAATCCCAACAAGAGACTAAAACAGCCTCAACTGTTACAAAAGTACAATCAAAACCAGAAAAATTATTTACCGTGGAAAGCAAATTATATAAAATCACTTTAAGTTCCCGCGGTGGTGGAACTATTAAAGAGCTAATTTTAAAAAAGTACCAGGAATATAAAAATAATGATACTACTAAAGTTAATTTACTCAAAGATTCAAACCGTCCTCTCAAAATAAAATACCAAAGTATTTCCAAGCAAAAATCCATTACTTTGGATGGAAATTTTAAAATTATACAAACCAGCCAAGTACCAACGGATAGCTCAGTTTTCATTAACAAAGATGAAAGTTTCACTATTTCCTACGGGTTAAAAAGAAATAATCAAATAGTTGCCAAAAAAACCTTAACCTTTCAGGGCGACCAATATGATTTTGATCTAACAACCGATTTGACCAAATTAAATGATGACATTGCTGGTAATACTTTTAAATTAACCTGGAATGGTGGACTTTCCTACACAGAGCATCCTATCAAAAGAGAAAATAGATATACAGAAGCTTTTGCCTATACCTCAGCAGAAGAAGTAGAAGATTTTGAAGTAGGAGAGGGAGAAAAAGATAGTACAGAATTCCAGGGTAATACTCTTTGGTCATCGATTAGAAATAAATACTTTGCTGCTGCATTTATCCCTCAAGATCATGCTATCAATTACAAACTGTCAGGTCGTACTACTCAAGTTGGTGAATATACAAAGAAAATATACGACATGGAATTAGGTTTTCCTGCTAATCGTCCTCAAACTACTCAAATTTTTGCCGGCCCTTTAGATTATGATGTTGTTACTTCACTTAATGCAAATTTAGAACAAATTATGAACCTGGGTAAAATTTTGAAATTTATTTCCAGACCAATCTGTACCGGGATTTTAATTTCTCTCAAAACTCTTTATAAGTTTATTCCTAATTATGGTATAGTAATCATGCTTTTCGCCATATTCATTAAGATAGTACTCTCTCCCTTAACTATGAAGTCGATGAAATCGATGAAGGAAATGCAAAAATTGCAACCTAAGATTCAAGAAATAAAAGATAAGTATGAGGATGAACCTGAAAAACTAAACAAAGAAACAATGAAACTCTATCGCCAGTATGGAATAAACCCCATGGGCGGCTGTTTTCCCATGTTATTACAGATGCCTATCTTAATCTCTATGTTTACTGTTATACGCAGTACAATTGCTTTAAGAAATGCTCACTTTTTTGGTTGGATAACCAATCTCTCTATACCTGACAGGTTATTTCGACTTCCTTTTGATATTCCTTTATATGGACATTATTTTAATCTTCTTCCCCTAGTTATGGTGATCACACAAATTTTTCAACAAAAAGTTTCAGGTGCTTCTTCCAATCCCCAGGGAAAGTCTATGGCTTATTTAATGCCGATTATGTTCTTCTTTATTTTCAATAGATTTCCATCAGGCTTAGTTTTATACTATACGATGTTTAATCTTTTCACTGTAATTCAAACTAAATGGTTTACACCGGAACCTGAATTGACCAAACAAGAAGATGCCAATAAAAGTAAAGGTAGACTTGAAAAATGGGCAGAAATGAGCCAACAAATGAAAAACGATTAATATAAATTTTTAATGTATAATTCGAATGACACTATAGTAGCTCGTTCAACACCCGCTGGATTTGGCGCTATTTCAATAGTAAGACTCTCCGGAGACGCTACTAAGAAACTGATAAAAACATCTACCGATCTAGACATTGAATTAAAACACAAAAATATATACCAAACCAATTTTTTCGATTCCCAGCATAATCCACTTGACCAAGTTATAATCACATTTTATCAAGCGCCAAATTCTTATACAGGAGAAGACTTGGCTGAAATCAACTGCCACGGTAACCCTAATATTGTTCAAAAAATTACCGATATTTGTATAGAAAATGGTGCTCGAATGGCTAACCCCGGAGAATTCACCCAGCGAAGGTTTTTTAATAATAAAATTGATCTAACTCAGGCTGAAGGTATTAACGAATTTATTCATTCTGAAACAAAGATTTCACAGAAGGCGTCTCAACAATTACTTCAAGGACAAGTTGGTAAAGCAATTCATGATATAAAACAAAAAATAATTGATAATATATCTCTTCTTGAACTTGAACTAGATTTTACCGAAGAAGAAATAGAATCTACTTCCCCCTCTCAAATTAAAACCAATATTCAAGATATAATCGAGTCTATTGATTCTTTAGTTGAGACTTATAAATATGGAAAACTGGTCAAAAACGGCCTCCAAATCGCAATAGTTGGTCCACCAAACTGTGGCAAATCAACTCTATTAAACACCTTATTACAAGAGGAAAGGGCTATTACTTCTGCTCAACCTGGGACTACTAGAGATTTCATTGAAGAATCAATTGAGCATGAAGGATATAAATTAAATTTCATTGATACAGCAGGATTACGAAAGCCATCTAATTCTATAGAAGAGACCGGGATCAATAAAGCCTTTAAATTGATTGAGCAATCGAATTTGATCCTCTTTCTAATCGATCCAACTCAATCTATATCTAAACATAAAAATTTTGACATAAAAAAATATACTAATACTTTTGAAGTGATCAACAAAATTGATATTGCCGATAATAATCAAATTAATCATTTTACAGATAAACTTAAGCTAGAGAATCCAGTTTTAATTTCTGCTAAAACGCATACCAATATAGATAAAATGTGCGACCAGATCATTAAATGGCTAGAAAACAAGAAACCATCTCAAGAAGATAAGATATTAACCGTTCAAAGACATTACAACATTTTAAAAGATGTCAAACAAGAATTAAAGGATTGTATTAATACAATTGATTTAGGTTATACTTCCGAATTTATTGTAACAGATTTAAGGACCGCTCTAGATACTCTCGATTCTATTTTAGGCAAGACTACAAATCAAGATATTTTAAATAATATATTCAGTAATTTTTGCATAGGAAAATAAATGTTTCACGTGAAACAATACGATTATGATATAATAGTGGTGGGTGGAGGTCATGCAGGTGTGGAAGCCAGCCTATCTACTCATAGACTTGGCCTAGATACTTTACTTATCACTATGTCTGAAGATAATATTGCACGCATGTCCTGTAATCCTTCTATCGGAGGGCTAGCCAAGGGTCACCTTGTTGCTGAAATTGACGCTCTGGGTGGAGAAATGGGAAAAGCAATTGATAAAACTGGTTTCCAGTTTAAAATATTAAATCGTTCAAAAGGTAAAGCAGTTCAATCACCACGTGCGCAAGCAGACAAAGTCGACTATTCTAATTACATGCAAAATATTATTAAGGCCGAAGGTGTAGATATATTAGAGGACATTGTTATTGGAGTTTTAACAAAAAATGAAAAGATTACAGGAGTAAAAACTACTGAGCATAAAAAAATATCTTCTGAGGCAGTTATTCTATGCTGCGGTACATTTTTAAATGGTAAAATTACAATTGGTCAAACACAATACTCGGGTGGAAGATTGAACGAAGAAGCAGCTAAAGGTTTAACAGAATCATTGAAAGATATCGGTTTTGATACTGGTCGTTTAAAGACGGGTACACCTGCAAGATTAAGAAAAGATACTATTAATTTAAGTAAACTTGAAGAACAACATCAGGATACTAACCCTGAACCATTTTCCTTTCACACTGATAGAAGCTCTTTTTCACCACCTGACATTCCTTGCTTTGTAACCCGTACCAATAAAAATACTCATAATATCATAAAAAATAATTTAAATCGTGCTCCTCTTTTTAACGGGACCATTGAAGGTACTGGGCCTCGATATTGTCCCAGTCTTGAAGATAAAGTTGTACAATTTAGTGATAAAGATTCACATCATGTATTTCTAGAACCGGAATGGAAAAACTCTCAACAAATTTATGCGAATGGTATTTCCACAAGTGTACCTATAGATGTTCAAAGAGAATTCATTCATACAATTCGAGGTCTTGAAAAAGCTGAGATGATTAGACCAGGCTATGCAATAGAATATGATTTTTTCCCTTCTTACCAATTATATAGGTCCCTTGAAACTAAATCTATTGAAAATTTATTTTTTGCAGGACAGATTAATGGGACCAGTGGGTATGAAGAAGCTGCTGCCCTTGGTTTATGGGCTGGTATAAATTCTGCCTACAAAATAAACCAGGAAGAACCCTTTATTTTGGATAGGTCCGATGCCTATATTGGAGTACTTATTGATGATTTAATTACAAAAGATCCAAGAGAACCTTACCGAATGTTTACCAGCCGGGCTGAGTATCGATTATTATTAAGATATGATAATGCTGATAGAAGATTATTAGACTATTCCCATAAGATTGGTCTAATAGATAAAAATTATTATAAAACAACCCTAGCAAAAAAGAATTTTATAGAAAATGTGATTGAATACACCAAAAATAATTATTTAAGTCCCAAAGATATAAATCCAATTTTAAAAGATAATAATTCAAGTACTGTAGATACAGGGATAAATATTAACAAAGTTTTAAAAAGGCCCAATATAAATTTAAATGAAATTCTAACTTTATTACCTCAGAAGTATAAACAAAAAATTAAAAACAATCCTGAATATGGTGAACAAATTCAAACTGACATTAAATATGAAGGTTATATTAAAAAAAATAAAAAATTAATTCAAAAAATGAAAAAACATGAGAACATAAATATACCAGAGGAAATGGATTTTAGTCAAATAGATACTTTAAAAAAAGAATGTATTGAGAAATTAAATAAGTTTAAACCTGAAACTCTGGCTCAGGCTTCTCGAATATCTGGTATTACGCCCTCAGATATTACTTCTTTAATGATACATCTAAAAGATTAGGTTGTTTCACGTGAAACATTTTAAAAATTTCATAGATAATTTTTTTAATCAGAAATTATTTTCTTCCAATTATAAAAATTTTAAAGACCAATTAAAATCAAATGATTGGGTTGATATTTCTGGATTTGAATTTAGTACTTTTTCTATTTTTACTAATCATTTATATCAAGATATGAATAAAAATGTCTTAGTGGTTACTTCTAAAAATGAATACTCTGAGAAAATAAGAGATAATTTAGATTTCCAATTCAATAAAGATATAATTGGATTTTTACCTGAAGATATAGAAGAAAAAGAACATGTATATTCCGAAAAGAATGATTCTTTTTTCTATAATGATTGTAAAAATAAATTATATGATGATAACAAATATATTTATCTCACTTCTAGTTCAGGATTAAATATTAATTTTCCAGATAAATCTGATTTCGAACAGGACACTTTACTAATAGAAAAAGGTATGGAGATAGAACGTTCTTTTTTGGTCGATTTATTAATTAATTATGGTTATAATAGAGAAGACACTACGACATTTCCTGAAGAATTTTCTATTAAAGGTTCCGTTTTAGATGTATATGTTCCGGGTTTTTCTTTTCCATACAGAATTGAATTTTTTGGTGATAGAATTGATTCTGTAAGGCAATTTAATCCAGAAGATCAGAGAACAGTAAGAAAATTAAATAGTTTTAAATTATTTCCTCTTAATGAAAAAGAAAATGATAATAAGGTAAGTATACTTGATATTTTAGAAGAGCAAAAGACCTTATTATTATATTTTGATAAGGATAATTTAAATACTGATGAATTAGGCAATTATAATAATGCTATTCCAAAAATTAATCATCATAGATATATAACTACAGAGATAGATTTCCCGATATTTGAAATAGATATAATTAATAAATCTGTAAAAGGACTAAAGGATTTTATTAAAAAAGAGGATGATACTACTGTTAATTTTAGAATATTTAGTTCAATAAATAAACAGATTGAACGTCTTAACTCTATTTTTAAAAATCACTCTAATGTTAATATCTATAAAGGTTATTTTACCGATAGTTTTTATTTAAAAGATTTAAATGAATATATAATTTCAGAAAATGATTTTTTCTCTCATTCCTATAAAACTAGATTGACTAATAAAAAATTACCTTCAGATATAGATGTAGAAAAGATTGATATGTCAGATATTTCAAAAGGTGATTTAATGGTTCACATTGATTATGGAATTGGGGAATTCCAGGGGTTAGAAAAAGTAGAGGCTTTTAATAATAAAACAGAATGTATGAAATTAAGATATAAAAATAGTGATTCAGTATATGTTCCTTTAGAAAAATTAAATCAAGTCAAAGAGTATAGAAATAGCGGTAAAGAGCCTCCGAGTTTAACCAATTTAAATAGTGGTCAATGGGAAAGAAAAAAAGCTAAAACGAAAGAATCAGCAGAGGAAATTGTAGAAGAATTAATCACACTTTATTCAATTCGTAAAAACAGTACAGGATATGAATTTTCCTCTGATGACGATTTACAAATAGAAATGGAATCAGAATTTCCCTATCAGGAAACTCCTGGGCAAATCAAAGCTACTCAAGAAATTAAAGTGGATATGGAAAATCCTGAACCGATGGACCGTTTATTATGCGGGGATGTTGGTTTTGGTAAAACTGAAGTTGCAATGCGAGCAGCATTTAAAGCCGTTCTAGATTCAAAACAGGTGGCGGTTTTAGTTCCCACAACAATTTTAGCAGAACAACATTATGATTCATTTATAGACAGACTTGAAAATTATCCAGTAATAATACGACAATTATCCAGGTTCGTAACCAGGTCCAACCAGAGAGAAATATTGGAAGATTTAAAAAACGGAAATATTGATATAATAATAGGAACTCATCGTTTATTATCAGAGGATATTGAATTTGATGATCTAGGTTTATTAATAATTGATGAAGAACATCGATTTGGAGTCAAAAGTAAAAATAGAATAAAGAATTATAAGAAAAATTTAGATGTGCTTTCTCTTTCAGCAACTCCAATACCGCGTACTCTTCAATTTTCTCTTATTGGAGCAAGAGATTTTTCACTTTTAAAAACACCACCTAAATATAGATTACCGATAGTTACAGAAATTATAAATTTTGATGAGGAATTTATAAAAAATAGGATAGATTATGAGCTAAACAGAAATGGCCAAATATATTTTGTTCATAATGAAGTGAAGACTATTAAAACTTTTACAACCAAAATACATTCAATATATCCAGAGGCAAGCATAGAATATGCCCATGGACAAATGAAGGAATCAAAATTAGAAGCAGTAATTAGAAGTTTTATTGATAAGAAAGTAGATATTCTTGTAACAACTACTATCATAGAATCTGGGATAGATATACCAAATGTAAATACAATGTTTATTAATAAAGCTAATCAATTTGGATTAGCTCAACTCTATCAATTAAGAGGAAGAGTAGGTCGTTCCAATAAAAGAGCATTTTGTTACTTAATAGCCCCCAAGATGAAAAAATTAAATGATGATGCGGTTAAAAGGTTAAAAACTATCAAAAGATACACCTCACTTGGTTCAGGTTACGATATTGCCTTAAGTGATATGCAAATTAGAGGAGCAGGAAATTTATTTGGAGTAGAACAAAGTGGGAATATTCAGAGGATTGGTTATGATCTCTATGTTAAAATATTAGAAGATAAATTTGAAGAAAAAAAAGAAGAAATTAATGAGTCTTTAAAAATTCAGGAAGATGATCAAAGTCTCAAAAACAATGATATAAATATCATTTCACCATATCCTTCCTATATCGATGATGAGTATATAGAATCTGAAAATATTAGATTAGATTTTTATAGAAGAATTTCTAATTGTTCAAAATTTGATGAATTAGACAATATTAAAGAAGAACTTTTAGATAGATTTGGTAAACTTCCTAAAAATACTAAAAATCTTTTTAAAATAAGCAAAATAAAAATATATGGTATCAGAAATTCTATTAGAAAATTTGTCATCAAAGAGAACAAAACAGAATTATCTTTCAATAAAGACCAGTTAAAAGATAAAGTTAATAAACTCCTAATTATTGTAAAAAATATATGTAATAAGTTTGATATTTCTTATAAATTTAAACCCTCTGAAGGATTTGGAGTAATACTTTATTTTCAGGAGAATAGCTTGGAACAAATTATCGATTTTCTAGATAAATTAGATGATAGTTTAAAATTAAACTAAAAGGGGAGACTTTAATGAAAAAACTAATAACTATAGTTTTAGCTATATCAATTTCATTGTTATTCATAACTTGTTCAAAAAAGCCTTCTACAGATACATTATTAAAAATAGAAGATAAATATTATAGTCTACAGGATTTCTTTAATAAAGTAAATAAAGAATCGTTTACAAAATCTTCAGATAGTAAAAAAAGGAAAATTATTAAAAACTTTGTTAAAAAGGATATCTATACTAAAGAAGCTAAAAAAACTATCAAAGATCATCCTTCTATAGAAATGCAGGTGTTTAATAAAAAAGTTAAGTATTTAGTCAATCCTTATGTTCAAAAGAAAATCATGGATTCTATTGTTACTAAAGAAAAACTTAAAAAAGTTTATCAAGAGCAAAATACCTCAAAACCATTTTCAAAGATTAATCTTGATGGTAATTCTCGAATATTAAGAAGATTACGCGGTCAGATAATGTCTAAAAATAGAAAAAAATCTCGTTCTATTTACAATGATATGGTTAAATCAGTAAAAGAGAACGTAAACTTAGAAATTAACGATGACCTTCTCAAAGAAATCTCTAATAAATATACGGATTATGCCAATGTTTCCGATAAAGCAGACTTTGAAAACTTTCTTGATGAGGTTGAAATCAGTGGGACTATTATGTCTACTAATAATAAAGAATATGACCTAAACTGGCTTAATAACAAAATAAAATACGATCCATCCTTCAAGCCAAGGTTCGTAAAAAATAAAAAGATGCTAAAAGGTCATTTGAATAACTATATAATTACTAAAAGTTTTCTAGAAAAAGCTGAAAAATCAGATGACTTAAATAAAAATCAAAATATTCAAAAGAAACTTAGTAAGGCTAAATTGCAAGCCAAGTTAAAAACATTTTTTAATGAAAATATTTCTAATTCAGTTAATGTGAAACCGGATGAAATAAAAAGTTATTATAATAAAAACAAACAAAAGTATAATGTTCCTACCAAAGCTGAAGTAAGGGAAATTTATACTAAAGATAAAAATTTACTGGATAGTTTGAGACAGGAAATTCTTAAAAGCGGTAATTTTGAAAAGTTTGCAGATAAATATACTGAAAGAAAAAACCAGGAAAAGAAACCCGGCTATCTAGGGTATATTTCTAATAATTATGGATCTTTAGGAGCTATAGCAATTAATTCTAAAGAAAATACAGTTGTAGATACACTTATAAAAAATGATAAGGGTTATTCATTAATAAAAGTATATGACAAAAAAGAATCTCATCCCAAACCATTAGATAAAGTTAAAAATGATATAAGCAGTACACTTAGATCCAAAAAGATTAATCAAAAAAGGAAAGAATTATTTGATAGAATGAAGAGAAAATACAATGTAAAAATTTATTGGGATACTGTAAACCTAGGTAAAAGAGGTTAATAATTGAAAAATAAGTATTTAATTATTTTATTCCTTCTAATATTATTTTTTAATTGTGAGGATAAAAAAGGAGATTCAATTGCTTATGTAGAAGATTCCCATCTAACCCGTAAAAAATTACAAAAAATTGTACCTGAAAGTAAAAAAATAGGTTCTATAGATGAAAATTATTTAAATTCAATAGTTTCTGATTGGGTGCAAAATGAGATATTATTTAAAGAGGCTAAGAAAAATCATTTTGATGAGGATAAGACAATAAAATATAAAGTAGATAAATATTTTAAAAATCTTGTTACCCAGGAATATGTGAATTACTATATACACAGTAAAACTAAAATCTCAGAGGATAAGTTACGTAAATACTACAGAAATAATAAAAATTTATTTAAAAGAAATAATGAGACAGTCTTAGCAAAACATTTTTTTAATGAAAATTATGAAATTGCAAAAAATACTAAACTTGTTCTTTCTTCCAGAAATGAAAAAAAAATAAATAATTTATTGAAAAATCATGAATATGATGTACAATATGTCGAATCAGGAAATTGCATAAAGAAATTTCAGGAATTAATATTCAATGGTCAAAACAAGCAGGTTTATGGACCTATAGTAACGGATTTTGGTTACCACGTTATTAAAGTAGATAAAAGATATAATAAAGGTTCTATAAAAAAGTTCAGTGAGGTAAGAGATGAGATAGGCAAAAAATTAGCACAAAAAAGTAGTCATAAACAATATCTTCATTTATTGGATAGTTTAAAGAATAAGTACTACTGGAAAATTAATAAAAACAAATTAAATAGGATCTTAGGTGAATTATGAATAAATATTATTCAAAGTATATTCCAATTTTACTATTATTTTTAATTACTTTACTTTCTTCACAAAATATTATAGATGGCATAGCAGCAATAGTAGAAGATAGAGTCATATTAAAAAGTGAAGTACAGCAATATGCTTCTATGCAGGCCCAAAGAAGGCAAATTAAAAATCGAAGCAAATATAATAATTTACTAAACAATTCCTTAAATCAGTTAATCAATAATAAACTGATTTTAGAACAAGCAGAAATAGATACAATTGAAATTGAAGAACGAAGGGTTGATAAAATGTTGAACCAGCAAATTAATCGTATGGTTTCTCAGGCTGGAGGTGAAGAAGCATTGGAGGAACGTTTTGGAAAAAGCATTAGAGAAATAAAGCAAGATAATCGTTCTTTAATTAGAGAACGGCTAATAATGCAAAAATACCGTCAAATGAATTTAAAAGACATTCATATTTCTAGAAGAGAAATAGAAAATTTTTATAAACAGTATAAGGATAGCATTGGTAAAATACCTCCTGCTTATACTTTTGGTCAAATATTGATTAAACCCCAAGCAGAGAAAGGTGAAGTACAAGATATAAAAAATAAAGCTGATAGTATTTATAAATTAATAAAAAATGGTGCATCTTTTAATAAATTAGCAAAAAAATATTCTGATGATAAAGGAACTGCTAAATATGGGGGGGACCTAGGATATACTAAAAGGGGTAGTTTAGTTGATAATTATGAGAAAGCCGCTTTTTCAATGGAAGAAGGTGAAATTAAAGGTCCTATTAAAACCCAATTTGGGTTCCATATCATCAAATTAGAAGATAAAAAGGGTGAAAAGGTAAGAACCCGTCATATACTTTTCAAAGTAGGAAAAACTAGAAAAAATTGGGATAAAGCTAGAAAAAAAACTCAGAATATACGGGAAAAATTATTAAATAATGAAATTTCTTTTGATAGCGCCGCTGTCAAATATAGTGATTTTAAAAATGCTGATGTTAACAAAGGTATTGTTAATAAAGTACAAAAAAATGAAATTAAAAATCAGTCTTATTTAGAAACTCTGGATACACTCAAAAAGGGTGAAATTAGTCCTGTTTTTAAAAATGATAGGGGGTATAATATTCTGAAACTTATTGATATACATGATAACAAATGGTCAACTGTAAAAAAGTATGCTTTAAATCAAAAAAAGCAAAAAAAGTATCAAAAATTAATAAAGGACCTAAAAGATAAGTTTTCTATTAAAAAATATGGAATTAGATAATTTTTCAACAAAAGTGTTTATAAATAATGTTTATAAAAAACATATTTCACGATTAATCAACCAATATTTTAAAAATGATTTTTTTTATCACCAATAAAAAAGATATAAATAAATTATAAACAGAGTTATTAATTATATTTCTGGAGTGAAATCGGCAGCTTATTAACAAATTAACAGAGTAATAAGAGTAGTATATTTTTTTTTAAATAAGTATAGTATAAATTGTATTTTTATTTTTGTTATATAAGAATTAACTTAACAGGTTATTAAAAAAATTGTATGGAGTTTATGATGAAATTTAATATAGAAAGAAAATTACTTGATGATGAACTTTCTAGAATTTCTAAAGTAGTACCCAATAGGTCAACCATGCCTATTTTAGGAAATATTATGTTTTCATTGGAGGGCAATAAATTAACTCTAAGAGCGTCTGACATAGAAGTAACTATGCAGTCCTCTCTTCAAGTTGATGGTGAGGAGGATGGTGAAGTAGTTATACCCTCTAATTATTTAAGAAGTATAATTAATGAAATTGATGAAAAGACAGTTACATTTAAGGTTCTAGATGATAATAGTATCACAATTGATACAGAGGCAGGAGATTATGAGATCAATGGTCGTCCAACAGATGAATTCCCATCTTTACCAGAGATTGATGAACCCTCCGAACTATCAATTAACAAAGAAAAACTAGCCCGAATGATCTCAAAAACTATTGTTGCTGTTGGAACTGATGAATTAAAGCCAGCCTTTTTAGGAGTTCTATTTCATATTAAAGAGGATGAATTGAGATTAGTAGCTTCTGATGTTCATAGACTTGCCTACATAAGTAATAAACAAAATTTTTCTTCAGATATGGTAGAGGAAGAAGTAATTATACCAACTAAATTTTTGAATATTCTAACTGGCTATCTTACTGATGATGAGGATATTTCATTAATTATAGGAAGTAATCATGTTAAAGTTGAATTTAATTCTAGAAAAATTTATACTAGATTAATTGACGAAAATTTTCCTGATTATGAAAATTATATACCCGAAGAAAATGATAAAATTGCACTTTTCAATACAGAATCATTAAAGTCAGCACTAAAAAGAGTCTCTATTTTCTCAGATAAAAAGACCCATGAAGTATCAATTATATTTGATGATGATAAGGCAAAATTAGAAACGCTTAATCGAGAGCAATCTACAAGCGCAGAAGAATTTGTAGATATTAGTTACGAGGATGAGCCTCTTAAAATAGGCTTTAATGGAAAATATTTTAGAGAAATGTTAGAAAATGTAGATACAGAGAAGTCTATATTGAAATTAGATTCCAAGTTAACTGCAAATCTATTGCTACCAGCTGAACAAAGGGAAGGTGAAGATCTCAAAATGATAGTTATGCCAATTAGAATGGATGAGGAAGAGTAATATCTTATTCTACCAAATAGGTTTAACACTCAATTCACTTAGAATCTTATAATTAAAAACATCTAATAGTAATTAAGGATGGTAATCAACGGATTGAAGATGGTTAATTTTCGCAATTATACCCAAAAAAAATATGAATTTGAAGATAGACTTAATTTTTTAATAGGACCTAATGGTTCTGGTAAAACTACTACATTGGAAGCCATCCATTTACTTTCTATTAGCAAAAGTTTTAAAACTAATTCTCTAAAAAAATTGGTTAATGAAAAGGAAGATTACTTCCAGGTTTTTGGAGAATTTGATAATGATGAAAAACAAAAAGTAAATATTAACTATACCAGGCAAGAAGGCAAAAAAATACTATTTAATGATCAGGAACTGGATAGAAATATTGATCTAATTGGTAGAATTCCGGTAATTATCCTTTCTCCTTCTGACCAAAGAATTACAGAAGGCCCCAATTCTTTACGAAAAAATTTTATAAACCAGATACTATCACAAATAGATAATAAGTATCTTAGCAGTCTGGTCGAGTATAATAGTTTAAAGAAAAGAAGAAACAAACTTCTAAAAAATTATAAAGAAAAAGGGAAAAATAGTTATGACTTATATTTTCAAACTCTTGATGAAAAGTTAGTTAAAAGAGCAAAGTATATCTCTGATAAAAGGAACTCATTTTTGGATAAATTTAATCAGATTTTTCAGGAAAGTTTTCAGAAAATATCACATTTTGATAGAAAAGTTGCTATAGAGATCAAGAATAATATAAATTTAGATAAAAATTATATAGAAAAGTACCAGTCAAAACTGAAGGATAATTTTCAACAGGAACTTGATAAAGGATATACTTCAATTGGCGTACACAGGGACAAAGTCAGAATATATTTTGGAAATAATAATATTCGTGAAGTTGGCTCACAGGGTGAACATAAGATTGCTTTGATAGCATTGAAAATGACGGAAGGAAATTTCATTGAAAAAGAAGGTAGTAAAAAAGTTATTTATCTTATGGACGATCTTTTTTCAATGCTTGATTATGACCATTGTATCAAAATAATAAAACAGTTAAGCCAGGACAATCAAATTTTTATTACTACGACTGAGTTAGAAAATGCGCATACTGATTCATTGGCTGAAGATTCGTACAATATTATTGAAGTTGGAGGAAGTCATGGCAACTAATCTGGGTGATGCTCTGGAAAAAATGCTAAAAGAATATAACTTGAAACAGAAAGTTGATCAAACTGATGTACTAAATAATTGGGAAAAAATAGTTGGTAAAAGTATTGCAAGGCATACGGATCCTTTAAAAATATATGGTAATAAATTATATATCGAAGCGGAATCTCCTGCCTGGAGAAATCAATTATTATTTCAAAAAGATTATATAAAAGACCAAATCAATAAAAATATAAAGAATAATAAAATTAAGGAGATAATACTAAAGTGAGTGAAGCAGAAATAAGCGATTATAGAGCGGAAAATATATCGGTTTTAGAAGGGCTGGAAGCAGTAAGAAAAAGACCAGCCATGTACATTGGTGATGTAACCAAAAGAGGATATCATCATCTTGTTTACGAAGTGCTTGATAATTCAATTGATGAAGCTTTAGCAGGTCATTGTGATGAAATATCTGTTTGCATCCTTGATGACAATACAGTTTCAGTTGAGGATAATGGGCGAGGCATACCAGTTGATGAGCACGAGGAAAAAGGAATACCTGCTGTTGAAGTAGTTTTGACAGCCCTGCATGCAGGAGGTAAATTTGATAAAAAATCTTATAAAGTTTCCGGTGGTTTGCATGGTGTTGGTGTTTCCGTAGTGAATGCTCTTTCAGATGAGCTACTTGTCAGAGTACATAGAAATGGACATATCTATGAACAATATTATAGGAAAGGACGACCTCAGGGTAAATTGGAAATTGTTGGAGATACAGACAGAACCGGGACTTATATCAAATTTTCTCCTGACCAAGACATCTTTGCAGTTGATAAACTTCAATATTCCATCCTGGAAGAAAGAGTTAGAGAACTGGCTTTTTTGAATAAAGGGGTTAAAATAGAATTACAAGATGAGAGAAAAGAAGATAGAGGAGATGCTTTTCAATATTCAGGAGGTTTAAAAGAATTCCTGGATTACCTGGATGAAGCCCGAAAAACAATAGTCAAAAAACCCCTCTATTTTGATACTGAAGTTGATGGGATTCCGATAGAAGTTGCTATGCAGTACAATGATTCTTATAATGAAAATATCTTAACTTTCGTTAATAATATTAATACAGTAGAAGGTGGTACCCATCTATCTGGTTTTAAAATGGCTTTGACCAGGACATTGAATAAATATGCCAAAGAAAATAATCTATTTAATAAAGATGATTTTAAATTGGCAGGCAGGGATACCAGAGAAGGCCTGACTGCAATTTTAAGTGTTAAAGTTGGTGAACCACAATTTGAAGGACAAACAAAGACAAAATTAGGTAATTCTGATGTTAAATGGGCAGTTCACAAAGCAATAACTGATTATTTAGGAGAGTATTTAGAGGTTAATCCTCGCGAAGGAAAAAAGATAGTAAAGAAAGGTATTGACGCAGCCCGTTCAAGGAAGGCAGCTAAAAAAGCCAAAAAACTAACTCGAAGAAAAAGTGCTCTCAGTGGTGCTAGTTTACCAGGTAAACTAGCAGATTGTTCCAGTAAAAATCCTCAAGATTGTGAACTCTATATTGTTGAGGGTGATTCAGCTGGTGGCAGTGCTAAACAGGGTAGGGAGAGAAAGTACCAGGCTATTCTTCCTTTAAGAGGTAAAGTATTGAATACTGAAAAAGCCCGCGTTAACAAAATACTTGAAAATAAAGAGTTGAAAGCACTCATAACTGCAATTGGAACCGGTTTTGGAGAGGAAGAATTTAACATTGAAGATCTTAGATATAATAAGATTATCCTTATGACTGATGCAGATGTAGATGGTGCTCATATAATGACCTTATTATTAACTTTCTTTTATAGGTATATGCCCAAATTGATAGAAAATGGACATATTTATCTAGCTCAGCCACCCTTATATAAAGTTAAAAAGGGGAGAAAAGAAATTTATGCTTATAGTGATAGGGAAAGAGATAAAGTAATCAAAGATCTCAAAGAGAATAGAAAAAGAGGAAAACTGAAGGTACAGAGATATAAGGGACTTGGTGAAATGAATCCAACCCAGCTCTATGATACAACAATGGATCCTGATAATAGAATTTTGAAAAGAATTGATATTGAAGAAGCTTCTTTTGCAGATAAAACTTTTTCAACCCTGATGGGTCCCAAAGTACCTCCGAGGAGAAAATTTATAAAAAAACACGCAAATCAAGTCAAAAATTTGGATGTATAAATCATGGAAAGCAAAAATTTTATTACAAGTAAAGATGAAATAATTCCGGTTAATATTGAAGAAGAAATGAGAGATGCCTATCTGGACTATTCAATGTCCGTGATAGTTTCACGTGCACTACCAGATGTACGTGATGGGTTAAAACCCTGTCAAAGAAGGATTATGTATGGAATGTTTGACCTGGGTTTAACTCATAATAAGCCCCATAAAAAGTCGGCTCGTATTGTAGGGGAAGTTTTAGGTAAATATCATCCCCATGGGGATAGATCAGTTTACGATACTTTGGTAAGAATGTCTCAAGATTTTTCATTGCGATATCCTTTGGTAGATGGACATGGAAACTTTGGATCTATTGATGGTGATAGTGCAGCGGCTATGCGATATACAGAAGCACGTATGGAGAAATTGAGCAGTGAATTTATGAATGATATAAAAAAGGATACAGTAGAGTTTACACCTAATTTTGATGATTCTCTAGAAGAACCCAGTGTTTTGCCTACAATGGTTCCCAATTTATTAGTTAATGGTGGAAGCGGTATTGCAGTTGGTATGGCTACCAATATACCTTCCCATAATTTAGGAGAGGTAATTGATGCTACAATCCATCAGATGGAAAATCCCGAAACGGATGTAGATGGAATAATGCAGCATTTGAAAGGTCCTGATTTTCCAACGGGCGCTTTTATTTTACGAAAAGATAAGATTAAAAAAGCCTATAAAACTGGGAAAGGTAAGATAAAACTTAGAGCTAAAGCACATGTTGAGCAATTAAATAATAACAAAGAACAGATAGTGCTTACTGAACTGCCCTACCAGTTGAATAAGGCTAAAATGATAAAAAAGATAGCCAAATTAGTTCAAAATGATGAAATCACAGATATTACAGATCTAACAGATGAATCCGGCAGAGATGGAATACGAGTAACGGTGGAAGTAAAACGTGGAACAAATCCTGATGTTGTGCTCAAACAGTTGTATAGTAAAACTCGTTTACAGAGGACTTTTGGTATTAATATGCTTGCTCTGGTTGATGGAGAGCCCAAAGTTCTGGGTATCAAAGATATTTTACAGGAATTCATAGATTTCAGAAACGAAGTTATAGTTAGAAGAACTAAGTATGATCTAAAAGAAGCCAAAGATAAAGCCCATATTTTAGAAGGACTTAAGGTTGCTCTTGATAATATTGATAGGGTGATAAGTATTATTCGTGGCTCGGATTCTACTAAAAAAGCCCGCCAAAATTTAATGGATGAGTTTGAATTCTCTGAAGAACAGGCCCGGGCAATATTAAGGATGCGTTTAAGTAAATTGACCGGACTAGAAAGACATAAAGTAGTTGAAGATTATAAAAATACTTTAAAACAAATTGAAAAATTTGAATCAATACTTAGAAGTAAAGAGGAACAATACAGAATAATAAAAAAGGAATTAAGAGAGATAAAAGAAAAGTACGATGATGAAAGACGAACACAGATTGTAGACAATCCGAAAGAATTTACAGTTGAAGATATGATTGCTCAAGAAGATATGATAATTACTATTACTGAAAAAGGATTTATTAAAAGATTTCCTGTCAGTTCCTATAGAAGCCAGGGAAGAGGTGGTAGAGGAAAAAAAGGTGCTGAAATACGTGAAGATGATTTTATAAGTAATCTGTTCATAGCTAATACTCACGAGTATTTAATGTTTTTTACTGATCAGGGTCGTTGTTATTGGTTGAAAGTACACAAAATTCCAGAAATGAGTCGAACAGCTAGAGGTAGAGCAATCGTTAATACCCTTAGAATGAAAGATGAAGAGGAAATTAGAGCAGTAATAAATGTTGATGAATTCACAGAAGATGAGTACCTTGTATTTGCAACAAGGCAGGGAAAAGTTAAAAAATCAAAATTATCCTTATATAGCAATCCTAGAATTACTGGTATCAATGCAATTAAAATCAAGGATGATGATGACCTGATAGATGTCCGTAGGAGTAATGGAGAAATGGATATTGTCCTGGGTACAAGAGAAGGTAAGGCAATTAGATTTGATGAAAATGATGTCAGGGATACAGGAAGAAATACAATGGGAGTTCGAGGGGTGAAATTACCTGGAGAAAATAACAGGGTAGTTGGTATGGCAGTAGTAGAAGGTGAAGACGAAACATTACTCACAGTCTCGGAAAATGGTTATGGAAAAAGAACAGATATCAAAGATTATACTGTCCAAAATCGTGGTGGTAAAGGTAATATTACTCTGAAAACTTCAGAAAGAAACGGAAAAATGATCACCCTCAAAAATGTCAGAGAAAATGACGACCTCATGATTATTACAGAAAAGGGTGTTTTGATCAGATTGTCTGTCTCTGATATAAATGTTATTAGTAGAAATACTCAGGGAGTCCGTCTCATTAAACTGGATGAGGACGATTCAATGTCTGCAGTAACCCCGGTAGTACCAGAAGACGAGCAAGATGAGGGGGATGAGGATAGAGAATTGACAATCATGGATGCTGAATAGTTCTTAACATTGGTTTGACTTGAATTATTCATAATCGGTTTATATCTTGAGGTTAAGCGTAATATTATAAATATCTTAATATCCTAAGTACTATTTTCTTAAAAAAAACAATTTTTCCAGATTTAGATACAATTATGGAATTGATTTTTGAAACTAAATTGAGAAGAGTCATCCTTTAAAAATTGAATAAATATGTTATCTAAAATTAGGAGTTGATATGTTTATATTTGGGTATTTATTTAAAGCAATAGGAGGATTATTATCCTTTTTATTAAATATATATATCATAATGATCATAATTCACAGCTTGTTGACCTGGTTTAATGTTGGTAGAAATAAGTATATTCAAATTTTACAATCTCTTGTTCAACCCTATTTATCAGAAATAAAGAGAATTTTGCCAATTAAAACAATAATGAGCGGAGTGGATTTTACTCCTATAATTGGTGTCTTAATCTTGTATCTTACAGATCAAGTCATTATGAGAAGTTTAATTCGATTAGGTGAATCTCTATTATGATAGATAGAGAAGATATAACGGATAGAGATTTTGAAAAAAAATTATTTGGCTATGATAAGGTAGAAGTAGAATATTTCCAAAAAATGGTAGCCAAAGAATTTGATAGGCTGCATGACAAAATTGATGAATTGAAAAAAATTGAAAAGAAATATGAGAGAATAGGAGGGAAAAAATCTGAAGACATAATCAAAGAAGGGGAACAGGAAGCAGAAAAAATAATATCAAAGGCTGAAGAAAAGGCAGATGATATTATCACTAGAGCAAAGAAGAAAAAGGATCACCTTCAGAGTCAAATTAATGACCTGGAAGTTAAAAAAATGTCCCTTATTAATTCAATAAGTGATATTATTGAACAGCAGAAAAACTTTGTTAATCAGTATTACCATAATGAAAATAATCAAGAATAATGGATATTATATCAAGTTATTTGTCTGAGAAGAATAAAAAATATTTAAATTTATCTCAGTCAGGAATAGACTCTGAAATATATGGGTATAAGAGTGGTAACTTTGTCTATTTAAAAAAATCTAGAGGCCCAAAAGTTTGGAGGGATAAAACTAGAGATCTAATCAAGAAAGGGAGCAAAGAAATTTTATTTTTAGGTCATGGTAAAAAATGTGTTGATACTGAAGCAAATTTTTGTTTGGTTAAAGACCATGTTAATTTATCCGGACAAAATCCTTTGATTGGAGAAAATGATTCTAAATTTGGACCCCGTTTTTTTGATGCGACAGATTTATATAGTAAAGAATTAAGAAAAAAAATAAAGGGTAAAATAGAAGTAAAATTTTTAGAAGGCAGTGTACTAATACCTAAAAAATTAACCAGTTTTACAGAACTAGAAAAAAGAATTCTTAATTTATTTAGTAATAGTTTTAAAGGTTTAACCCAGGATGTCTTTGCCGGGGCTTTAACAGCCAAACACGCTGGAATAAAATCTGCTGCTCTTCTAAATTTTGATAAAAAGAACCATTCAATAAAACGACTTCTTTCTTTGTGATAAAAACTTTTTGGATTAATTATTAGCCAATTTTCTATCCTTAAAATAATAGATAAATATTTTACCAATTAAAATTTGTCGCTTTTTACCTAAAAATAAATAATTTCCCACCTTTAGGACTGAATGATTCAAGTTGAGACTATTTATGCTGTAATGTACTTGGAGTGTCGTGCTGAGTGATTTCAAAATCGGGAGTTAGAATGAAAAAGTATTTTATTGGGGCTGGAGCAATAATAACGCTGTCGATTTTGTATGTTTTGATATTCTTACCATACAATAAAGATTTAAAAAAGAACATTAAAAGATTACATGAGAAGAAAAGTGACACCATAGATACGTACGTAGGACAAATTGAATATAAGACTAAGGGAAAAGGAATACCGGTATTAGTATCTCATGGTATTATGGGAGGTTATGACCAGGGAATTTTGATGGGGGAGTATTTATTTGGAAGTGATTTTAAGATAATTAGTGTCTCAAGGTTTGGATATCTAGGAACCAGTACACCGATAAATCCTTCTCCAACAACACAGGCAACAGCTTATAAAGAAGTATTGGATTCACTCAATGTAAATCAAGTGATTGTACTGGGTTTTTCTACGGGAGGGCCATCTGCCTTAAAATTTGCTCAAGATTTTCCAGAACGTACACGAGCTCTAATTGTTTCTAATACTCCTTATCCTGGGAAAGGCCAACTAAAGGAAGGGCTAGATCTTTCAAATTTACTCCTGCAAGATTTTATTTTCTGGTTGGGAATGAAATATAGAAAAGATGTACTAAGTCAGAAGATTTTAGGTATTAATGAATTATGTTATAATAAATTTAGTAGAAAAGAAAAACGAATGACTGATAGCTTGATCTCAACTATGTTACCAATTGGATATAGAAAAAAAGGTGTATCCACTGATAAAAAAGTTATGAAAAGAGTAGTAGAAAAAAATTATGGAAATTTCCAAGTTAATCAGATTTTAGTTCCCACTTTACTTTTTTATTCTAAGAATTCTTCACTGGTTTCCCATAGTAAATCAAAAGAATTGGCAAATGATATTTATACTTCCCAACTGTATACTTTTAGTAGAGGAGGCAATTTTAATATTGGACATATACAGGAAATGAGGAAGAAGATACACCAATTTTTAAGTAAAAAATTTGATTGGTGAATTTGTAGACTACTTGAAGTATTTTTAATCATAGTCAAAATAAAAAGACCGGAAGTTATTTTTCTATAATAGTTTTAATGTGAAACGTTAAAAATAGTTATTTCATTGTTTTAAATAATCTCTATGATAAAAAATCAGTTTTAATGCTCCGATAATTTATTAATCTCGAATATATGCGTTAAAGATTAATCTGAAATTATCTTATCTGGACCCGTAAAAATATGGTAAGAACCACATGGGTAGGAAGGGAATACTGATGACTTTTAAGGCTAAAACTTATCTGCAAAAAGAAAATCTTTATCAATATCAAAGTGGATTTACTGGATTGCTTAATGAGCGTTATGGGAGGGCATCACCGGGGTAAAATTTCTTTGTTGAGAATATTTACTATTCGCAATGGTTTGATGAGATAAACAAGATATTTGTTAGAAAATTAATAATAGAGAGAGCCAACTGAAAAAAGGGGTGATCGATAAAATTGTCATGGTGAGCGGAGTCGAACCATGGATGAGAACAGGGGGTAATCATTATTCGACTCCGCTCATAATGACAGTTTTTATTACTTTTTTCAGTTGACTCATAGAGACATACATCACACTAAATATTCAAATATGATGGTTTAAAAAATATGAATAGCGTCATTCTGAGCACATCGCCAGGGTCCTTAGACCTCTTATCATCAGAAAGTTCCAGTGAACATGCTGAGAAAACCCCTGTGGAAATAGTCAAAGAAATGGATGAATAATTTAAAAACAGGTTGTTGCAAAATTGTATCAATCTCTAAAAACTGTGGAAAAGCTGCTTACTGGAAGGATATGAAATATATTTTGTAAAAATAATTATTGCAGTTACCTTCTATAATTAAAAATGTATAAAAAGTCTAGAAAATACTTTCTGTTTGTAAGTATTATTGATAAGCTTAGGGCTTGAAGTGTGAATCGATAACTGAGGATAAAATGAAAAATAGAAGCATACATATAAGAGGAGCTAAAGAACATAATTTAAAAAACTTAGATATAGAAATTCCCAAAGAAAAGTTTGTTGTTATCACGGGACCTTCTGGTTCCGGTAAATCGTCCCTTGCTTTTGATACAATCTATGCCGAAGGGCAAAGGAGATATGTGGAATCTTTATCGGCTTATGCGAGACAGTTTTTGGGAGTAATGGATAAACCGGATATAGAATCAATTGAAGGTTTGTCTCCAGCAATTTCAATTGAACAAAAAGCTGCTTCGAAAAATCCCCGTTCAACTGTCGGAACAGTCACAGAGATTTATGACTATTTACGGCTCTTATATGCTCGAGTTGGAACTCCTTATTGCTATAATTGCGGTCGGGAAATTGAAAAACAGACTGTACAGCAGATTGTTGATTCTATTATGGAACTTCCAGAAGGCACAAAAATGATGGTCATGGCACCTGTTATCAGAGGCAAAAAAGGAGAATATAAGGATGTTATAGATGAGATAAGGAGAGAAGGTTTTGTCAGAGCAAGAATCGATGGCGAAATAATCGAAGTAGACCAGGAGATAGAACTGGAAAAACAAAAGAAACATGATATAGAGGTTGTAGTAGATAGGTTGGTTGTAAAACCTTCCATAAAAGAAAGGTTAACGGAATCCGTAGAACTGTCAGTAAAAATGAGTTCTGGTCTGGTAAAAATTTCCACTCCTGATAATGAGTACACTTATAGTGAACAGTTTGCCTGTCCTCACTGTCACATTAGTTATGCTGAAATTTCTCCCCGGATGTTTTCTTTTAATAGTCCTTATGGGGCCTGCCCGGAGTGTGATGGACTGGGAACAAAAAATGAAATAGATGAAACTCTGGTTATACCGGATGAATCCAAATCCTTATTTCATGCTGGAGTAAAACCATTGGGGGAACAACCCAAAGGAACTCAGGTGAGTGCAATTTTAAAAGCTCTATTATCACGTTATGACCTTGATTTTTTTACTCCTCTGGAAGAATATCCGGAAAAAGCTAGAAAAGCCTTGTTGTATGGAAAAGGAGCTAATAATCTGGAAGTAAAAAAGAGGACCGGAAAAAAGCAGGGTGAGTATGTTACCGATTATGAAGGAGTGATACCTAATTTAAAGAGACGTTATACACAGACAAAATCTGCCCGTGTAAGAAGATGGATCAATAAATATATGAGTGAAAAAGCCTGTCCTGAATGTGAGGGTGAGCGTTTAAAAAAGGAAGCTCGAGCAGTTAAAATAGAGGGACACTCAATAAGTGAAATAACTTCTCTATCTATATCTGATGCTAAGTCATTTTTTGATAGACTAGAATTTAAAGAAAGCAAAATGAAAATTGCAAAACCGATTTTAAAGGAGTTGCGGGAAAGAACAGGATTTTTAATCAATGTCGGAGTAGAATATTTGACTTTAGATCGGTCTGCCCAAACACTTTCAGGGGGTGAATCTCAGAGAATTCGTCTGGCTACGCAGATTGGCTCACAGTTGACCGGGGTACTTTATATTCTGGATGAACCTAGTATTGGATTACATTTAAGAGACAATAAGCGTTTAATTGAAACTCTGAAGCACCTGCGTGATCTGGGTAATACAGTCATAGTTGTAGAACATGATCCAGATACTATGGAGGCAGCGGATCATATTATTGATCTAGGTCCGGGAGCCGGACGCAATGGTGGAGAAGTGATTAGTTCAGGGCCACCGAAAAAAGTCAAAGAAAATGAGCGTTCTTTAACAGGCCAGTATTTATCGGGAGACAAAGAGATTCCAATTCCTGAGGAGAGGAAAGAGGGATCTGGTAATTTTTTGCAATTACAGGGCTGTCAGGGAAATAATTTAAAAAATATAGATGTTGAATTTCCTCTAGCCAAACTAACATGTGTGACAGGAGTATCTGGTTCAGGCAAGAGTACTCTAGTGAATGAAACACTTTATCCTATTTTGCAGAGAGAATTCCATAATGCGACCAATTCTCCTTTAAAATATGGCAAAATTGAGGGAATGGAGCATATTGATAAGGTTATTGATATTGATCAGGATCCGATTGGTAGAACACCGCGGTCCAATCCTGCAACTTATACAAAAGTATTTGACCACATCAGGAAATTATTTGCTTCATTGAAGGAGTCTAAAATACGTGGTTATGAAAAAGGTAGGTTCTCTTTTAATGTTAAAGGGGGGCGCTGCGAAGCATGTGGAGGAAAAGGAACTAAAAAGATAGAAATGCACTTTTTACCTGATGTTTATGTTCCCTGTGAGGTCTGCGATGGAAAAAGATATAATAGGGAAACTTTAGAAATTAAGTATCGGGGTAAAAATATAGCTGATGTCTTAGATATGACAGTTAATGAAGCTCATGATTTTTTTGAAAAGGTGCCTAAAATACAGAGAAAATTGTCAACTCTGCAGGATGTTGGATTGGGTTATATTAAGATGGGGCAAAAAGCAACCACATTATCAGGTGGAGAAGCCCAGCGAGTAAAACTTGCTTCTGAACTGGGGAAGAAAAGTACCGGGGATACTCTTTATATTCTTGATGAGCCAACTACAGGATTACATTTTGAGGATATCAAATTATTACTCAAAGTGCTAAGAAGGTTGGTAGAACATGGAAATACTGTGATAATTATTGAACATGTTCTAGATATCATCAAATCTGCCGATCATATTATTGATCTAGGTCCGGAAGGTGGTGAAGAAGGAGGTGAAATAGTTGCTGAAGGGACCCCGGAGGAAGTTGCGGATGTTGAGCAATCATATACGGGAGGTTTTCTGGATGAAATTCTGTAGTTCAATATTAATAATTAGCTAATATAAATGTTTTTACCTACTACACAAAAGGAAGTCAAACAGAAGGGCTGGGACTCTCTGGATGTTATTTTAATCACAGGGGATAGTTATATAGATTCTCCTTATCTCGGAATCTCTATTATCGGGCACGTGTTGCTAGAAGAAGGATATAGGGTTGGTATAATAGCCCAACCAGATATTCAGTCTCCAGATGATATTACCAGATTAGGGGAACCAAATTTGTTTTGGGGGGTTTCAGCAGGCAGTGTTGATTCAATGATCGCGAATTATACTGCCTTGAAAAAATTTCGTAAACATGATGACTACACTCCAGGAGGAAAAAATAATAAGCGACCGGATAGAGCGACTATAGTTTATACTAATCTTATCAAAAGATATTTTGATGAGCCTGCTCCGATTGTTTTGGGTGGTATTGAAGCAAGCTTACGTAGAATTGCGCATTATGATTATTGGGATAATTATATCAGAAGATCGGTTTTATTTGATGCTAAGGCTGATTATTTGATCTACGGAATGGCCGAAAGGTCTGTAGTAGATTTAGCTAATTCACTCAATGCAGGTAGTTCTCCGGAGAATGTCAAAGGCCTGTGTTATATTTCACAGAGTCCTGATTATGAATATATTCGGTTACCCGCCTATCAAGAAGTGCAGCAGGAGGATGAAAAATTTATCCAGATGTTTAAGATGTTTTATCGAAATAATGATCCCAAAAATGCTCATGGTCTCTACCAAAAGATGGATACCCGTTACTTAATTCAAAACCCACCAGCCTACTATTTAGAACAGGAAGAATTGAATGAGGTTTATGAATTAGATTATGAGTATCAACAACACCCTTATTATGAAAAAAAAGGCCAAGTGAAAGCCCTGGATACTGTTTCAAATTCAATTCCTACTCACAGAGGTTGTTACGGTGAATGTAATTTTTGTGCTATATCAGTACACGAAGGGCGACAGGTGCGATGGAGAAGTAAGGAATCTATTCTGCAGGAAGCAAAAGATATACGGAACCGATCCGGGTTTAAGGGTTATATTAATGATCTTGGTGGCCCAACGGCAAATATGTATGGATATGAATGCAAAAAGAAGACAACTAGAGGCAGTTGTAAGGATAAAAACTGTATCTATCCGCAAGTATGCTCTAGTCTGGAATTAAACCATAGTAAGCATCTAAAATTATTGAGAGAACTCAGGAATTTAAACGGTATTAAAAAAGTGTTTATCAATTCAGGGCTGAGATTTGATATGATAATGCAGGATAAAAAGAAGGGGGAAGAATATCTGAAAGAAATTGTTAAACACCATGTTTCCGGACAATTAAAAATAGCACCGGAGCATATTGACCGTCAGGTTTTAAAAAATATGCGGAAACCCGTAAATAATTCCTATTTATATAATTTTGTTGATAAGTTTTACGAGTATACTCAAGAAATAGAAAAAGATCAATATTTGACTTATTATTTTATTGCAGCCCATCCCGGCTGTACTGAAAAAGAAATGAAGGATCTTCAAAAAACTGCTACTAAAAAATTGGGAACTACTCCAAAACAGGTTCAAATATTCACTCCCACCCCTTCTACCTGGTCCTCAGTAATGTATTATACTGAGAAAAACCCATTTACAGGCAGAAACCTTTTTGTAGAAAAAAATATGCAAAAGAAACAAAAGCAGAAGAAAATTGTTACTGGATAAAGTATTTCGCTTATTTCCAGGAGATACTCAGGAACAGAATACGTTACAATAGATCCTAAAAAAAACGGCCAGTAATCTAAAAAGTCTATCAGCAAAAAACTATGTAGGCCAGTTAAAAATTTGGTGTCTGTTAAGCTCTGTACTTACTACCTTCAATCAAAGAAATTCATATAATTTTTATATAAATTTATATAATTTAGTGTAATAGTAATCTATAGGAGGTATTAGGGCTAAAATTATCAATAAATGTGGATCAAGAATCATTTAAAAAATTAAAGAATGAAGCGGAAAAGAAAAAAGTAAATGTATCTAAATACGCTGAAGAAAAATTGAGTGAATCGTTACACAAAAAAGGGCCTGATTATTATAAGGACTTATTTGGTACAATACAAGATGAAAATTTTAAGATAGAGCGTCCTCCCAGACTTGAAAATGATATTAAAAGAGAAAAATTATGAGTTATTTTCTTGATACAAATATTAAAAAAACTAAAACCTCAGAGGGATGATATAATTTATTGTATTCCAGATAACGGTTTTAACCAAATTTTTAAATTTAACAATTATTTGTTGCTGTTCTACTTGAATTGAATCTGAAATGTCTCGCCCCTCCGGGGCTTTTGATTATATATCTATTAATTTTTTACTACAAATATATCGCCCCTCTGGGGCTTGAAATTATCAAAGATTGGAAATAATTAAGCCATATCATTCATTTGAGGTATGATAAATTCCAATCGTCAAAATTAGTACACTTCAGTGTAATGACTTAGTCTTTATTATTCAACACCAATTTCCTTCTCATTTATTCTTTATGATTTTATTTCAAAAAAAATATTTATTTTTCAAATAACTTTATTATGATTATAATTTCGAGGGAAGAAATATTCAGGTATAAAAAAAAGTATAATATTTCTAAAAAATTAGCATGCATTAATTAGATTTACCCACAGTCAGTACGAAAGACCCAATATTTATTACATATTGGGTTCTATTTAGAGTGGCTAGATTTTCACAAATAGCTATGTAGACCGGGTAAAATATAATTAACTCCCAAAAAGGTAAATAGAATCGATAGAAAAGTAAAAACAACTATCCAGGCTCTCTTTTTAAGGTTGGGTTCATAAAAGAATAGAGAAAGTATTAGAATATTGATCAAGGCCCAGGTTTCTTTGGGATCCCAGGACCAGTAATTTCCCCAGGATTGGTAGGCCCAGAAAGCACCAGTTATCATTCCAAAATTCAGCAAAAAGAAACTTATTTTGACTTCGGTGCAGAGTTTCTTGCGTACCTGTTTATCATTATTTTTTTCCATTAAAATCGAAATTGAAAATATAAGTGCAATAATAATTGACATATACCCCAAAAAATAGGCTGGCACATGAATGAACATCCAGATACTCTTCAAAGCAGGTTTTACTGTTTGAGGCTGTTTCATAGAGGCAGGTAATAATATAGCAGCTCCCAGGATCAGCAAGGCAAAGATTTTAGCAGATCTACGAATGAATTTGGAAAACTGATTTTGCCAAAAAACAAGCCGAAAAACAATTAATAAAGGAAGCAGTAATAAATTTCCATATAAACCTATGAAGGGAGGCTGGCCTGTTTTTACTACTCTATAAATCACTAATAGTGAATGAATAATAAAGCCGGCTACAAAGATTTTCGAATTGTAAGATGTGTCTTTATAATAATCTGATATAGCAGAAAATAGATATAAACAGACAATTACGACCAATACAGTTGGTTCTGTCATTATTTCTTCCCCCACAAAGCGTAGGCTAATGAAAATAAATATATAAAAAGTAAAAATAGCACCAGTTTAGTTCCTTGAATTTCTTTAATTTGTATAAGACTCTCCTTTATAATTTCTCCCTTTACAATTTGAAATCTATTTGATTCAAAATATACAGGCTGATTTTTGATCAATGAGGTATGATTATTGTCACTTTTAATTCGAAATCTGGTATATTTTTGATTAATTGGTTGGATTGCATATTCTTGATTATCATATGAAATTGTATCCGGGGCAGTTACTATTAAAATAGTATCATTAATTTTTAAATTAATTTGAGGATATAAATGATAACTTTGTTGATAAAATTTATATTGGTTGTATTGGATAGGATCATTAATAGAAATCGAAATCGTATCTTTGCTATCTAGGATTAATTTGCTTTCAGAGCCTACGGAGACTTTTTCTCTAGAATTACGTTTTATCTGAAAATCGTGTAATTGAATATTAAAGCTATCGGCTCGAGTAGAATTTAATTGCTTAAGTGTGATCTTTTCACCTGTTCTTAGATTAACAGTATAGTTCTTATTAACCGACTTTTCATAGATAATGGAAAAAATTAATATAATTATTAACAAGAAGAGAAATTTAAGGGACGGAGTAAAATTCTTTATCCTTATAATTCCATATAACAGGATACTGGCTAAAATAAGCCAGAGTATGATATGAAAAATTGAATTATAAAAATTGGGTAGATTAAAAAAAGATAGGATTTGAGTGAATAGTGTATCAGAAGGTTGAGGTGGAATGTTAGTAAAAAAACTTGCTAGCCCAAGAAAAATTACTAGGGTCAAGACGCAATATTTGTAATATTTATAAAAAGTTTCTTTCATGACAAAAGTAAATATTTATTACATACTCAAGGCAAAGTTAAAAGTAAATCAAGTGGAAATAAATTAAATAACTGCAATCAAAAAGTATAAATAAGGTCAAGTGAGTGAGTGCTACCTCCAAATCGAAAAGTTGAGAATTCTTTTTGTTCTGTCTTTTGCTTTTTATGAAATTTGGAGAAGACTGGAAAGTACTGATTTAATTTAATTTTCATTTTCAATGAGTTTGTTAATGTCTTTTTCCAGCCTAGATGACAGTAAATACCATCTTGTCTTATTATTGGCAATTCATTAATCTGCAAATTTTGAACCCCTATATTAAATATAACAGGTTGCCAGGTTTTGGTTTGGCCCGTAGGAAAAAGGGATTCATAGATTAGCCCTAAATTTACACTATTGGACTGATAATTATGATTGTACTTTAATCCCAATCTCCCAAAATCCAGAGAGTAGTCAAGGTCAACATTGGAACGCAATCCTAAAAGATCGATCCAGGCAGAAGTGATAGGCCAGGATTCAATATGACCACTGGTTTTAAAATCAATTTTGCCTAAATTAAGCCATGATGTAAATTGTTGGCTTTTATATTTATAAATTAGTTTCAATTTTATTTTTCGATGCTTTAATTCTATATTATTAATACTACCAAATTGATGTTCATTTGAATAAAAATCTGCTTGAGAAGAATGATCATAGCGAAAATATTCAGTTTTTAGAAGAGGATTACCTAAATCTAGCGTGATTTCGTAATTATCCTGATGTGATTTCCCCTTTTGTCTGAGATTAAGACTACTATACTCTACTTTTTTTCCAGGTTGGGTAATACTAATCTTTTTTGAGGCTTTCAATTGAAAATGTTTGAGGAATTTAAAACTTAAATCAAAATCATAATGAGTGTATTGTCTTGGAAAAATAACTTTGTGGCTACTATCTGGATATTTCCAGGAGAGATAGGAACTGGAATTATCTTTAGCTCGGGCTAACTTAAGACTTAAATTCTGCGAGGGATTAATTATAAGACCAAATTTATTAGAAAGTTTGGTTTTATCATTCGTGAATTGTTTTGTTCCCAAACCTGTTTGGAGAGCTATAGTATTGTTAAAAAGAGGAAAAATTAATTCCAGAAACGAGTAATAGTTTTTTGTGATAAATTTAAACCTGCTTGGCTCAGTATAATATTCAAAATGTTTCTGGTTGGTTCCTAGACCTGAACGCAAATTAAAACTGTAATTATTAATTTTGATCCTGGTGGTATATGATTCCTGATTTGTCCAGTTGAAATGATTGTGAATTGTGGTACTGGTATCTCTCTGGAAATATATATAATTCAATTTTGTTCTGGAAGTCAAGGTGGTTTTCTGCGATTCGGATAAAAAAAGTTGGGAGCTGAAATGACTAGGAACTGTAAAAAGGGAGGAGTAATATTCTGGAATATATAAATTATTGCCGAATAAGAAAATAATATTGAACAGTAAGAAAGATAAGATTATTTTATATTTGTGAGATATCATAAAATTCAATTATATAAAAAAGGAGTTCCATCAAATAATGACGGAACTCCCTATAGAGTTTTAAGTTATTGTGTTTAAAAGTAATATTATTGTCTCAAAATAGTTAAAGGCACTTCTTTGGACCAACTTTCTTCATTAATCTCCAATAATTTCTTTAATTTATTGTTGGTCATATTGGGTAAAGCTTTATTAATTGTAGGGTCTGGAAAAGTCCAATTTTGGTATGAATCAGCTTTCCATTTCATGATTAACATTTTTTGGGTAACGGTTTCTTCTTCATAGTCATCATTATATACTTGAACGGTAGTATCAATTATTTCAATAGTATAAGCAGGTAACTTCTTCTTAAGATCTTGCACAGGATCTTCAAAAATTTGTTTAGCATTAATTGTCATAGTTTCATTATTCCCATCATTATCAAGATCAATTAAATAATTTTCTTCTTCCTGTAAATGTGTTTCAACTTCTTCAATTCCAATTTCTATCGAATCTATCTCTTCAGGTGTAAAATCGTTTTTAGTAATTATGTCATCGTCTTGATTATCAGTCTCTTTGATCATATTATCGATCCCTTGGGAAAGAGCTTCTGTACCTTTTAATATTGAACTTCTAGCAGTCTTCATTGGATCGGTACCTTTTCTAAGAGTAAGAAAATCGCTATCCTGAGATAAAAGGGATTTGATCTTCTCTGCATTAGGATTGGTAGGCGCATTTATATTATAAGCTATTGTGATTTGTGAAAGAGCGTGTAAGGAATGCAAACCGGCTTTCAAGGCGTAGACTTCAGTAAGATCAAGCTCTAACGTATCTTCTTCCAGATTTCCTTGCATTTTTGGAGGTACCATAAAAGTATAACTGCTGTCATCAACAATTTTTTCCAGGTGAGTTATCGATTCTTCTAGTCTTGGGATTAATTCAACTTCTATCAAATTTTGGATTTCAGATAATTTTATAGGTTCTTGATAAGCAGTTTTAGAAACCCCCAGGTATGTTTTAATTATTTGGTCTTCTTTTAAGCAGGAAGAGTTTGGTGAGAAAGATAATGATTTGTTCATAGTCAGTGAGGTTTTTTTAGCAATGGTTTGTTCTTGATTATCAAGAATATTTTGCCATTTGTTAAATAAAGTATCCATTTTGTCTGTCTGAGTGATCATCATAATATTAGTGAGTGCTATACCCAGGTGGGCATTCTTGTTATGTGGATTGTTTTTTAAAGCTGCATCAAATAGACCATGAGCAGCGGAAACATCTGTTTGTTTGGGAATGTCATTAGGACCCTTTAGCTGATTATTATTTTGAGCCATATTGTAAATAACGTCACTTAAAGCAGATTTAGCATCTTCAACATTGACTTCAGCTTCTTCTTTATCTTCTTGACTCACAACGTTCTCATTTTCACTATCAAAACAGGACACTAAAAGAAAGACACTGAACCCTATTATGAATAATTTTCTCATAAATACCCCTCGTTTGAATTTGATTTTATCAGCACTAAATTATTTTATTGGTAATTCAAAATCAATGATCGAAATGGGTTTTGTGATTTCAATCACGTAAGTTATTATAGATATTTTGCAAATAGCTGATGGTACTTAAAAAAACACTTCTAAATTGTAATCTCAAAAAACTCGAACAGAAGAAGTTGATGAATTTATTTCTTTTGAATTTGTATAATTAAAGGCAGTACGCTGGAGAAAATGGATTGTGATGAGTTTTCCAGGATGAAAAGAGGTGATTAATATTTTCACAGTTCGTTTATTAAATATCACATTGAATTAGATATATTTATTAGATTTAATTATTCTATATAAATTTTATACATTTTTAAAATAGTAAAATTTGATTTTATCAATATTAAAATTCAGAAAAAATAGACCGAAATAAATATTGCAGTGAAGATAAAGTAGAAGGGAAAAGAAAGATGGACGATAGGTTACAGAATATATTTGATAAAATTGAGGACGAGGATATTAGTAAACAGAAAGCCAAACAGCTTTTAAAAGTACATAAAAGGGTTAAAAATAATTTATATTCCTCTCAGAAAGTATTTGAAATTATTTCCCATCGAATGATAGAAGATATTATGAAAGAACATAAAAATTAAATCGAAAGGTTTACAAGACCAGATTTTTAAAAAATAAATGTCAGGCTATATAAGAGATCCATTGACCTATGTAAACTTTTGAATAAATATAGTGGGTAAAAGTTAATTTCTGTTATTTTTTACAGTTTGTAAATTCCTTTGAAATCTTTTATAGGAAAGCCTTTCGAAAACTGTATCAGATAGATTTTTTTGAAATTCTTTTTTACTTACTTGCTCCCATTCAGAAATAGATTTATCTAAAAACTCAAAATTACAGTAATATCTTTCATCAGTAGTTTGTTGAGCATGTTTGTGATTGTAAGGACAAACATCCAGACAGGTATCACAGCCATAGAGATGATCGTTAATTAAGGATTTTTCTTTAGAGTTAAAGTCACCTTTTTTTTCGATTGTAAGGTAGGAAAGACATTTATTGGAGTTGTGTTGAAAAGGAGCTTCCAGCGCACCGGTAGGGCAGTTTTGAATACATTTAGTACATCTATCACATTTACTTTTTAGAGGTTTACCATATTGTTCTGCCTTGAGATTTAGTAGTGCCACTCCTAGAAAGCAGTAACTTCCAATTCCTTCTACAAAAACCATGGAGTTTTTACCCATCCATCCTAACCCGGATTCAACTGCATAGGCTCGCTCTAAAATAGGACCTGTATCAACATATGTTTTACTTCTGAGGTCAGGGTATTTCCTTTTTATATTGGCTAGAAGAGATTCTAATTTTTGACTAACTATTTGATGATAATTTTCACCCCAGGAATATTTAGAAATATAAGGTGCCCTGGGTTTGAAAGAATTGGAAGAATAATAATTATCTGCCACAACTAAAACAGATTTACACCAGGGAAAACGTTGCTTAATATTCAGTCTTTGTTCTACCCCCCGGGTGATCCAGTCCATCTCAGCGTAATGCTCTTGCTGGAGCCACTTTTTGAACCATTTTTTCCAAACCAGAGGCAAGTCGGGCTTGGCAATACCCCAGCCCTTCAATTGGGAGTTTTTAACAAGGTTATCAACAAAATTTGTGGATAATTTGTTATTTTGTTTCATATTGTTTTATTCTCGAGATTATTCAAAATTTTCGCAAAGCCGCAAAAAGGCTACTAGTTAATTTACATTTATATTCTTGAAAATATAAACAGGTTATTAACATATTTTTGTTAACAATTAATTCATTAATCTATAATTGCTTCAAAATGTATTTGATTATAAGGTTAAATAAAAATAAATTTTATGGCATTTAGAAAATAAAATCTGGAAAAATATTTGGGCAAGATAAAAGTTCTTTTCATATGTCGAGGCAATTCAGTTCGAAGTCAGATGGCAGAAGCAATTTTATGTAATTATGGACGGAAACAATTTGATGTTGCAAGCGCTGGAATAACCCCTGCACCAGTACATAGATTCACAAAGTATATATTAGAACAGCACAATATAGATCATAGTGATTTGCGGCCTCAGAACGTACTTGAATTTAAGGATAAAAATATCGATTATATAATAGTGCTCTCAGAAGTTGCATGGTATAGTTTACCTGATTTTAAAGGGGCTCCTAAAAAATTGAAATGGTTCATAGATGATCCGATTGGAGTGCGGGGAAGTGATGAGATGGTAGAGCAGGCTTTTGAAATGACATTTAAGAAAATAGAAAGCAAAATAGAGTCTTACTTTAATATATAAGGAAAGGTGATTTATGGCAAAAGTTACAATCAATGGTAATGAGTATACTGGTATTAAACGTTATAAGAGAATTTATAGTATCTTAAATAATCTTGATCTGAACGAAGGATTTAGCCTCTTTACAATTTTGAAGAATAAACAATTTGCCTCAATCAACCAAAAAATCTTAAATGATTGTTCTATCCATTTATTTAGAGAGTTTTCCCGTGCCCCGAGAAAAGCCTATTTGACCACTGCTATAGTTATTTTGAGATATATAAACAAACTTAAAATGGATGATCTTACTATCAAAATTCAGCACAGTGTTAGCGATGGAGTTTATGGTGAATTTAGAGATACTGATAGAGATAATGAGGAGTTAATAGAGACGTTGAATAACCACTTTAAGGCGATTTTAAAAAAGAATTACAGGATTATACCGTCCACAATTTCTAGGACCGATGCAATCCAATATTTTAAAAACAATGATATGGAAGATACTGCTAAATTGCTACAGCATTGCTCTCAGAATTTTTTGACTTTATTTGAAATTAATGACCATAGGTTTTGGACTCCTTTCCCGGTGGCTCCCTTT